>Ga0316363_10000820_pt1 | contig 33540 bp, 31 predicted proteins | sample Sb_taG_3_FD_200459 | JGI IMG/M metagenome (GOLD analysis project Ga0316363, IMG submission 200459) | Peat soil microbial communities from Weissenstadt, Germany - Sb_50d_a_PC metaG (v2) (version 2) | ecosystem: Environmental > Terrestrial > Soil > Wetlands > Peat | place: Germany: Weissenstadt...
GGCGCTCGGCCTGCACGGCCTGTTCATCGAAGCGCACCGCCGCGACGATCACGAAAGCGCGCGGGCCCACGCCGAGGAAGCCGCAGCCACCGCGCCGACGCTCGGTTGGGCCGGCCGCGCGGTGTTGGAGGCGCGCTGCAAGGACGGCGATTGGTCCAGTGCGCTGGCGCTCCTGGAACGCCATCGCGGCGCGATGGACAAAGCGACCTATCGCCGCCAGCGCGCGGTGTTGCTGACCGCGCGTGCGCTCGCCGCCGAGGAGTCCGACCGCGAGGCCGCCAGAAACGACGCGCTCGAAGCGGTCAAGCTGGCGCCGACCTTGGTGCCGGCGGTGGCGCTGGCCGCCCGGCTCCTCGCCCAAGGCGGCTACTTGCGCAAGGCCAACCGCATCATCGACACCGCCTGGCGCGCCAATCCACATCCGGAATTGGCGCAAAGTTTTGCCGAGCTGCGCTCGGGCGAATCCGCGCGCGATCGCTTGAAGCGGATCGACGCACTGGCCAAACGCGCGCCTGGCAATGTCGAAGGCGCGCTCGCCGTTGCGCGAGCCGCCATCGATGCCCGCGAATTCGCCCGCGCCCGCTCAGCGCTGGCGCCTTATCTCGACGCGCCGACCAAGCGTGTCGCGCTGGCGATGGCCGCGCTCGAACGCGCCGAAGGCGACGAAGGCCGCGCCCGCGAATGGCTGGCGCGCGCGCTGCACGCCGCGCCCGATCCGGCATGGACCGCCGACGGCTACGTCTCCGACCGCTGGCTGCCGCTGTCGCCCGTCACCGGCCGGATCGATGCCTTCGAATGGCGGGTGCCGCTCACCGGAATGACGAGCACGGCGCCGGTGATCGAGTCGGAGCCTGTCTTGGTCGCGCCGGCCGAGCCCAAGGCCGAGCCCATCGCGAACGAGCCGCGCGACCACGTACTCCCTCTGCCGGCGCACGACACCGCGCCGGCGCCGCTGCAAGCGCAGCCGGCAAGGCCAAAATCCGACCCGGTGATCCCCCTGGTCCACGCCCCCGACGATCCCGGACCCGAAGCCGAGATCGTCGAAGAGACCGAACCGGAGCCCGACGCAAAACCCAGTGGCTGGCGGAAAATTTTCGAGTGAATTTTGCCGCGGCGGCTTGCCAAAGCACCTGCATAAGTGCACTATACTGCATGAATTATAATGCATTTTGGCAAGCCCGTGGTCAATTCCACACCAAATCCGGCTGAAAAGCCTGCATTGCCGACGCCCGCCGCCTCTGAAGCCGCGTTTCTCGCCGCGATCGGAAGCGAGGTGCGGCGCAGCCGCGCCAAGCGCGGCATGACGCGGCGGCAATTGGCGCAAGCCTCGCAAACGTCCGAGCGCTACCTGGCGCAGATCGAAAGCGGCGTCGGCAATCCGTCCGTCAGCGTGCTGCGCGCCATCGCGCAGGCGCTCGATCTGCCGTGTTCGGCGCTGCTGCCGGAAGCCGGCGCGCGCACCGCGGCGCTCGGCGCCATCCTCGATGTGTTGGCGCAGGTTCCGGAGGGCGAATTGCCGGCGCTTGCCAAGGACATCGAGACGCGCGTGGCAAAACCCGGCAGCGCCGACCGGGCGCGGCGCATCGCGCTGGTCGGCTTGCGCGGCGCCGGCAAGTCGACGCTCGGCCGCATGCTGGCGCAGCATCTGGGCTGGCCATTCATCGAACTCGACCGGCTGGTCGAGGAGGATTACGGCGCCAGCATTCCCGATCTCATCGAGATGGCCGGCACGGCGACGTTCCGCCGCCACGAGCGCAGCGCGCTCGACCGCATCATCACCACGCACGACGCGGCGATCGTCACCACCGCCGGCGGCATCGTGTCGAACCCGGAAACCTACGCGCTGTTGCTTCGCCGCACGCACACGATCTGGATCAAGGCGCGACCGGAAGATCACATGAGCCGCGTCATGGCCCAGGGCGATTTCCGCCCGATGGCGCAAAACCGCGCCGCCATGGCCGACCTCGTCGCCATCCTCGAGGCGCGCCGCGCCGACTATTCGCGCGCCGAAGCCGAGATCGACACTTCGGGTGAGGCGATAGAGCAAAGTTTCGCCAAGCTGTTGCAAACCGTGACGGCATTGCTGGACGGCAAATCGTGACGCTCGCCGACGAAGGCTTTCTCGAGCTCGAGCCGCTGCGGCTCGAATACCGCATGATCGGCCCGCGGCCCGACGCAGCCGCCCCGACCATCGTCATGCTGCACGAAGGTCTTGGCTCGGTCGGCCTGTGGGGAGGTTTTCCCGATGCCGTCGCCGCGGCGACCGGCGCCGGCGTCTTTGTCTATTCGCGCGCCGGCTACGGCAAGTCGAAACCCGGGCCGATGCCGCGTTCGATCTCGTTCATGCACGAGGAAGCCTGTGCTGTGCTGCCGCGCGTGCTCGACGCAATCGGCTTTCAGCGCGGCCTCCTGCTCGGCCACAGCGACGGCGCTTCGATCGCGACGATCTATGCCGGTTCCGTGCAGGATCATCGCGTGCGCGGCCTGGTGCTCATCGCGCCACACTTCTTCATCGAGGACATGGGCATCGCCGAGATCGAACGCGCCCGCGACGCGTTCAATGCCGGCCTGCTGCGCGAAAAACTCAAGCGCTGGCACGCCGACGTCGATTGCGCGTTCCGCTGCTGGAGCGAGCCGTGGCTGCATCCGGATTTCCGTAAGTGGGATATCACCGAGGCGCTCGGCTACATCCGCGTGCCGATCCTGGTAGTGCAGGGCGAGGACGATCAATACGGCACGCTCAAGCAGGTCGAGGCGGCGCAGCAGGAATGCTTCTGCCCGGTCGAGACCGCGGTGCTGCCGAAGGTGCGCCACGCGCCATTTCGCGAGGCGCCCGAACTCACGCTCAAGATCGTCGTTGACTTCATCAATCGGCTGTTTCGCGACCACCACGAGGGCGAAAAACGGGCCGATTCAGGGGTTGCGGCGATATGAATTATAGTGCATATTGGCGCCATAGCTGCATTATAGTACATATTGCCGTTGCCGAGTGAGGCAGAGATGGCTGAAACCGCAACTGCGCGTCCGCTGTCGAACGGCAAGACGCGGATCGATTTCCAGACCGAGCCGGCGCGCTACCGCCATTGGCGGCTCACGGTCGACGGCGATGTCGCCACGCTGCTGATGGACGTCGACGAGAAGGGCGCGCTGTTCGAAGGCTATGAGCTGAAGCTCAACTCCTACGATCTCGGCGTCGATATCGAATTGGCCGACGCCATCGAGCGGCTGCGCTTCGAGCATCCGCAGGTGCGCGTCGTGGTGCTGCGCTCGGCCAAGCCGCGGGTGTTTTGCGCCGGCGCCAATATCCGCATGCTGGCCGGCGCCACCCACGCCCACAAGGTCAACTTCTGCAAGTTCACCAACGAGACCCGCAACGGCATCGAGGATTTGAGCGAGCATTCCGGGCTCAAATCCATCTGCGCCATCAATGGCACCGCCGCCGGCGGCGGCTATGAGCTGGCGCTCGCCACCGACCACATCATGCTGGTGGACGACGGCTCGGCCTCGGTGTCGCTGCCGGAATTGCCGCTGCTCGCAGTATTGCCCGGCACCGGCGGCCTCACCCGCGTCTCCGACAAGCGCAAAGTGCGCCGCGACCATGCCGACGTGTTCTGCACCACCGAAGAAGGCGTCAAAGGCAAGCGCGCGGTCGAATGGCGACTGGTCGACGACGTGGTGCCGGGCTCGAAATTCGACGACACCGTCATGACGCGCGCCAAGGAATTCGCCGCGAAGTCGCCGCGCAACGGCGCCGGCAGAGGTATTACGCTCGCGCCGCTGACCCGCACGTTCGCCGCCGACGGCGTCGAGTACGGCTCGCTGTCAGTCGAGTTCAATCGTGCGGAACGCATCGCCACCATCACGCTGCGTGGGCCTGCCGCGCCGCCGCCGGCTTCCGCCGACGCTATGGTGGCGCTGGGCGCAAATTTCTGGCCGCTGCAGCTCGCCCGCGAGCTTGATGATGCGATCCTCAACATCCGGCTCAACGAGCTCGATGTTGCCGCGATCGTGTTCAAATCCTCCGGCGAGCCGGCGCAAGTTTTGGCCTACGACCATTTCCTCGATGCCAACGAAGACCATTGGCTGGCGCGCGAGACCCGCCATCTATGGAAGCGCGTCCTCAAGAGGATCGATCTCACCTCGCGCTCGCTGGTCACCTTGATCGAGCCGGGCTCGTGCTTTGCCGGCACGCTCGCCGAACTGCCGTTCGCCAGCGACCGCTCCTACATGTTGATCGGCGCCCGCGACGGCGACAACAAGCCGCCGGCGACCATTGCGCTGACCGACGCCAATTTCGGCGCCTATCCGATGTCGAACGGGTTGACGCGGCTCGGCTGCCGCTTCCTCGGCAACCCCTCCGACGTGGATGCCGCGAAAGGCGAGCGCGAAAAAATGCTCGACGCCGAGGCCGCGGACCGGCTTGGGCTCGTCACCTTCGCACTCGACGACATCGATTGGGACGACGAGGTGCGCGTGTTCCTGGAAGAACGCGCCAGCTTCTCGCCCGACAGTCTCACCGGCCTCGAAGCCAATCTGCGCTTCGCCGGCCCGGAGACCATGGAATCGAAAATCTTCGCCCGGCTGACCGCCTGGCAGAATTGGATCTTCCAGCGCCCCAACGCCATCGGCGAGGAAGGCGCGCTGAAACGCTACGGCACCGGGCAAAAGCCCGTCTTCGATACGCGGAGAGTATGAGTTTCAGATGACGGACAACGGACGACAGACGACGGATGAAGGTGCCAATGGTACTGAGCCAATCCGTCGTCCGTCATCTGTCGTCCGTCCTCCGGCAAGGAGCCAACCATGAACATCGAGAACGTCGACTACACCACAAAGATCCCGAACAACGTCAATCTCGCCGAAGACCGCCAAGTGCTGCGCGCGCTGGAGAGCTGGCACCCCGGCTATATCGACTGGTGGATGGACATGGGGCCGGAAGGTTTCCAGAACGCGGAGGTCTATCTGCGCACCGCCGTCTCGGTCGATCCCAAGGGCTGGGCCAAGTTCGATTACGTCAAGATGCCGGAATATCGCTGGGGCATCCTGCTGGCGCCGAAGGAGGAGAACCGCAAGATTCCGTTCGGGCGCCATTACGGCGAGCCGGTCTGGCAGGACATTCCGGGCGAATATCGCGCCATGCTGCGCCGTCTCGTCGTCATCCAGGGCGACACCGAGCCGGCTTCCGTCGAGCAGCAGCGCCACTTGGGCAAGACCGCGCCGTCGCTCTACGACATGCGCAACGTGTTCCAGGTCAATGTCGAGGAAGGCCGCCACCTCTGGGCGATGGTCTACATTTTGCAAAAATATTTCGGCCGCGACGGCCGCGAGGAAGCCGCCGAGCTGCTAAAGCGCCGCTCCGGCGACGCCGACAAGCCGCGCATGCTCGGCGCCTTCAACGAGGCGACGCCGGACTGGCTGTCGTTCCACATGTTCACCTTCTTCACCGACCGCGACGGCAAGATGCAGCTCGAGAGTCTCGCGCAATCCGGCTTCGATCCGCTGTCGCGCACCTGCCGCTTCATGCTGACCGAAGAGGCGCACCACATGTTCGTCGGCGAGACCGGCGTCGGCCGCACCATCCAGCGCACCTGCGAGGCGATGAAGGCCGCCGGCATCGAGGATCCGTCGGACATCGGCAGGGTGCGCGACCTCGGCGTCATCGACCTGCCGACCATCCAGAAAAAGCTCAATCTGCATTACACATTGTCGCTCGACCTGTTCGGCTCGGAAATGTCGACCAACGCCGCCAACACCTTCACGGCCGGGCTCAAGGGCCGCTTCCAGGAAACCAAGATCGACGACGATCACCAGCTCGAACACGCCACCTATCCGGTGCTGAAATTCGTCGACGGCGAGATCAAGCGGGTCGACGAGCCGGCGCTCACCGCGATCAATATGCGGCTGCGCGACGACTACACCGCCGACTGCCAGCGCGGCCTCGATCGCTGGAACAAGATCATCGACAAGACCGGCGTGCAGTTCAAACTGGAACTGCCCCATGTCGGTTTCCATCGCAACATCGGCGAGTTCAAGGACGTGAAAGTGTCGCCGGCCGGCAAGGTGATCGACGACGCGACCTGGAAGCGCGACTCCGGCCGGTGGCTACCGTCGAAAGACGACGGCGATTTCATCGCCAGCCTGATGCGGCGCGTTGTCGAGCCCGGCCAATTCGCCAGCTGGATCGCCCCGCCGCGCATCGGCATCGACAACAAGCCCGGCGATTTCGAATACGTGAAGATCGCGGCGTAGCCGTCATTCCGGGGCCGGCCGAAGGCCGGAACCCGGAATCCATAATCACCGAACGGGCAGAACTGGCGCCGCGCGTCTGCCGCACCGGCAGTGGTTATGGATTCCGGGCTCGCGCTTCGCGCGCCCCGGAATGACGGCTCACAATCCCTTCGGCTCCGCCAGCGGGCCTTCGCGTAATCGAGAAAGATCGAAGCGGTCGATCTCGCGCAGCAATTCCACGAACGCTTGCGCGCCCTGCATGAGCGAGGTCTCGCCCTTCTCCGCCGTCGCCAGCGTGGCGTCGCCGAGCGCGCCGCTCGGATGCAGATCCTGGGTCATCCAGGCAAAGCCGGCGGGCCGGTAGGCGCCGAGCCATTTGAACTCGCGCGCCATGGCGATGGTCGCAGGCGTTGCGTTCGCGGCTTTGTCCATGCGCACCGTGTCGGGCTGCGCCGCCAGCATCAGCGAGGTCTCGACGTCGCCGGCATGGATGCCGTGCCGCTTCTCCTCAGCGCCGAACGCGCCCTCCGGATAGCCGAAGCGATGCCAGCCGACGGTCACCGCCAGCATGCCGAGCCGGGTGCGCAGGTCGCGCGCGACGATTTCCATGGCGGCGACATTGCCGCCGTGGCTGGTGATCAGGACGAGCTTGCGCACGCCCGCGCGCGCCAGGCTCTCGCCGAGCTCGGTCCAGGCCGCGATCGCGGTCGTGGCCGAAAGCGTCAGCGTGCCGGGATAGGACAGATGCTCGGCCGAAACGCCGATCCGCTGCACCGGCAGGAACGACACCGGCAGTTCCTCGGGCAGGATTTTCTCGACTCGCGCCAGATAGGCTTCGGCGATGTAGGTATCGACGCCGAGCGGCAGATGCGGCCCGTGCTGCTCGACCGCGGCCAGCGGCAGCACGGCGATCCAGCGCGCGGTGTCGGCGCCGGCGCCGGCGACATCCTGCCAGGTCATGTCCATCCAGTTGCGCTTCGGCCGGGTCATCCGTGTCCACTCGCCATTTCTTCCAGACCCTTCTATTCTCGCGTCGCCGACGCGGGGGAGCAACCGGATTTGCATTCTACGTTACTCGACGCCGGTGGCGCGCTCAGCCCGGCGGTAAGCGCGCGCTAGCGTCCGGCCCCCAGCCACGCAGGATCGATTTCATGACTTGCCAGATCTGTGGCGGCGCTCCACGTACGATCTTTCTCAAAGAGCGCAACGTGTCGTGCGGCGACTATTTCGAGGGCCGCAGACTGTACGAAAGCAACCTCGGCGATTTTGCGCTGCTGGAATGCACGGTCTGCGGCTTCGGCTATTTCCCCGAGATGCAGTCGTGGCCCGAGGAAAAGTACCGCACAGAAATCTATAACGACGATTATCATCTTTGCGATCCGCCGTTTGCAGATTCGCGTCCGCGAAAGCTGGCCGCCTGGCTGGGCGACAATCTGCAACCGTGCGATCTGATCGATTTTGGCGGCGGTGAGGGCAAGCTCGCCGACCTGTTGGCTGAAAAGGGCTTTGCTGCCCGCTCCTACGATCCGTTCTATGGTGACCCCAACTTCCCTGACGGCAATGCCGATGTGGTTACCGCGTTCGAGGTTGTCGAGCACGTACCCGATCAGCGCCAGCTCTTCAAATCGCTGAGCTCGCTGTGTCGCCCGGACGGCATCATCGTATTTTCGACGTCGCTGAAGCGCAAAGTTATGACCGACGATTGGTGGTACGCGTCGGCCCGTAACGGCCATGTGTCGTTTCATACGGCCGAGAGCCTGGCCCGGCTCGTGGCGCATTTCGGCACGGCGAGCGTCTCAATATCGCAAGAGTTGCATGTTGCGGCCCCGCAGCCGGAGACTCTCGCCGCGATTGCCGGTTGGCGGGCCATTGCCGTGAGTGATACGCCTGGGTTTGCGTTCAGCGAAAGATGGTCACGCATGGTGCCGTCCGCCGCTTGGCAGCATTAAAAACTGGTGCTCGCAGAAAGGACTCTCGGATGCCACTGGCAAGGATAGTCTCCGTCGCGCTCATCGGCTGTACCGCCGCGATGGGGCCGGCGGCCGCTCAGGCGCTCGACAAAGTCACATTCGGCACCAATTGGGTGGCCGAGGGCGAGCACGGCGGCTTTTACCAGGCGCTGGCCGACGGCACTTACCGGAAATATGGCCTCGACGTCACCATCCTGCCTGGCGGCCCGAACGCAAATAATCGCATTCTCTTGCCGGCCGGCAAGATCGATTTTTTTCTCGACGGCAATTCGCTGCAGGGCTTTGACGCCGTCGCGCAGAATGCGCCGACGATCGAAGTCGCCGCCTTGTTTCAAAAGGACCCTCAGGTTCTCATCGCCCATCCGGACCAGAACATCGAAAAGTTCGAAGATTTGAAGAATTTGACGATTTTCATCTCGAAGGACGCGATGCCGAACTATTTCCTATGGCTGAAGTCCGATTACGGCTTCAAGGAATCTCAGGTCAAGCCGTACACCTTCAATCCGCAACCTTTCCTCGCCGACAAAAAAAGCGCGATGCAGGGCTATTTGACGTCGGAGCCGTTTGCGATCGAGAAGCAGACGAAAACGGCTCCCAAGGTCTTCCTGCTCGCCGACCGCGGTTTCAGCGCCTACTCGACGCAGATCGAGACGCGCCGCGATCTGGTCGACAAAAAGCCCGACCTGGTGCAGCGCTTCGTCGATGCCTCGATAATCGGCTGGTACAATTACATCTATCACGACAATTCCGCGGCCAATGCGCTGATCAAGAAACAGAACCCGGAGATGACCGACGACCTGTTGGCCTATTGCGTCGCCAAGCTGAAGGAGTACGGCATCGTCGATTCCGGCGATGCCACGACGCTCGGCGTCGGCGTCATGACCGACGCGCGCATGAAGGATTTCTTCGACAAGATGGTGCGCTCGGGCGTCACCAAGGCCGATCTCGACTACCGCAAATCCTACACGCTGCAGTTCGTCGGCAAGAAGGTCGGACTCGATCTGCGGCCGAAATGACGACGACTTCACATCATTCCGGCGTTCCCATCGTCGCGCTACACGGCGTCGGCAAGACGTTTCCGAGCGGCACGGTGGCGCTGAGCGGCCTCGATCTCGACGTGCGCGAAGGCGAATTCCTGTCGCTGCTCGGCCCGTCGGGTTGCGGCAAATCGACGGCGTTGCGGATCATCGCCGGGCTGACCGAGCCGACGCAGGGCGCGGTGGAATGGACAGCCGCGGCCAAGACCAAGAACGAGAACCGATTGGGCTTCGTGTTCCAAGAACCGACATTGATGCCGTGGGCGAACGTGTCCAACAACGTGCTGTTGCCGCTCAAGCTCAAGAGCGTCGCATCGGATCAGGCATCCGGGCGCGTCGCCGCGGCGCTCGATCGCGTGGGCTTGCAAAAATTCGGCACCGCCTATCCGCGCGAATTGTCGGGCGGCATGCGCATGCGGGTCTCGATCGCGCGCGCGCTGGTCACCGAGCCTGAGCTGCTGTTGATGGACGAGCCGTTCGCCGCGCTTGACGAGATCACCCGCTTCAAGCTCAACAACGATCTGTTGCAGGTCTGGCAGGCGCTGCGCACCACGGTGGTCTTCGTCACCCATTCGGTATTCGAGTCGGTTTATCTGTCGAGCCGCATCGTGGTGATGGCGGCGCGGCCGGGCCGCGTCTTCACCGAACTCGCGATCGACGCGCCCTACCCGCGCGACCAGACGTTCCGCACCTCGGCCGAATATGCCGCGCTGTGCCGCCGCACCTCGGACGCGCTGGCGCGAGCCATGGCGGCGGGAGGCGAGCCATGACCCAGCGCAGCTTCGCGCAGGAACACCGCGACCGCGCGCTACGCATCGTGCTGCCGGTCATCGTGCTGGCGCTCAGCCTTGCGGCCTGGGAATTGGTGGTGCGGCTGGCGCAGATTCCGCCCTACGTGCTGCCGGCGCCGAGCCTCATCCTGCAGACATTCGTCGCCGACAGAGCCCTGCTGACGCAATCACTCCTGGTCACACTCAGCACCACGCTGCAGGGTTTTTTGCTGGCGGCGGTCGGCGGCGTCGGCCTTGCCGTGCTGTTCAACCTGTCGCGGCTGGTCGAGTATTCGTTCTATCCCTTCGCGGTGATCCTGCAGGTCACGCCGATCGTCGCCGTCGCGCCGCTGTTGTTGATCTACCTGCCGCAGCCTGTGGCGGTGCTGACCTGCGCCTGGATCGTGGCGTTCTTTCCGGTACTGGCCAATACCACCCTCGGGCTCAACTCGATCGACCGCAATCTCGCCGACCTGTTCGCGCTCTATGGCGCGTCGCGCGGCCAGGTGTTGTGGAACCTGAAGCTGCCGTCGGCGCTGCCCTATATTCTCGGCGGCCTGCGCATCGCCGGCGGGCTGTCGCTGATCGGCGCCGTGGTCGCCGAAATCGCCGCCGGCTCCGCCGGCGCCGGTTCCGGCCTCGCCTATCGCATCGTCGAATCGGGCTATCGCCTCAATATTCCGCGCATGTTCGCCGCCCTGGTGCTGCTATCCATCGCCGGCATCGTGATTTTCTACGCGTTGGCATTCGTTAATCATATTGCGCTGCGCCGCTGGCACGAAAGCGCGCTGGAAGCCGAGAGTTAAGGGTAGGCGGTGTATTGACCATAATTCCGGGGCGAACTTGCCCTGATCGTTGGTCCCAATATATCCGAACATGCAAAATGTTCGCGATGTGTCTGCCCAGTTCCGTGAGCCTGCCACGAAGCCGCGCGAAAAAATGCAAGAGTCTCCGCTGAAAAGCTCGTCGCTGGCACCGACCGCCGAAGCCCGCGCCGTGGTCTGGAACGGAATCCTCGGCGCCGCCAAGCACCTCGGCAAGCGCGCGCCGCTGCCGCTGCGGCAGCGTCCCACGGTGGTTCAGCTGCGCCAGGGTACGTCCGAGACGCCGGTCTATTTCATCGGCGCCGGACTCTACGAGCTCAACACCGCGCAGATGATGCCGCCGCGGCATTCGATCTTTGCGGCCGAGATCGCCTGGCCGGCGGCATGGCATGATGCCGCGGCCAGAAACGATACCGACGCCACGCCAGTCCTGGAAGACATGGTGGTGCCCTATGTGACGGCCTTGCGCGAGCACGCCGGCGCAACGCCATGCGTGCTCGTCGGATATTCGTTCCACGCCTCGATGGCGTTCGAGATCGCGCATCAGCTGCAAGCAACAGGCGGTCAGGTCGAGCTGGTGATGATCCTGGATGCGCCGGCCGAGTATCCGCTCCCGCACAAGGCTGCCTGGAAGAATCTGCGGGATACCTGGATGCCCGGCGCAAGCGAGCATGCCGCATCGATCGCGTCACGTTTCGCGATCTCGCTGTCGATCGTGCGCTGGACGCTCACGGTGGCCGGGAGATTCCTCAAGCGCCGTTTCGTCGAGAGTGCGTTGGGCAATCCGGGCGAACTGACCACCAAGCTCGATACGTTGGGCCGGCCGATGTATTGGCCGCTGATCAATCGGCTCTATGACAATTCGCTGCGCTCGTACAAGCTGTGCCGCCTGAATTGCCGCGGCGTGCTGTTCCGGGCGGACCGGATGGAAGATTGTCCGTCGGCGAAGCTGGATTACAGCTTGGGCTGGATCGGCCTGTTCGGCAAAGGGCTCGAAATCATCCAAATGACCGGCGATCATTACACGATGATGCGGGAGCATCCGCATGATCAGAATCTCGCCCAGGAAATGAGCGATGCGCTCGATCGCCATTGCGCCAAGCCGCAACGCGCGACCGAGAGCCCGGCCGCTGCGGTTTCGTAAGTCCGCGAGACTTATCCGAGACTCATCGCCAGCACGCGCGCGACATGCATTGCCTCGCGCCCCGCGCCATCCTTGATCTGGTGCCGGCACGACGTGCCGTCGGCGACGATGATGGCGTCTTCGGGCGCTTTACGCACCGCGGGCAATAGCGACAGCTCGCCCATGGCGCGCGAAACCTCGATCGTTTCCGCGTGATAGCCGAAGGCGCCGGCCATGCCGCAGCAGCTCGATTCGATGGGCTCGACGTCGAGATCGGGAACGAGTTTCAGCGTCGCCGTGACTTCGGCCATGGTGTCGAACGACTTCTGATGGCAATGGCCGTGCAGGAGCGCCCGCTTTTTCGTCGGCGCGAGCGGCAGATTGAGCTTTCCCGCAGCGGCCTCGCGCGCCAAAAACTCCTCGAACAGCAGCGCGCGGCTGGCGACTTGATACGCCGCTTCGCTTTTTAGCAGAGAAGGTATTTCGTCGCGGAAGCTGAACAGGCAGCTCGGCTCCAATCCGATGATCGGCGTACCGGCCGCGGCGAACGGCGCCAGCGCGGCCAGCGTGCGTTGCATTTCCCGGCGCGCCTCGTCCACCTTGCCGACGGACAGAAACGTGCGGCCGCAGCAGAGCGGCCGCGCACCGTCAACAGGCGTTGCCACCGTGACGCGGTATCCGGCGGCGCCGAGCACTGCGAGCGCTGAGTCGATATTTTCGCGCTCGAAGTAGCGATTGAAGGTGTCGGCGAACAGGACGACTTCGCGACCTGTGCCCTTCCCGTTTGTGGACGATGCTGCGTCGTCGAACCAATCCGAGCGCCATTTCGGCAAGCTCCGCTGCGCGCTGAAGCCGGCGAGGGCTTCCGACAATCTGCTCGCACCCGGAACCACGTCGCGCAGATTGAGGAGCCAAGCCAGCTTTGCCGCCGTGGGCGCGTAGCGCGGCAGATAGCCGACCAGGCGGTCGTGCAGCGACAGGCCGTATTTTTCACTCCGCGCGCGTAAAACCTCGATCTTCATGCGCGCCATGTCGACGCCGGTCGGGCATTCGCGCCGGCAGGCCTTGCAGGAGACGCAAAGTTGCAGCGTCGCCGCCATGTCGTCGGACGTCAGCGCGTTCGGCCCGAGCTGGCCGGTGATGGCAAGCCTCAGCGTATTGGCGCGGCCGCGGGTGACGTCGCGCTCGTCGCGGGTGACGCGATAGCTCGGGCACATGACGCCGCCGGAGAGCGCGCGGCAGGCGCCGTTGTTGTTGCACATCTCGACCGCGCCCTGGAAGCCGCCGCCGGCGCCCGGATAGGCCGACCAGTCGAGCGCGCTGACGATGTCGTCGGCGCGATAGTCCGCGCCGTAACGGAAATTGCCGCGATCGTCGAATTTCGGCGCCCGCACGATCTTGCCGGGATTGTAGAGGCCGCGCGGATCGAAGCGATCCTTCACTTCCTCGAAAGCGTGCACCAGTTCGGCGCCGAACATTTGCTCGTGGAATTCCGAGCGCACGATGCCGTCGCCGTGCTCACCGGAATGCGAGCCCTTGTATTCGCGCACCAAGGCGAAGGCGTCTTCGGCGATGGCGCGCATGGCGCGCACGTCCTTGTCGAGCCGCAAGTTGAGCACTGGCCGCACATGCAGGCAGCCGACCGCGGCATGCGCATACCAGGTGCCGCGCGTGCCGTTGCGTTCGAAAACCTCCGTGAGCCGCGCGGTGTAATCGGCGAGGTGCTCGAGCGGCACGGCGCAATCCTCGACGAACGAGACCGGTTTGCCGGCCTCCTTCATCGACATCATGATGTTGAGGCCTGCGGTGCGCACTTCGGTGATGCCGGCTTGCAGTTTTGCATCGAGCACCTCGATGACGCCGCCCCACTTGGCGCCGCCGTGATCCCAGGCGATACCGAGATCGCCGAGCAGTTCGCCAAGCCGTTTTAGGCGGCGCAGATTCTCGTCCCAATCTTCCTCGGCAAACTCGACGAAAAGGATCGCCTCCGGGTCGCCGCGCAGAAATGCTGTGACGGTCGGCTTGAACATGGCGATGTCGGCCGCCAGCCCCAGCATGGTGCGGTCGATCAGCTCGACCGCGATGGGCCCGAGAGTCACGATGTGCTGCGCCGCCTTCATCGCTTCGTGAAAGTTGCCGAAGTGGCAGGCGCCCACTGCGCGGCGGCCGAGCAGTGGCGCGAGCTTCAGCTCGATCTTGGTCGAGAAGGCGAGCGTGCCTTCGGAGCCGACAAGGAGATGCGCCAGATTGATGTCGTTCCTGCCCGGCACTAGCGCATCGAGATTATAGCCGCCGACCCTGCGCTGCACTTTTGGAAAGCGCCGCTCGATCTCGCCCGCCTCGCGCGCGGCGATGGCGAGCAGGTCGCGCACCAGATCCGGCGGCACGTTGACGCCGGAATCGCCGATGCGCCCGAAATGCGCGCGCGTGCCGTCGGCCAGCATGGCGTCGATCGACAACACGTTCTCCCGCGTATTGCCGTAACGCAGCGACCGCGCGCCGCAGGAATTGTTGCCGACCATGCCGCCGATGGTGGCGCGCGACGCGGTCGAGATATCGACCGGGAACCACAGGCCGGAAGATTTCAGCTCGCGATTGAGCGCGTCGAGCACGATGCCCGGCTCGACCGTGCAGCGCCGGCCGGCGACGTCGAGATCGAGCACACGGTCGAGATTGCGCGAGCAATCGACCACCAGCCCATGGTTGACCGTCTGCCCGGCCTGCGAGGTACCGCCGCCGCGCGGCGTCACCGGCACGCCTTCCGCGCGGCAAATGCCAATGGCGCGTTCGGCTTCCTCTATGGTGCGCGGCGTCACCACGCCGAGCGGCGTGATCTGGTAGTGCGAGGCATCGGTGGCATAGCGCCCACGGGTGAAGGCGTCGAAACGCACCTCGCCCACCTGCGCGGCCTTGAGGCGGCGTTCCAAGCCGGGCAACAGCCGTATTGGCAAATTATCCTCCGCAACCCCACTTTCCCGTCATCATCCGCGCATGCGGATGATCCGGTATTCACCGCCGCTTATGCCTGAATTTGGCGGCTTGCGTGTACTGGATGCCCCGCTTTCGCGGGGCATGACAATTCCGGGCTTGACCCGAATGTCGCATTCGCTATTCAACCCCACAAGCCGCGCGCGCCCTCGGACTGCGCCGCCGGGACATTGATCGTCCGAAGGAGTGCTGATAATGCCGCAGAATACTTCGCGCGCCGCCGGGCGTCATTTCCTGCAGATTCCGGGCCCGACGCCGCTGCCCGACCGCGTGCTCCGCGCGATGGACACGCCGATCATCGACCATCGCGGGCCGGAATTCGCCAAGCTCGCCAAGCGCTGCCTCGACGGCGTCAAGACCATTTTCAAGACCACCAATCCGGTCATCATCTACACCGCGACCGGCACCGGCGCGTGGGAAGCCGCTTTGGTCAACACGCTGTCGCCCGGCGACCGCGTGCTGATGGTCGAGACCGGCCAGTTCGCCACCCAGTGGAAGACCATGGCGGAAAAACTCGGGCTCAAGCCCGAATTCATCAAAGGCGACTGGCGCACCGGCGCCGACGCCGCGGTGATCGAGGAGCATCTGCGCAAGGACAAGGGCCACGAGATCAAGGCGGTCTGCGTGCTGCATAACGAGACCGCGACCGGATGTCTTTCGCCGATCGCACCGATCCGCAAGGCGATCAACGCGGCCGGCCATCCGGCGCTGTTGATGGTCGACACCATCTCTTCGCTGGCCTCGGCCGATTACCGCCACGACGAATGGGGCGTCGACGTCACCGTCGGCGGCGCGCAGAAGGGCTTGATGCTGCCGCCCGGCATGTCGTTCAACGCCATCAGCGACAAGGCGCTGGCGGCGACGAAGACGTCGAAGCTGACGAAATCGTTCTGGGCCTGGGACGACATGCTGACCATGAACAAGATCGGCTTCTTCCCGTACACGCCGGCGACGCAGATGCTGCAAGGCCTCGCCGTGTCGATCGACATGCTGCACGAGGAAGGCCTCGACAACGTGTTCACGCGCCACTCCCGGCTTGCCGAAGCGACGCGGCGCGCGGTGCGCGCCTGGGGCCTCGAAATCCTGTGCCGCGATGCGAAATATTATTCGCCGACCATCACCGCGGTGCTGCTGCCGGAGGGCCACGACGCCGACGCGTTCCGCAATCTCGCGCTCGACACCTTCAACATTTCCTACGGCGCGAGCTTCGGTCCCTACGCCAAGCGCTACTTCCGCATCGGCCATCTTGGCGACATCAACGACGGCTGGCTGATGGGCGTTCTCGCCATGACCGAAATGGCGCTCGGCCTTGCCGGCATCCCGCACAAGAAAGGCGGCGTGCAGGCGGCGATGGACTACATCGCCTCGGCGCATTCCGGCGGCGCGCGGGCGGCGGCGGAATGATGTCATTCCGGATCGCCGCAAAGCGGCGAGTCCGGAATCCATAACCACCATCTTTTCAGAACAGCACTCGGCGCCTGTTCTGCTCGTCTTGTGATGGATTCCGGGTTCGCGCTTCGCGCGCCCCGGAATGACGGCTACGTCAGCGGCACCGCGCCGACCTGATCCTTGAACGCCTGCCGCGACGAGATCGCGGCGTACCAGCGCTCGAAATTCTTCAGCGGCGGACGTTCCGGCACCAGCTGCCGGTAGCGGTAGGCCATGATGCCGACCGGAATGTCGCCGTAGGAAAACGCTTCGCCCGCGAGATACGCGGTTTTCGCCAGCTGCTCGTCCATCATGACGATGGCGGCCGTGGTGTTCTTTTTGCCGGCCTCGATCGCGGCGTGATCGCGCTTTTCCGGCGGCGTGCGGATCAGGCCCCAAAACACCGGCGTGATCGCCGGCCCGGCAACGGACAATTGCCAGTCCATCCATTTGCTGGCATTGGCCCGCGTGCGCAGATCGGCCGGCTCGAGCACCGTCGCCTTATGCTTGGCGGCGAGATAGCGCACGATCGAGTTCGATTCCCAGAGCAGGAAGCCGTCTTCCTCTTCGAGCGTCGGCACCAGCCCATTCGGGTTCATCGCCAGGTACTCAGCCTCGCGGTTCTTGCCGAACGGCCCGCCGATATCGATGCGCTCGTGCGGCAGGCCGATCTCGCCGACCGCCCACATCACCTTCTGCACGTTCGACGAGGTGTTCCGGCCCCAGATTTTGATCACGTTTTTCCTCCCGCAAATGACAATGCTCTACCACCTCTCCCCGCACGCGGGGAGAGGGAGCAGTCAATCCAGCCGGCGGGCTTCCTCGGGCAGCATGATCGGGATGCCGTCGCGGATCGGATAAGCGAGCTTGGCCGCGCGCGAGATCAGCTCCTGCTTCTCGGCGTCGTATTCCAGCGGACACTTGGTCAGCGGACAGACCAGGATTTCGAGCAGCTTTGGATCGACGGAATCGGCGGGCGGCGTGGACATCAAAAGACTCCGGCTCATCACATTATAAAACCTCCCCCGCTTGCGCGGGAGGAAAAGCTATTGCAGCGGCGTCTCCCCGGGGGTCTTGCTCTTGGCGAGCTCGATCTCGGTGACGGCGACCAGAATTTCGGCGCGGGTTTTCAAATCCGGCGCTTCCAGCATGGCCTGCTTCTCGGCGGCATCATAGGGCGACATCATCGCCAGCGCATTCACCAGCGCCTCGTTGGGCGCATTCTCGATGCCGTCCCAATCGGCCTTGAGATTGTTGGCCTTGAGGAACGCGGTCAGCGCGCGCAGCAACGACTTGCGGTCGACCTCGTCCTCGCCCATGCGCGGCGTGAAATCGTCGACGAAGGGCTGATAGGTCACTTTGCACTGCCGGTACGGCGTGGTGACGGAGAGCTCCTCCTCGATGCGGAAGCGCGCGACGCCGGTGAGCTGGATCAGGTAGCGGCCGTCACCGCTTTCCGCGAATTGCGTCATGCGGCCGACGCAGCCGACGTGAAACAGGTGCGGCTTTTCCGGATCCGCTCCCGGATGGGCGGGATCGGGCTGGATCATGCCGATCAACCGATGCCCGGAGCGCAACGCGTCATCGACCATCGCCAGATAGCGCGGCTCGAAAATATTGAGCGGCATCTGGCCGCGCGGCAACAGCAAGGCGCCCGGCAACGGAAACACCGGGATCACATCGGGGACGGCCTCAGGCCCCCTGTAAGCCGTATTCATCGGCATGCCGCACTCCACTCCGCGACGGCGCCGAAGCGCAATGAGCGAGTTGCGCTAGGCAAAGAGAATCGAGGACAGCCGCTTGCGGCCGTCGATGGTGGCTTCGTCGGTCGGACCCCATGCATCGAAAAACTGGACCAGCTGCTTGCGGGCGCCGTCGTCGTTCCATTTGCGATCGCGCTTGACGATGGCGATCAGGTGCTCGAGCGCGTCGGCGCGCTGGCCCTTGCCGTTGAGCGCCAGCGCCAGATCGAAGCGCGCCTGATGGTCGAGCGGGTTGGCGGCGACCTTCTGCTCGAGCTCGTCGATCGGCCCGAGCGTCTTGGCCTGCTCGGCAAGCTCCAGCGCGGCGCGGGCCGCGGCGACCGCGGAATCATTCTGCTTGGCCTCCGGCACCATGGCGAGCGTCTGCCGCGCCTGATCGAGAGACCCGGTTTCGACATAGGCGCGCGCTAGGCCGCCGAGCGCTTGCACGTTGGTGTTGTCCTCAGCGAGAAGCTGCGCATACATCTCGGCGGCGCCGGCCGCATCGCCTTCGGCGAGCGCCGCGTCGGCCGCCTTCAAGAGATCCTTGGCCTCGCCGCCGATGCGATCCTTGGTCAGCCGCTCCAGGAAGGCGACAACCTGGCTCTCCGGCAGCGCCCCCATGAAACCGTCGGCCGGCTGGCCGCCCACGAAGGCGATCACCGCCGGGATCGACTGGATGCCCATCTGGCCGGGGATCGCCGGATGGTCGTCGATATTCATTTTGACGAGCTTGACCTTGCCCTTGGCCGCCTTCACGGCCTTCTCAAGGATCGGGGTGAGCTGCTTGCACGGCCCGCACCAGGGCGCCCAGAAATCCACCAGCACCGGCTGGCGCTTGGATTCCTCGATGACGTCTTTGACGAAGGCTTGCGTCGTCGTGTCCTTGACGACGGCGTCCGCCGTGATGGTTCCCGCTTCCTGCAGCATGTTTCCTTGCCCTAAAACCCTGTTCACCCGATTAAATGGTAAGACCGCGGGCGAATGCAATCAGGGTTCCCCACCCGCCGTGGCCGAAACCGCCTCGATCCGCGGGTGATGCCCGGTCGCTTCGAGGAATTCGACCAGTCCCTGCCGCGAAATCGTCGTCGTGCCGGTATTCACCAGGGGGTGAAAGTTGAGCACCTCGTGCGCCATCATGGCGGCGTCGAGCACCACCGTGACGCGGCCGGCGGTGTCGTTGATGGCCGCGAACGGGGTCACCGAGCCGGGCTCGACGCCGAGCAGCTCGCCCATCAGCTCGGCCGAGCCGAACGAGAACCGTCCGGACGCGCCCAGGAGCCGGTGCAGCGACTTCAATTCGATCGCCGCATTTTCGAGCGTCACCACCAGGAAGGCGGTGCCCTTTTTGTCGCGCAGGAACAGGTTCTTGGTGTGCCCGCCGGGGATCGTGCCGCGCAATTCGCGGCCCTCATCGACGGTGAAGACCGCCGGATGGGTGACTGTCTTGTGGGCGATGCCCAGCGTATCCAGGTAGGCGAAAAGGTCGTCCGGCGAGGCAGGCATTAACGGTTTCATAGGCCGGCCCGGCAATGGTTGCCAAGCCGGTCGCTCTTTGGCATAGCAGGGCTACGGCGCGGGTCCTTTGCCCGGTCGGCCGTCTTACCCTTCTCGGATGCGGGTGTAGCTCAGGGGTAGAGCACAACCTTGCCAAGGTTGGGGTCGAGGGTTCGAATCCCTTCGCCCGCTCCAAGATTTCCAAGAAAGTGCCCGGAACAGTGCGACGCGGCGCGCGGCGGTCCGTTGCTTTGCGCCTTCAGCGGATGAGCACCGCCAGCACCATCAAAACGCCGACGCAGAGTGCGCCCAAACATACGACCAGCACCGCGCCGGCAACGACGTCCTTGGCCAGCTTGATCTCCGGGGCGACTTCGGGATGCAGATGATCGATCAGATACTCGATGGCGGAGTTCGCCAGCTCCAAGCTCAGCACCAGCGCGATCGATAGCGCCACGAGGGCGCCCCACAGCAGGCCGGGACGCAATGCGATCGTCGCCACTGCCGCGATCGCTCCGATGCAGGTCTGGGTACGAAAGCTTCGCTCCCGTCGCCATGCCTGCCGAATGCCGCTCAACGCAAAACCGAGACGGTCTCCGAATGGCTTATTCTTCATTTCAAGCGCCTCCGATTTGCCGCCAGGCGGGCCTGCTGCCTGCGCGGGGCGCCGAGTGCCTTGACCCAACCGGGCATTCTTGTCAGCTTACAATTACAGGCTGATCGCATGGGAAGCCGCCCGCACAGGGGAGGATGTTATGTTGAAATCGACTGTCGCGCTGATGCTTGCGGCTGGGTTGAGCTTCGTTTCCGTCGGTCACTCCTACGCGGCCACGAGCTGCCCTCCCAACCGAAAGATCCCAGGGGTGTCAGTGGTCAAACACGTGAAGACCTGCGTTTTTAGTTGTCCGGCGGGATGCAATATTTGTCCAAGCGACAAATCCGATCCAAAAACCGGATGCCCCATCTCGTATCATTGCGTCATGGGAAAGATCGGCAGCGGCGATTGTCCGTGAGATCCAAATCGCAATCTGGAACCCGTGCACGGCCCTGGGACTGAAACCGGGAGCGACATTCTGCATCAGCTGACGCTGAGCGCGGCAACATGCGACGCTGAATCTCGGATTGTTTTTGTTACGCGGCGGTGATTCACTGCACGTCTTCTTCCGACGCGGAGGCGTGACTTCTCGCGCCGGATTTACCAAAGCGTGTCGCTGCTTCCGAGAGAGCCGTCATCAGCCAGCGCCTGATCCCCCTCCTCCTGCTCTGGCTATCCGGCGCGTGTCTGCGGCTCACCGTGTTGGCGACGCCGCCGGTCATTCCGCTGTTGCATGCCGACCTGCATCTGTCGGAGACGCAGATCGGCTGGCTGTCGAGCCTGCCGCCGATGCTGTTTGCCATCGCGGCGGTGCCGGGCTCGTTGTTGATCGCGCGGTTCGGCCTCATCCGGGCTCTCCTCGTCGGCCTGTTGCTCACTGCGCTCGGCGGCGCGGCGCGCGGCGCGATTCCGGACGTGACGTTTCTTTTTGCCTCGACCGTCGTCATGGCGGCCGGCGTTGCGATCATGCAGCCGATATTGCCGCCGCTGGTGCGGGCCTGGTTTCCCGCGCGCATCGGTTTCGCCACGGCGGTCTACACCACCGGACTCCTCGTCGGTGAGATTTTGCCCGCGGCGCTGACCATTCCGCTGGTGCTGCCCCTGGTCGACGGCAGTTGGCGGCTGAGTTTCGTGGTCTGGACGATCCCGGTTTTGCTGACCGCGGCCGTCGTTGCGGTCTACGCGACACGACTCGATGGTTCCAAAAACGCCGCGCCTGCAGCCAACGCCTTGTGGTGGCCCGATTGGCGGCGGCCGCTGATCTGGCAGCTCGGCCTGATCCTTGGCAGCGTCAACGCGATCTATTTCGTCAGCAACGCATTCCTGCCCGATTATGTGATCGCCCAAGGCCGTCCCGACCTGGTCGGTTCGGCGCTCACCGCGCTCAATCTCGGGCAATTGCCGGCGGCGTTCTTGATGCTGGGTTTGGCCGGATCGCTGGTGACGCGGCCGTGGGCCTATGCGGCGAGCGGACTGGCCTCGCTCGCCGCGGTGATCGGCATGGTGGCGTCGCACGGCGTGGGGATCGTCGTCTTCGCCGGCCTGCTCGGCTTCACCGATGCGCTGACCTTGATCCTGGCGCTGGCGCTGCCGTCGATGCTGAGCGCGCCCGACGACGTGCACCGCACCTCGGCCGGCATGTTCACCATCAGCTACAGTTGCGCCATGCTGCTGTCGATCGTCGGCGGCTGGCTGTGGGATCTGACGGGCAGGCCGGTCGCGAGCTTCGCGCCGGTCGCGCTCTGCGCCATCGTCATTGTCGTTCTGGCATCGACGGTGAAGAATGCGCGCCGATGACGTCGGGAGGGTGTCGTGAGGTCGAACAGACTCGTTGCCGTGCTGGCGTTTGCCGCTTTGCTCGCGGCGCCGGCCCGCGCCGAAATGTTTCCGGATCATCCCGTCCGCCTGATCATTCCCTTTGCACCGGGCGGCTCGATCGACACGCTGGGCCGCATCCTCACCGACAAGCTCGCCACCCTATGGGGGCAGTCGGTGTTCATCGAGAACCGCGCCGGCGCCGGCGGCACGGTCGGCTCGTCGGTGGCGGCGCAGTCGGCGCCCGACGGCTACACCATCGTTTTCGGCGGCCAGTTCATGGCGGCGAACGTGACGATCGCGCCGTCGCAAAGTTTCGACCCGGTGAAAAGTTTTGCGCCGGTGATCCTGGTGGCGACCGGCCAGGACGCCCTGATGGTGCCGGCGAACTCGCCGTTCCATTCGGTCAAGGACGTCGTCGACTATGCCAAGGCGCATCCGGGCGAGCTGACTTACGCCTCGCTCGGCATCGGCTCGAGCGGCCAGCTCGCCTCGACGCTGTTCAGCGAGGTCACCGGCATTACCTTGCAGCACGTGCCGTATAATTCCTTCAGCCAGGCCGTCACCGACGTGTCGGCCGGGCGCATCTCGATGTGGCTGACGACGCTCGGCGGCGCGATCGGCCACATCCAGGCCGGCAAGCTGCGCGCGCTCGCGGTGTCCGGGCCTACCCGCGCCGCGCAACTGCCCGACGTGCCGACTTTCGACGAGCTCGGCGTCGCCTATGGCAACGACACCAGCTGGTACGCGCTGTTCGCGCCGGCCGGCACGCCGCCCGCCGTCATCGCCAAGATCAATGCCGACACCAACAAAATCCTCGCCGACGCCGATATGAAGGAGCGCGCCACAAAGCTCGGCTTCCGCCTGGTCGGCGGCACGCCGGAACAACTCGGCGCGCATCTGCGCAGCGAGATCGATAAATGGGCCAAGGTCGCGAAGGCGGCGGGGCTTGAGCCGAAGTGACGCGTCATTCCGGGCCCGCGCCTTCGGCGCGTCCCGGAATGACGAAGTCATATTAATACCCGACCGCCAGCGCGCCATGGCTGCGCGGATCGGCGGCGCCGACGAAACCCTCCGGCGTGATCACGATGGAATTGGCCGAGGTGAACGGCCGCGTCGGCACCACCTCGTCGCCGCGCGCCTGCAGCGCCGCAATGACATCGGGCGACACCCCGGGCTCGACGAAAACCTGGTCGGGCAGCCATTGATTATGCAGGCGCGGCGCCGACACCGCGCTGGCGATGTCCATGCCGCGGTCGATCACGTCGACCACGACTTGCAGCACCGTGGTGATGATGCGGCTGCCGCCCGGCGAGCCGGTGATCAGGAACGGCTTGCCGTCCTTGAGCACGATGGTCGGCGTCATCGACGACAGCGGCCGCTTGCCGGGCCCCGGCGCGTTGGCCTCGTAGCCGATGAGCCCGTAGGCGTTGGGCGCATCGGGCTTCACGGCAAAATCGTCGAGCTCGTTGTTGAGCAGGATGCCGGTGCCTTCCGCGACCAGCCCGACGCCGTAGCTGAAATTGAGCGTATAGGTGTTGGACACCGCGTTGCCGAAGCTGTCGACCACGGAGAAATGTGTGGTGTTGCGGCCTTCGGACTGGACGGTGCCGCCGGCGCGGATCGCGCTCGCCGGCGTCGCGTGCTCCGGATCGATGGTGGCGCGCCAAGTGGCCGCGTAATCCTTGGAGATCAGCTTTTCGACCGGCGCCTTGACCTTGTCGGGATCGCCGAGGAACAGCGCGCGATCGGCATAGGCGCGCTTCATGGCCTCGACCATGAGATGCAGGGCATGGGGGTCGTCCTCATGCGCAAGATCGTAGCCTTCGAGGATGTTGAGCATCTCGATCAGTTCGACGCCGCCCGATGACGGCGGCGGCATGGAGACGATATCGTAGCCGCGATACGTGCCGCGCACCGGCTTGCGCTCGAACGCAGTGTAGCTTTTCAGATCTTCGGTGGTCATGACGCCGCCCGCAGCCTGCACGGCGGCGGCTATTTTGTCGGCGATTGGGCCGTCAGAGAACGCGCGCGGCCCGTCTTTGGCGATGGCTTCGAGCGTATCGGCCAGATCGCTTTGCACCAGGCGATCTCCGGGCGTAAGCGGCGTGCCGTCGGGTTTGAGAAAGATTTTTGCCGAAGACGGCCAGCGCTTGAGCCGCGCCAGTTCGTTGGGCGATATACCCGCGATGTCGTCGGTCACCGGCATGCCGTCGCGCGCCAGCTTAAGCGCCGGGGCGATCAGGTCGGCGAGCTCGAAACGGCCCGAGCCGAATTGCCGCGCCGCAAAGGCGAGGCCCTCGACCGTGCCCGGCACGCCGATGGCAAGCGCGGAGTCGCGCGATTTTTGCGGATCGGCGTTGCCTTGCGCATCGAGAAACGATTTATCCGTGATTGCCACCGGCGCGGTCTCGCGATAATCGATCGCGGTATCGTTGCCGGACGCCTGGTGGATCAGCATGAAACCGCCGCCGCCGAGATTACCGGCGCGCGGATAAGTCACGGCCAGCGCAAAGCCAATGGCGACCGCGGCATCCACCGCATTGCCGCCTTTTTGCAGAATGTCGGCGCCGATGCGCGCCGCAGTCGCCTCCTGCGCCACCACCATGCCGCTCTTGGCTACGACCGCTTGGGCATGGCCGATCTGCTCGTCGCCCCGCGCCGCCATCGGCAGCGTGAGCGCGGCAATCAGCGCAAAGGATGCGAGGCGAAGGATCGAACGTCGATGCAGGTTCGGCATTGCGTGGACGGTGCCTGCGGCTTTCACAACATCGACGGCAGGACGCGGTCCGGCGGGCGGTGGCCGTCCATGAAGGTCTTGATGTTGACGATGACCTTCTCGCCCATGTCGTTGCGGCCTTCCACGGTGGCCGAGGCGAGATGCGGCAGCAGCACCACCTTGCCGGCGCGGGCGAGCTTGACGAGTTTCGGGCTCACCGCCGGCTCGTGCTCGAACACATCCAGGCCGGCGCCGGCGATCTCCTCGGCTTCGATGAGACGCGCCAGCGCGTTCTCGTCGATCACTTCGCCGCGCGCGGTGTTGACGATGTAGGCCTCGGGCCGGATCAGCTTGAGCCGGCGCGCCGACAGCAGGTGATAGGTCGCCGGCGTGTGCGGGCAATTGATCGAAATAATGTCCATGCGCGCGAGCATCTGGTCGAGGCTCTCCCAGTAGGTCGCGTGCAATTCTTCCTCGGCGGCCGGCGCCATGCGGCGGCGGTCGTGATAGTGAATCTTCAAGCCAAAGGCATGCGCGCGGCGCGCCACCGCCTGGCCGATGCGGCCCATGCCGACGATGCCCAACCGCTTGCCCCAGATGCGATGGCCGAGCATCCAGGTCGGGCTCCAGCCGGTCCATTCCTGGTTGCCGGTGAGCACTTGCGCGCCCTCGGTCAGGCGCCGCGGCACCGCGAGGATCAGCGCCATGGTCATGTCGGCGGTATCTTCCGTGAGCACGCCGGGCGTGTTGGTGACGGTGATGCCGCGCTGCACGGCGGTCGCCACGTCGATATTGTCGACGCCGTTGCCGAAATTGGCGATCAGCTTCAGCCGCTCGCCCGATTGGCTGAGCACCGAGCGGTCGATGTGATCGGTCACCGTCGGCACGATGACGTCGGCGGTCTTGGCGGCGGCGACCAGCTCGGCGTGGCTCATCGGCTTGTCATCGGCGTTGAGGCGGGCGTCGAACAATTCGCGCATGCGCATTTCGATGCTGTCCGGCAGCCTCCGGGTGACCACGACTAGCGGCTTTTTGCCGGACGCCATCGACTGCCTCTCACGCTAGCCGACCTGCGGCCGGCGACCCGAAATTCGGCCCGTTCAGGTCTCTTTAACCGCCCTCGCCGACACTGGAACGGGCAGGTGGTTCATCGAAATCTCTCTACCAGATGGCTGCGCTTCGACAAAGCGCGCCGGGGTTGCCCCGGCGTCACGATCTATTGGGCGTATCGCGATGATTTTGCGGCGCCGCAGGCCGATGATCGGGTGGATTCGGGCCGCGATCGTGGCGCCGCTCGTGCTGGCGCTTGCCGCCGGCGCGGTCCGGGCCGGCAGCGACAGCACCTCGAGCGGCCTGCCGGTGCCGCGCTTCGTCAGCCTCAAGGCCGATCGGGTCAATGTACGCGGCGGCCCGGACAAGGACCACGACGTCGCCTGGATCTACACGAAGGTCGGCTTGCCGGTCGAGATCACCGCCGAATTCGAGAACTGGCGCCGCATCCGCGATTCCGACGGCACCGAGGGCTGGGTCTATCACTCGCTGCTGTCGGGCAAGCGCACCGCAACCGTGCAATTGAAATCGAAAACCGACCTGGCGCCGATCTACGCCAAACCCGACGACAAGAGCGCGGTAACGGCGCAGCTGCAGGTCGGCGTGCTGGGCACGGTCAAACACTGCACCGGCAAATGGTGCCAAATCGCCGGCGATGGTTTTGACGGCTGGATCGAGCAGAACGAGCTGTGGGGCGTTTACCCGGACGAGAAGGTCGAGTGACGTTTTCCCGTCACCCCTGCTTCCTTCGCAGCCTCACCACCACATCGATCCGCGCGATCTCATAGCCCTCCGGCGCCACCGGCGCCTTGCCGACGAGAACGTCGGTCGAGGGGATGTCCATCAGATCGTTCTGGTCTTCGATGAAGAAGTGATGGTGCTCGGAATTGTTGGTGTCGAAATAGGCTTTTGAGCCGTCGACGGCGACCTGGCGCAACAAGCCCACTTCGGTGAACTGGTGCAGGGTGTTGTAGACGGTCGCCAGCGACACCGGCACTTTGGCGCGGGTGGCTTCTTCGTAGAGCATTTCCGCGGTGACGTGGCGGTCGCCCTTGCCGAACAGTATCCAGCCGAGCGCCATGCGCTGGCGGGTCGGGCGCAAGCCGACGTCGCGGAGCTTCTCCTTGACGTCATGCCAGGGGCAGCCGGTGCGGTCGGCGCGGCCCGGCGCAGGTGGCAAGGTTGGCAGCCCGGCGGGAAGCGGACGCGCGGAAGGAGGCGACTGAGTCATTGGCGTTACCCACTGCCCCATCCGGGGGCCAGCACGATTGTTGCAAGTGAAATCATTATACGCCACGCTGCGCCCGCTGCAACTGTTCCGGCAAAGCGTCGCAGGGGATCGCTTGCCCACCGCGGCAGCCGGGCGTTGAGGGTGCAGCTTTGCCACATTGCCCCAATATGTTAGGGATTCACGCGGGTGATCGGCCCGGGGGCGGAGCGAAATACGGATGCAGGATCGCCGTTCGAACTTCGACTATGAAGACCTCTTGGCCTGTGGCCGGGGCGAGCTTTTCGCCCAGGGTCCGCAGCTGCCGTTGCCGCCCATGCTGATGTTCGACCGCATTTCCGAAATTGCGGAAGTGGGCGGCGAATACGGCAAGGGCCTGGTGCGGGCGGTATTGGATCTCAAGCCCGACCTCTGGTTCTTCCCCTGCCATTTCAAGGGCGACCCGGTAATGCCGGGCTGCCTGGGGCTGGACGCGCTGTGGCAATTGCTCGGCTTCTTCCTCGGCTGGCTCGGCTCGCCCGGCAAGGGCCGGGCGCTGGGCATGGGGGAATTGAAGTTCTCCGGCCAGGTGCTGCCGACCATGAAGAACATCGTCTACGGCATCGACATCAAACGCGTGATGCGCTCCAAGCTCGTGCTCGGCGTCGCCGACGGCTGGCTCTCGGCGGACGGTTCGGTGATCTATCGCGCGTCCGACCTCAAGGTCGGCCTGTTCCGTGACGTGGAGCCGCAGCCGAGCGAAGTTTGAGCGGCGCGCTAAATTTTTCTGGCGAGAGGCACACATGAAGCGCGTGGTCGTCACCGGGATGGGCATCGTCTCGTCCATCGGCAACAACACGCAAGAAGTGGTGGCATCGTTGCGCGAGGCCAAATCCGGCATCGTGCGCGCCGACAAATATGCCGAGCTCGGCTTCCGCTGCCAGGTGCACGGCGCGCCGACGCTGGATCCGAGCGAATCCGTCGACCGCCGCGCCATGCGCTTCCTCGGCGGCGGGGCGGCGTGGAATCACGTCGCCATGGAGCAGGCGATCCGGGATTCCGGTTTGACGGAGAACGAAGTCTCCCATGAGCGCACCGGCATCATCATGGGCTCCGGCGGGCCGTCGACGCGCACCATCGTCGAGAGCGCCGATATCACGCGCAGCAAGGGACCGAAGCGGGTCGGACCGTTCGCGGTGCCGAAGGCAATGTCGTCGACCGCGTCCGCCACGCTGGCGACCTGGTTCAAGATCAAGGGCGTGAACTATTCGATTTCCTCGGCCTGTGCGACCTCGAACCATTGCATCGGCAATGCCTACGAGACCATCCAGGTCGGCAAACAGGACATGATCTTCGCCGGCGGCTGCGAGGAGCTCGACTGGACGCTGTCGGTTTTGTTCGATGCCATGGGCGCGATGTCGTCGGGCTTCAACCAGACGCCCGACAAGGCCTCGCGCGCCTATGACGCCGACCGCGACGGTTTCGTCATCGCCGGCGGCGCCGGCGTGCTGGTGCTGGAAGAGCTCGAACACGCCAAGGCGCGCGGCGCCAAGATCTATGCCGAGGTCGCCGGCTACGGCGCGACGTCGGACGGCGCCGACATGGTGGCGCCGTCTGGCGAAGGCGCGGTGCGCTGCATGAAGATGGCGCTGGCGACGGTCGCGCCGCCGGTCGACTACATCAATCCGCACGCCACTTCGACGCCGATCGGCGACCTCAAGGAGATCGAGGCAATTCGCGAGGTTTTCGGCGCCAAATGTCCGCCGATCTCAGCCACCAAATCGCTCACCGGGCATTCGCTTGGCGCAGCGGGCGCCCAGGAGGCGATCTATTCGCTGCTGATGATGAGTTCCGGTTTCATCTGCGAAAGCGCCAATATCGAAAAACTCGATCCAGCCTTCGCGGATATGCCGATCGTGCGCGAGCGGCGCGATAACGTGACCCTCGGCTGCGTGCTGTCGAACTCGTTCGGTTTCGGCGGCACCAACGCGTCCGTCGTGTTCAAGCGACTGGATGCGTAAGCCAAAATGCTTTTCATGGTCATCGAGCGATTTCGAAACCGCGATCCCGAACCGATTTATCGCCGGTTTCGCGATCACGGACGGATGATGCCCGAAGGGCTAAGCTACGTGGGAAGCTGGATCGAAACCAATTTCGATCGCTGCTTTCAGCTTATGGAATGCGACGACGAGCATCTGTTTCACGACTGGATGGCGAATTGGAACGATCTGATGGATTTCGAGATCGTGCCGGTGACGACGTCAGCAGAGATGCAGAAAATGCTGTTCCCTCGGGTATAAGGGGCGCGATGTCCGGTTTGATGAACGGCAAACGCGGCCTGATCATGGGGGTCGCCAACGACCACTCCATTGCCTGGGGTATTGCCAAAACCCTTGCCGCCCATGACGCCAAGCTTGCTTTCACCTATCAGGGCGAGGCGCTCGGCAAGCGCGTGAAGCCGCTTGCCGCGTCGGTCGGCGCCGACCTGGTGCTGCCGTGCGACGTCGAAGACATCGCCTCGGTCGATGCGGTGTTTGCCGAATTGAGCCGCGCCTGGGGCACGCTCGATTTCCTGGTCCATGCCGTCGCCTTTTCCGATAAGGCCCAGCTCACCGGCCGCTATGCCGACACCACGCGCGAGAATTTCATCCGCACCATGGTGATCTCGTGCTTCTCGTTTACCGAAGCGGCGAAGCGCGCGGCAACGCTGATGCCGAACGGCGGCGCGATGCTGACTTTGACCTATAACGGCGGCCTGCGCGCCATGCCGAATTATAACGCCATGGGCCTCGCCAAGGCGGCGCTGGAAGCGTCCGTGCGCTACCTCGCCGTGGATTTCGGTTCGCGCGCCATCCGCGTCAACGCGATTTCGGCGGGACCGATCCGCACGCTTGCGGGCGCCGGCATCGGCGACGCCCGCGCCATGTTCGCCTTCCAACAGCGCCATTCGCCGCTGCATCGCGGCGTGACGCTGGACGATCTCGGCGGCGCGGGGCTTTATCTGCTCTCGGATCTTTCGACCGGCGTCACCGGCGAGATTCACTTCGTCGATTCCGGCTACAACGTCATCGCCATGCCGCATCCCGACGCGCTGCGCGCCGATCAGCAGCGGCCGCCGGATGACGGAGGGAAATAGCTCTCGTCATTCCGGGGCCGTTCGCCGCTTCGCGGCGCCCCGGAATGACGGTTACAGCTTCGCCAAATGCGGCATCACTTCGCTGCTGAAGAGTTGCAGCGAGCGCAACGCGTCGGCGAGCGACATGGTGCCGAGGAACAGATACGTCAGCAGATAATTGACGCCGAGCTCCGCGACCTGCCGTTCGATCTCGGCGCGCACGGTCGCCGGCGCGCCGGCGATCACCGTGCCGTCCTCAAGACAGGCTTCGTAGGTGGCGCCGCGCGGCACGTTGAGCCGCGAGGTCAGGCCGGTCACGCCGTGCTTGGCGCGCAGCCAATTGAGATTGGCGAGATGCACTTCCATCGCCGGCTTGGCGAAGCGGTGCGCCTCGGCGTCGGTGTCGGCGACAAAAATATGCCGCTGCACGCCGATCACGGCGCCGCCAGGAAATTCCGCCTTGGGCTGGGCCGGCGCGCCGCGTTTGGCCAGCGCCTTCTTGTAGGCGTCGATATTGGTTTTGGCGGTCGCCATCGGCCCGAGCGTGACGAAATGCAGGCCGTGCTCACCGCCCCAGGTCGAGCCAATCTCGTTCGAGGAGGCATACCAGAACGGCGGATGCGGTTGCTGCAGCGGCCGCAGCGCGATCGGCACGTTCTCGTAGACATAGTGGTCGCCCTTGTAGCTGAACGTATCGGTGACCAGGCCGGCGCTGAGGCAATTGAACGCGTCGATGAAAATGTCGCGCGAGTCCTCATGCTCCACCTTGTGGTATTTCAACTCGTAAGGCGACACGCCGCGGCCGACGCCGACGTCGAGGCGGCCATAGCTCAAGTGATCGAGCATGGAGATTTCCTCGATCAGGCGGAGCGGCGAATAGAGCGGCAAAAGATAAACCAGCGGCCCCATCCGCATGCGTTTGGTGGCGCGCGCCAGCGCCCCCATGAAGACACCGGGCACCGGCACCATGTTGAGCGGCGTCGCATGGTGCTCGGCGAGATGCAGGCAATAGAAGCCGGCCGCATCGGCCGCTGCGGCAAATTGCAAGCGCTCGTCGAACAACGTCGTCAGCGGCCGCGCGCCATCCTCGATGTGGTCGAACAATCCAATTTTCATGATGCCTCGTGGTGTGCTGTGGCGCGCTTGGCCGCGCGCTATTTGGTTTTCGGCAATAGCCCGACGCGCCGGCCCATATGGCGGCAATCCTCGTCGGTCTTCAGCCCGGCGGCATGGATGCCGTGGGCAGCGAGCTCCTCGTCGCGCTCCCCGGTATCGCCGGTGACGCCGACCGCGCCGATGACCTCGCCATCGGCATCGCGGATCAACAGGCCGCCGGCTTCGGCAAACAGCTGCTCGTCGCTCGCCGCGATCAGATAGCGCATGAAGATCGGCCGCTCCTCGGCGCGCTGGTGCACCAGGCTCGAGCTGCGCCCGAGCGAGAGCGCCGCATAGGCTTTGCCGAAAGCCATCTCGAAGCGGATCATCGACGCGCCGTCTTCCTTCTTGAAGGCTTTCACCTTGCAGCCCGGCTCGACCACGATGACGCTGATCGGCCGGCAGTTGAGCTCGACGCCGCGCGCGATAGCGGCGTCGATGATGCGGTCGGCTTGCGCCATTGTGATCGTAGTCATGGGCGGAAACTCATTGGGAACCCTCCGGCGCGGTGTTGTGCCATCTTCCGTGGCGTTCGGCCATATGCCGGACCTCGCAGATTTGCATCCAAGACATGTGGCACGGCCTAGAAAGCGGCCTTGATCGCATGGACAGCGTCTTGTTCGCGTTGATGAGCTTGTCAAGGACGGCGCGAAGCGCCGCCGCCTTCGGCGGTCTTCGATCCTTGACAAGCTCATCAACGCGAACCACCGGTAGCCATGCGATCAAGGCCGCCACCCGATCAACTTGAATACATTGAGCTCTCCACCCTCCCCTTGCCTCCTCCGCGCGAGCGCGCCACATGTGCGCCGATGCACGCCCCCGCACCCCCCATCGCCATCGAGCGGCTGGTCAAAGTCTACAAGACCGTCCCGGCGGTGGACGGCATCTCGTTCACGCTAACGCCGGGCTCGGTCACCGGACTGCTCGGCGGCAACGGCGCCGGCAAGACCACGACCATCGCCACCATCATGGGGCTGACCACGCCGACCTCCGGCCGGGTCACGGTGCTGGGCGCCGAGATGCCGCGGCAGCGCTATCGCGTGCTGCACCGGATGAATTTCGAAAGCCCCTATGTGGCGATGCCGATGCGGCTCACCATCCGGCAGAACCTCACCGTGTTCGGCATGCTCTACGGCGTGCCCGACCTGGCGCAACGCATCAAGCAGCTCGGCGAAGAGCTCGATCTCACCGACCTGCTCGACCGCCCGACCGGAAAGCTCTCGGACGGGCAGAAGACCCGTGTCGCGCTGGCCAAGGGATTGATCAACGCGCCTGAACTGCTGTTGCTCGACGAGCCTACCGCGTCGCTCGATCCCGACACCGCCGATTGGGTGCGCGGCCGGCTCGAGCGCTATCGCCGCGAGCGCAACGCCACGATGCTCATTGCCTCGCACAACATGGCCGAAGTCGAACGGCTGTGCGACCGCGTCATCATCATGAAGCGCGGCCATATCGAGGACGACGACACGCCGGCGAAATTGTTGGCGCGCTACGGCCGGCGCACGCTGGAAGAAGTCTTTCTCGACGTCGCGCGCGGCCGCGGCATCGAGCGCGAGGCCATGCAATGACCACGCTCGGCGACGGCGTCCTGGATTTCTCGACGCGGCGCACCGGCGCGATGATGCTGCGCTACTGGTATCTGTTGCGCTCGTCGTGGCCGCGGCTGCTCGATCTGGTGTACTGGCCGACGGTGCAGATGATCACCTGGGGTTTCTTGCAATTCTACATCATGCAGAACGCCGGCTTTTTTGCCAAAGCCGCCGGCACCTTCATCGGCGCCGTGCTGCTCTGGGACATCCTGTTCCGCGGCCAGCTCGGTTTCTCGATCTCGTTCATGGAAGAGATGTGGGCGCGCAACATCGGCAATCTGATGATGAGCCCGCTGCGGCCGTTCGAATTCATCGCTGCGCTGATGGTGATGAGCATCGTGCGCCTGGCGATCGGGACCGTGCCGGTGACCTTTCTCGCCATCGCGTTTTTCGGCTTCAACCTCTACAGCCTCGGCCTGGCGCTGGTGGCATTCTTCCTCAATCTGATGCTCACCGCCTGGGCGGTCGGGATTTTCGTCTCCGGCCTGGTGTTGCGCAACGGTCTCGGCGCCGAGAATCTCGCCTGGTCGATCATGTTTTTGTTCATGCCGCTGACCTGCGTCTACTACCCGGTCTCGACTCTGCCGGCGTGGCTGCAGCCGGTGTCGTGGGCGCTGCCGCCGACCTACGTTTTCGAAGGCATGCGCGCGCTCTTGATCGAGCACACGTTCCGGCCCGACTTGATGCT
>Ga0316363_10000827_pt1 | contig 33389 bp, 26 predicted proteins | sample Sb_taG_3_FD_200459 | JGI IMG/M metagenome (GOLD analysis project Ga0316363, IMG submission 200459) | Peat soil microbial communities from Weissenstadt, Germany - Sb_50d_a_PC metaG (v2) (version 2) | ecosystem: Environmental > Terrestrial > Soil > Wetlands > Peat | place: Germany: Weissenstadt...
GCCCGCGCGTGAAGCGATCCATCAGGGCGATCATGTTCAGGATGAGAACCACCCTCCCATCGCCTAGAATCGAAGCCCCACTCACCAGGTCAGTCGTGATCGACTGGTCATCGAGCGCCTTGATAACCAGCTCGTCTTCGCCCTCCAGTTCGTCGACGATGACACCGAACTTGCGGTCCCCGCTGTTGATCACCAGCACGAAGACCTTGCGTCGCGCCGTCTCCGGCCCGCTCGGGGGCTTCGAGCCCAGTCGCAGCAAAGGCAACACGTCGTTGCGCAGTTGCAGGACGTCGTAGTGCTCCACCTGATGGATATCTTCTTCAAACGTGCGCGCGATCTCCGCCACCGCGTTCAGCGGCAGGGCGTAGAGCCGCTGCTCCACCCGGAACATCAATGCCCTGATGATGGCCAGCGTCAGCGGAAGCCGCAGACGGAAAGTTGTGCCCCGTCCCAGCGCACTTTCGATCTGCACCGTTCCCTTCAACCGTCCCAGCACGCTCTGCACTATGTCCAATCCCACGCCGCGGCCCGAGAGTTCGGTGATCTCTTCCGCCGTGGAGAATCCCGGCTGCAGGATCAGATCCAGAGTCTCTGTCTCGGTCAGGCGGGCTGCATGCTCGGCTTTTAGCAATCCCTGAGACAGGGCGCGCTGCCGGACTTTTTCCGCATCAATGCCAGCCCCGTCGTCGGAGACCTCGATCACCACCTGGTTTCCCTGGTGATAAGCGCCCAGCCGCAAGGTTCCCTGTGGCCGCTTGCCGGCGCGAACGCGACCCTCGGCCGTCTCGATGCCATGGCCGATCGCATTGCGCACCATGTGGGTCAGCGGTTCGGCGATCGCATCCAGAATGCTTTTGTCGAGATCGGTTTGCCCACCCCTTACCACCAGCTCGACTTCTTTCCCGCACTGCCGCCCGACGTCCCGCACAATGCGCGGGAACCGGCGAAACAGTTGCTCGACCGGCACCATGCGAATCTTCATGACCGAGTGCTGCAGGTCATTCAAAACCCGCCCTTGGAAGGCCATGGCATCGGAGAACTTTCCCCGCAAGACATCTTTCGGGAAGCGTTGTCCAAATTCCAACAGCGTCTGCTGCAACATCGATTTCGCCAGGATCAGTTCCCCGACGAGATTGAGTACGGTGTCGATTCTTTCCGCATCCACGCGCAGCACGTTGTCTGGGCCGCCCGGCACGGCGGGCGCCGTTGCCGGTTCCTCAGTCGACGGCGCGTCGTTCGCAGTGACGCCGGCAGTGACCCCGGCGCGCGCAGGCGACGCGTCCTCGTCTTTGTGTTGGCCTTCAGAATCGGCAGTGGAAGTAGGGGGGAGCGGCTGCGACGGCGCCTGAGCGCGCAGGGGTTTGACTCGGACATTCAGCGCAATCGTTGGAATGCTGCACTTCGCCCGGATCTGCTCCACCGGTTTTTCCGACGCGAGCGCCGCTTCGATGTGAGTGATGGGCTCGTGACTGCCTTCGACCGGATAGAGAGCCAGGACTTCGCCCAGTCCGGTAAGGGCCAACTGGATCATCTGACGTCCGGCAATAGGCATGGCGCACTGTGGGTCGATCTGCACCACCACGTGATGAACCCGCTTGCCATCCGCCGCCGCCCGGGTGATCGCCAGTTGCTCGTATTCCGACCAGCGGCTGGTTTTCGCGGCGGCTTTCTTTTTCTTCTTCTTTACCGGGACCGCGCCGCTCGGTGCCGGGTGTGCCAGACGGGCAATGTCCACGCGCAAAGACTGGATGCTGGGAAGTTTCGTTCCTTCCCGATACGCCTCCAGCAAAGCCGCAAACACGTCGGCCGCACGCAGCGCGATTTCGGGTACCGAAGCCGCCGCTGCCGTGTTCTCGAGCGTTAGCACGTCCTCGAACTCATGCGAGAGTTCGCTGAGCTCCCGGAAACCGCAGGCGGCCGCGTCCCCCTTCAGCGTATGCACCGTCCGCCGCAGGCTGCGGGCCGTCTCCGCATCGCCGGGCGTTTTCTCCAGCTGCATGGCTTCGTCGTTCAGCTTCTGGACGAGTTCCCCCGCGCTTTCGAAGAACAGCTGGCGGAGCTCGGTCATCCGGTCCTCGGGGGGAACGGTCACATCGTCACCTCGACTCGCTTGTACGCTGTGCCGTTGTTGCGATGCACCATCTGAAATTTTTCCGTCAGCCCCAGCAGGCTTTCGGCATGGCCAACAAACAGGTATCCCTGAGGATTCAAGCAACGATAAAACTTTTCGACCAGCCGCTTCTGCTCGGCTTCGTCGAAATACATCATCACGTTTCGGCAGAAGATGATGTCGTTGCGCTGCGGCAGGTATTCGGTCTTCAGATTGTGAAAGTCGAAGTGCACCAGTTCTTTGACGTTCTTCTTCACCGCGTAGCGATTGCCCACTTTGTCGAAGTAACGCAAGCGGTAGCCATAGTCGACTCCCGACATCTGGTGCTCACCGTAGGAAGCCTCCTGCGCCGTGCGCAAAACCGAATAGTTGATGTCGCTGGCCAGGATCTCCACCCGCCAGGGCGCGGGTACCAGAGGCTTGGGAAGCGGCGCTTCGCGCGGCTGAGGACTGCGCAGATAGTGGTACGACAGCGCGTCGGCCACCTGCATGGCCAAAGTGTAAGGTTCCTGTCCCGTAGAACAGCCCGCGCTCCAGATTCTTAGGCTGTGGTCCCGGCGTTCCTGCTTGCGCCGCAGAAGCTCGTCCATCACGTCATTCTGAAACAGGTCCAGCTGTGCCTTGTTCCGGAAGAAGCTGGTCTCGTTGACCGTGAGGTTTTCCAGCAGGCACGACAACTCTTGTTTTCCCGGCTGGCTGATGAGCAGGCGATAGTAGCTGTAGAACGAATCCAGTTGGCACTCCTTCAACCGGCGCAGCAAACGGTCCTGCAAGAAGGGGGTGCGTCGATCGTCGAAATGCATGCCGCACTCCTGGTAGACCAGCGCCTGCAGGAGTTTCAATTCCGCGTCGGTGAGTGCGGGTGTTTCGCTCGTGTTCATGTAGGCTCAGTTCTGCTTGCTATTTTCCGGCTGCGGCGCTCTTCGTCCCCGCCTTGGTCCCCGCCTTGCCACTGCCGGCCGCCGCCGTTTTTTCTGCCGCCGGTTCGTTTCCAACCTCGGGCGCCGCTAACACCTTGCTGATATCCAGCAGAATGATCAGCCGTCCCTGGTACTTGCCCAGGCCCGTCACACAGTCCAATCCGCCTTCTTGCATCATGACGGGCGCGGTTTCGATATCGCTTTCGGGAATTTTCAGGACCTCCGACGCCGAGTCCACAATCATGCCCGCGAGCCGGCCCCGGTGTTCCACGACCAGAATGCGGCTGCGCCGGTCGATTCCGGCGGACGGCTTCCCGAAGCGCTTGCGTAGATCCACCACCGAGACAATCTTCCCGCGCAGGTTGATCACCCCTTCCAGATAACCGGGCGCGTCCGGCACCGCCGTGATCTCCGGCACGCGGACGATTTCATGCAGCGATGTGATGGGCACGCCGTAGGTCTCGCGGCCCACCCGGAAGCCCACAATATGTATTTCCCGGCTCATGAATGGAAGTCTCTCAACGAGATCCCGCCGCCGCGCTCCGGGCGGTGTTCCCGTGCCCCGGCGTGCTGTCGTTGGACCTGTCGTTCGACCGCAGCGCAAAACGGTCCATCGAATCCAGCAGACCCTGCGACATCTTGGACATCTGATCGGAGGAAGCGGCCAGTTCGGTGGAACCCGACGTGGACGACTGCACCAGTTCGCGCATGCGCTCCATCGCCTGCACCACCGCCTGCGCCCCGGAAGCCTGTTCTTCCACCGCCGAGTTGATCTCGTGCGTGATTTCGTTCAAGCGCGTGGTAGCGCGCGCGATCTGCGCCGAACCGTGCGACTGCTCGTTGGTGGCGGCCCCGATTTCCTGCGCGAACTTGTACACCTCGGTCACCACGTTCGAAATTTTTCGCAGCGCGGCATTCAGTTCCTGTCCCAGATTCAGTCCTTCGTTCACGATGGTCGTACTCTTTTCCATGTTTTCGACCGCTTTGCGCGCTTCCTTCTGGATGCTCCCGATCAGCTCGGAAATCTCCTTGGTGGACTGCGCCGATTTCTCCGCCAGCTTGCGGACTTCGTCCGCCACCACCGCGAATCCCAGCCCGTGCTCGCCCGCCCGGGCTGCTTCGATGGCGGCATTCAACGCCAGCAGGTTGGTCTGCTCCGCCAGATCGTCGATCACTTCGACGATCTTGCCGATGTCGTCCGCCCGCGTGCCGAGCGCGTCGATGATCTCGCCCGAAGAGCGGATCGTGGTGTTGATCCGGTTCAGGCCGTCGGTTGCCTTTTCCATGGTGCCGATGCCGCTGTGCACCTCTTCCCGCGAACGGTTCGAGATATCGAGCAGAACCTTGGCCGTATCCGCGACCCGCTGGATCGAGGTCACCATCTGGTCGATGGAGGCTGAGGTTTCGCTGACGCTCGAGGCCTGCGTCTGCGTGCTCTTCACCATGTTCTGCACGTTCACGCTCATTTCGTGCATCGTGCTCGTCACTTCATCGATGGCCGAAGAAGTCTGCAGGCTGTTCTTGGCCGACTCGTCGGAAGCGCTGGCCACCTGGGTCGAGGCGCTGGCCACTTGGGAGGCGGCGTCGCGCACGTGGCGCACCATCCCGCGCAGCCCTTCCACCATGCGCGTGAAGGCGTTGGCCAGAGTGTCGTTAGCGGAGCGGGGACGGACTTCGACTGCCAGGTTGCCCCCAGCGATGGCTTCGGAAACCGCGGCCATTTCCTTCAGGTACTTGACCATGGACTCGAAAGTCCTGGCCAGTTGCCCGATCTCATCCTTGCCGTGAACGTCAATGGTGTGCTCCAGATCCCCGGACTGGCCGATCTGATCCGCCACGTGAATCAGCCGGTTCAGCGGCCCCGTGATCCCGGTGGCGGTTCGGTAGGCAATGATGATGCCCAGGCCTAGAGCGAACAGGGAACTGATCACCGCGGCCAGAATCGTACCCGTCGCTGCCAGTTCATCGGAGTGGCGCCGCTCGTCCAGCAGTTTGCGGTTCTCCCGATCGACATCGTCCAGAACTTCGCTCGAATGCGAGACCCAGGAGTTCGGATCCTTCTGCAGATAGAAAATCTGCAGTTCCGCCACGGTCGCATTGCCGGTGTCCACCGCCCGGCGCTTGTCCACCAGCGGGTTGGCGAACTCGTTGCCCCAAGCCTGCTCCAGTCCCTGCACTTTTTCCAGACTGCTTCGCTGTTGCGCGGAATTCACCAGTTCCTGGGCGTGGTGCAGCACGTCGCTCAACACGTGTTCGCCTTCACTCATTTTCTCCACGTCCCGGGTGTCTCCGCTGAGCAGGTAGTTCTGCAGGTGAAGCCGGTTCTGCATCATCTCGAAGCGGACCAACGAGGTCGCCTCGGTCATGTCGATCGAACGCTGCGCCGCCGCCTTGGTTTCATGCTCGCGTTGCACCGCGATCAGGTTGATCGCCAGCAGCACCAGAACCGTCGCCAGAATGATGCCGAAATTTAAATAAAGCTTTTTTCCGATGTTCATTCTCCAACCTTCCTCAGCCAGCGGCTTCCTTCCTTTTGCCCCGCCCTCTTACTGGGCCGGATCAAAACGGAACTCGACAATCCCGGTCGACTCTTCCGGACCCGCCTCGAAACGCCACTTCTTGACCGCCTCTAGAGCGGCACTCGCCAACACCGGATGCCCCCCAACCAGCTTTGCGTTTTTGATCGACCCGTTGGCCGAGACCGTGATCTCGATCTTCACCACGCCCGTGATGTTCATGCGCCGCGCCAGGTCCGGATAGAGTGGCGCCACCTTGGTCTTTACTTTTCGATTGATTTTTTCCTGTCCCCAGGCAAGGGGAGCGTTGGTCGCCATCCATCCGCCAACCAGGAGCAGACCCACCGCGAACCCATGCTTCAGGGCTTGAAAAGACACGGTTCCTCCCTTGCCGCTTTGCCTCTGCCCTATATTCGTGCAAGGACCACACCAGCGGATACCAAAAGTTCCTTCCGTGCATTACTTTGGTGATAGCTGCAAAGCGATGAAGAATCGATCCTTAGTGATCGGGTGATCGGGATCATCGGGCCATCGGTTGATCCTAAGGCTCCGGTTCTGAACTTCGATCGCCGGATGGACTGATCGCCAGATGGCCCGATCACCCAATTGCAGAATGAGACGCCGATATCTGTTTTGTGCCGTTTCACAACTCGGTACCGCCCCCTCATAATTCCTTGACTCAATTTGAGAATCAAGCGTACGTTTATATGTAATTCAATTGTTTTCAACCGCTTAGCTTAAGCGACTGGAGCCCACTGACAACCCACACCGGAAATTCGGAGCCCGGGGACGCGTCTCAGTCTGACGAGGCCTTCCAGAAGCTTCTCCTGGAGCTTTCCCGGGCCGCTTTCCAGAGCGGCGATCCCAGCCAGCTCATCCGGTCCTTTTGCGCCCTCACTCGCGCCTTCTTCCATGCCAGCGGCGCCTATTTTTGGAGTCGCTCCCCCGACGGCGAACTCGTCGGAGCCGAGGCCGACGCCGATGAGGCCGCGTCCTTTCGTGGTATCCGCAGGCGCGCCGGTGATGCCTCCATCGCCATGGATGCGGTGCAGAAGCGTCGCCCCTTTTTCGTCAATCACCTCGACGTGGCCCGTTATCCCTGGCTAGCATCATGCCACGCGCACGCCGCCCTGGCCGCGCCTCTGCTCGTTTCAGGGGAAGTAGTCGGGGCCATCACATTCCTGAAGAGTGCGCCTGATGCCGGTTTTGACGATGATGCCGTAGCCAAAGCCACCATTCTGGCGGCCCAGCTCGGCACCGCACTCGAAGCCCTCCGCCTGAACCAGCTTTCCCGCGAAGAGCACCGCCGCGCCAGCATTCTGGTCGAGGTCGCCACCGCACTGCATGGCTTGCCCGACACCGCATCCGTGATGGAGAGCATCGCCGACCGCCTCCGCGTGCTGCTGCATTCGCCCGCCGTGCTCGTCTTCGTCCAACAGGAGAAACTGTTCCAGTTGCAGGCGGTGTCGACCGCGGCTCCGAAGCTTGCCCTTTCCATCCGTTCGCGTTTCCAGCAGAACGACCTCCGCTCTTCGCTTGAAATCGCGACTCGCGCCGTCGCCGCCGGCGAGCGCATTACGGTGAGCATCGACGGTGCCTCTCATTTTGGAGAAGATTCGCCGCCCGGAGTTCTCATCGCGGCGCCGTTTCGCACCTCGCGCTCCCACGGCGCGATTCTGGTCTACCCCCGTCCCGCCAACCCATTCACCCAGGAAGACAAAACCTTGGTTTCAGCGCTGGCCGGTTTTGGCGCGGTCGCGATCGCCAACGCCGAGTTATACGGCATGGCGCGTGCCCAGGCCCACGAACTCCACGAAATCCTCGAGATTTCCTTCGAACTCGGTTCTGCCGGAAAGCTCAACGAGTTCATGCAGACCTCGGTCGTCCGTGCCGCTAGTTTCCTCGGCTTCCAGCGCTGCTTCATCGGCCTCCTCGAAGAAGCCACCTTCCACATTCGATGGGGAGTGGATAACGGGGTCGCCCGTCCCATCGATATCCCGCTCGACGACGGCGTCGCGACCCGCACGCTGATGAAAAAAAATGTATTCGTCGTCGAAGACGCCTCCAAAACTCCGGGCGCGAATTTGGAATTCGTTGCCGCTTTCCAAATCCGCCAACTCCTCGCCGTGCCCCTGCTCGGGTCGAACGGCGATGTGCTCGGAATGTTCGGAGTGCTTGATCGCATCGAGCCGGGGCCGATCAACGACGAAGACGTCCGCCGCGCCCGCGCGCTGGCCGCGCAAGTTGCCATCGCTCTCGAACTTACCCGTAACCTGCACCAATCCGAGGAGCACCGCCGTCGCGCCGAGGCCCTGGTCGCCATCGCTCTCGAACTGAACACCGTGCTGCATCTGCCCGAGTTCATGCGCAACTTCGCTGTGCGCGCGGCTGGCCTGCTCGGCAGCCGCTCCGTTGCCCTCAGCCTTTTCCAGACACCGGAGTTGGATACCGTCCTGCTGTGCGGCGCCGACGAAGTCCACGATAAGCCCCTGCTCCGCCGCTTCAGTCAGGCGCTCAGTGCGGCCCTGCCGAAATATCCCACCGAGATCGCCTTCGCCCCGGCCAGCGAAATGCTCGGAACCGCTCTCGCCTCCAGCCTGGGATGGACCGATTGCACTCTGGTCCGGCTGGCGGCCTCGTCGGGAGAACTCGTCGGCGTTCTTTGTCTCGCCGACCGCGGCGCTCCGCCCGCCATCGAAGATGACCAGTTGCTGCGCGCCATCGCCGGCCATGCCAGTATCGCTCTCGAGAATGCCTGCCTGTTCACCCGTATGCAGCAGGCCAACCGTCACTGGCTGGAAGTCTTCGATGCCATCAGCGACTTCATCGTCGTCCACGACGAGCAGCACAACATTCTCCGCGTCAATCGCTCCCTGGCCGATTTCGTGGGTATCGCCCCCGACCAGTTAATCGGCGTCAACATGCGGGCGCTCGAAGCCCTCTCCACCGGCGCTTCGCCGCACTCCTGTCCTTTCTGCCGCACCGGCGAGAGTCTCGACGAATACGTGCACCTCGAACGCACCTACCTGATTTCAACCTCCCGCATTCATGCCGCCAGCAGCGCCCCCTTGCAGACCGTGCACGTCCTGAAGGACATCACCGACCGCCGCGAGGCCGAGCGCCGCTATCGCGAACTGTTCGACAACATTCAGGAAGGAATTTTCTTCTCGACGCCCCAGGGTCGCTTCGTGGAAGTCAACGACGCGCTGGTTCGCATCCTCGGCTATAGCAGTCGGCAAGAGGTCATTCAGCTCGACATTCCCACCCAGGTCTATTTTTCTCCGCGGCGCCGGGAAGAACTGGGGGAACTGTTCGATCGCCAGGGCGGACTGCGCAATCAGGAAGAAATCCTCCGGCGCAAGGATGGATCGCCCGTCCGCGTTTTCATCAACTGTTTCGCGGTAAGCGATTCGGCCGGCAGCATCCTGCAGTACCGCGGCCTTATCCTCGATATTACCGGCCTTCGCCAATCGCAAACCGAGCTGCAGAAAGAGCGTGATTTCTCCAACAAAATACTCAACCATACCCAGAGCCTGATTCTGGTCACCGACACCGAGGGCGTGATCAGTTATGCCAACCGGCGCTGGAGCGGTCTCGGCTTTCAGCAGAACCAGATCCTGTCGCATCCCTTGCCCGATTTGTGCGCCCCCCCGCGGCGCGCCGCGCTCCGCGAAGCGCTGGCCGCCGTGGCCCGCGGCCAGCAGGTCGACAACTTCGATCTGCCCCTGCTTCGCGGCGATGGCGTCAGCGCCCAGTTCTCCGTCAATCTGAGCCCCATCAGCGGCGAAGACGGCCGGGTGAGCAGCATCGTAGTAGTTATGACCGACGTGACCGACTCCGCCATGCTGCGCTCCAAGCTCATGCACGCCGAGAAAATGGCCTCCCTCGGAAACCTCGTCTCCGGCGTCGCCCACGAAGTCAACAATCCCCTCACCGCCATCCTCGGATTCACCGACCTCTTGATGGAAAACCCCGAGATCCCCGAAAGCGCCCGCCGCGATCTGCGCGTGATTCTGCAGGAAGCCCAGCGCACCAAGCAGATCGTGCAAAACCTGCTCAGCTTTGCCCGCCAGATGCCGCCGCAGCGCCAGCCCGTTCAGCTCAACTCCATCCTGCAACGCACCGTGCACTTGCGTTCCTACGACTTCATCAGTCACGGCATTCAGGTGGTCGAACGCCTCGACGAGTCCCTGCCCGCGGTCATCGGAGATTCCCACCAACTCCAGCAGGTGTTTCTCAACATCCTCAACAACGCTTACGACGCCGTCCGCGAAAGCGCGCGGCCCGCCCGCATTGAGATCATGAGCGCCCGCGCCAGCTCATTCGTCGAGATTTCTTTTCGCGATAACGGTGTGGGCATCGCCGATCCCGAACGTATTTTTGATCCTTTCTTTACCACCAAAGACGTCGGCAAGGGTACTGGTTTGGGCCTCAGTATTTGCTATGGTATTGTCCGCGAACATGGCGGCGAAATTATGTGTCACAACAACTTGGACTCTGAAGGAGCGACTTTTGTCGTCCGCCTCCCGGTTGCATCCGATACGGCATCCTTTGGAGCAGTAGCAGGAGTACATCCAAAATGACGCAGACAGGAACTAAACCCGCTTGTGCGCCAGTGCTTCTGATCGAAGATGAACCGGCCGTCATGGCTTTAGTACGCGCTGTTCTCGAAGGCCACGGATATGCCGTCGTTCCGACAGAATCCGGCGCCGACGCCCTGCGCCTGCTCGAGGCCGGCGATTTTCACGGCGTCGTCTCCGACATGCGCACCCCCGGAGGCGTCGATGGCGCCCAGGTCTATGCCTGGATCGCCACCCATCGCCCCGAACTCGCCACCCGGCTGGTTTTCATCACCGGCGATATTGCCAACGAGGAAACTGCCGCCACGCTGCGCCGCACCGGCGCGCCCTGCGTGGAAAAGCCGTTTCGCGTCCATGACTTCATCGCCGTGGTCGAGCAGACCATGGGCAAGGCGGCGTGATGACTGAAGACTTCCGCGTCCGATTGCTGATTGTCGATGACGAACAGACCATCCGCCGCCTCTGCATGACCGTCGGCGAGTCGCTCGGCTTCTCCTGCCTGGAAGCCGAGAGCGGTGACGCTGCCCTCGCCCTGCTCGAGGAACAGCCCGTGCACATGGTGCTCACCGACATGGTCATGCCGCGCATGTCCGGCCTCGAATTCCTGGAGCAGGTCAAGCGCACTTACCCGCGCATCGAAGTCGCCGTTATGACTGGCCACGGATCGGTCGAAACTGCGGTGCAGGCGATGAAGTTAGGCGCCTATGATTACATTGCCAAGCCCTTTTCTCCGCTCGATGAACTGCGCCTTTTCCTGTGCCGCATGGCCGACAAGGTTCGCCTCGTCGAAGAAAATCTCTACCTCCGCGAACGCTCCGAAACCGAGACTTTACTCCACGGCATCATCGGTAATTCCCCCGGCATTCAAAATGTCCTCCGCCTCATCTCCCGCCTCAAAGACACGCGCACGCCGGTCTTGATTTCCGGCGAAAGCGGAACCGGCAAAGAATTGGTCGCCCGCGCGCTTCACTTTCGCGGCACCATGGCCAGCCGCCCCTTTGTTGCCGTCGACTGCGGATCGCTGGTCCCCACCCTCATCGAAAGTGAATTGTTCGGCTACGAAAAAGGCGCCTTCACCGGCGCTCTTCGTTCCAAGCAGGGACTGCTGCAATCGGCCGATACCGGAACCATTTTTTTCGACGAGGTCGGCGAACTTCCGCTCGAAATGCAAGCCAAGCTTTTGCGCTTTCTCCAGGAGAAAGAAGTCCGCCCCGTGGGCAGCAATCAAAAAGTAAAAGTGGATGTGCGCATTATGGCCGCCACCAACCGCGATCTCGACACCGAATACCAGAAGGGAACCTTCCGCAAGGATCTCTATTTCCGCCTTAACGTCGTCACCATCTCTCTGCCTCCCCTGCGTGAGCGCCGTTCCGACATTCCCATCCTGGCGGCGTGGTTCCTGGAGCGCCTCGCCCCCGGACGCGGCGTCCAGCTCTCCGACAACGCCATGAAAGCCCTGCTGGCCTACGATTGGCCCGGCAATGTCCGCGAACTGGAAAATTGCCTGGAGCGGGCCGTCGCTCTCGGCGATCAGAACATCATCGAAGTCAACGACCTGCCTCCGGCCATCGCGCGCGCGGAAGTCCACGCCGAACCGCTCGATTCGCCCGAATTCCCCGGCACCGACCTGGAAGATATCGAGCGCGCCACCATCGAGCGCGTCTTCTCCCAGGTCAAGGGAGACAAGGCTCTGGCCGGCAAGATGCTCGGCATCAGCCGCGCCACTCTCTATCGCAAGCTAAAGCGCTACAATATCGGCGGCCGCGAGGAGCCTCCTCAATCGACCACCCTGCAATAAATTCCGCCGTGCCACTCGTAGAGACAGCCGCCCCCGGCTGTCAAACTCCGGCAGCCAGTAGCCGTATTGCATCACGCCGCCTCCTGTTCCAGGTAATCGACGAGCCGGACAAAGGGATCGAACCCAATCAGCGTTGGACCGTCGACAACAAAGTTTGCAAGAGCAGATGTCGTATCGTCGAAACCTCGGAAATGAGACGGTTGTGCCATTCTGAGACGCACTTTTCCCGAAGCCGGAAAACTTAACCCGCTCTGACCCCCCTCGTCGTCGTTAACTGCCTGTACTTCTTTCACTTACTCGTATGTGCATGACCTTCAAGTTTTTGGCGTGGCTCGTGCACAACTGAATGCCGACAAAGCAGAACGAGTCTCCTCGTAGCCCTTCCAAACCCGGAAGAGGGGAGACTCGCCTGCTCCAGCTCCCCCGGATTGAGGTTTCAGTGCCCAACCAGGCGACTGCGCGCGCTCTCGAATCAGAAATCGTAATCCGCTTGGCCCGGTTCTTTCCCGGAGCCACGCCCGTGCGGATTCCCATCAAGCTCAGCCGCACCGAGGGCAACACAAATGGCAACGGAAACGGCGATCCGACCGCCCACGCAAACAAGAAAGCATTTTTCCAAGACACCATCATCGAGTTCGGCACGTCGCGCGAAGTCCTGTTTGTGCTCGACCGTCCTCTGGAATTTGGCGATCGCGTCCTGCTCGAAAGCAACGACGGCTCGCTTCACGCCGAAGCCTCCGTGGTCGCGGTTCAATATCACCCGGAACGGACAGTGGTTGCCGTCCGCTTCCTAAAACATGTTCCCAATTGGATTGTGAAATCATGACTGCATCCACCGAACCTTCCTTCCAGCCTCCCTTCGAAGAACAGGGGGCGACGCTCCGCGCCCTGCAACCCATGTACGCTGCCCTGGTGCGCGAATTTGTGATTGAGGTTTCCACTTGCCCGGTCGATGAGGAATTCTCGCCCTCGCCCGAGTCGGTTGAGCACGCCGAGGCCTGGTTCCAGCAGGTCGACGCCCAGATCCAGGTCCACCAGTTGCGCCAGTTTCTGCAGACCACGCCTCTGGCCAACGAGGCCGTGCTGCGCCATCTGCTCCTCCATCACATGCAGAAGACCGCGAAGTCTTCCAGTGACCGCGACAAGACGGATTTTCTGCTCGTCCAGTATTTTTCGCTGTGCGCGCCCTCCGGCCTGGAAGACGCCGACCTAGACCTCGATTACGTTGCCCAGGTGCTGGAGCCGGTGCTCGGGCCGCAACAGCCGACGCCCCCCGCATGGTTGAGTTCTCTCGAGACCATCCTGCAGTCGGCGGCGCGTTGCCACCGCCTCAGCGAACTGCTCCACAGCGGTGCGCTCGAGCAAGGGCGCAAGCTCAAGACGCAGAGCGCGGAACGCTACTTCGAGCCCTCGGCCATGGTGGTCTTTGCCCGTTTCAGCTTCATGATCCGGCGCATATTTTTCCGTCTCATGCACGACGATCTGAACGCTATCCAAGACGGCTTGCGCGAGCTCGAGCGTCGCGGCGTCACCACCATCGATTGCCGCCGCGCCCAATTCTCCTTTGAGGAACCGACCGGGCGCCTGCGCATGATCTGCCAGTCCTGGAAAGTTATGTTCCACGCCGAATACTCCTCGGGCCAGCCGTTGCGCATGCTAGTCGATCTCCGAGCGGCCGTCGACGATGCACTCCAGAACGACGCGCGCAAGCACCCGCTCGCCGCCAGTGCCGCTTCCGGAACATCGGGCGGCGGAACGACAACATAATTTCCCGTAGAGACGCGGCTTGCCGCGTCTCCCTAGACAGGGCAAGCCCCGTCTCTACAGGCGTAAGTTCGGAATCAGACGCCCCTTTAGGGGCCGGGCGCCGAAAATCGACTTTTTCCGCAGCCCCTGCGGCCCATTTGCAGAACCAGAAAGCGACGATGAGCACAAATCGCCCGACCGTCCTGATCCTTGCCAGCGACCCCGCCTTCTCGCGGGAGGTCACCGCGAATTGGCCCCAGGATCCCGCTCCCCATTCCGGTCGTCCGGAATTCATCGTCCTCGACGAAGGCTTCTCTCGCGACCTCAAGGGCAGCCACTACGACCTCGCGATTGCCGACGCCTCTTCCGATGACCGGAGCGATGACAAGAACAAAGACAAACGCAAACGCCTGAACAAGGCCCTGCAGCAGTCGCTTGCCGCCGCCGGCAAGCCTGCCATCCTGATTCACTCCGATCCCTCGCTCGATCTCTATAACATCCACGGGGCCGTTCTCGAGTTGCGTCGCGAGCCCGGACTCTGGCCGGCGATAGCGGGCCTTGTCGGACGCGAAATTCTTCGCCGCGTCCGGGCCGAGTCCTGCTCCCGCGAAGCCGAGAAAATATGCGCCGCCGCAGAAGCCGAGGCCACTCTCGGACGCTACATGCTCGAGATGCGGACCAACGTCAACAACGCTCTCACCACCGTGCTCGGCAACACCGAACTTCTGGTCCTCGAGCCCGGACTGCCTGCCACCGTGCTGGCGCAAGCCGACACCATCCGCAACATGGCGCTGCGGCTGCACGAAGTCTTTCAGCGTTTTTCTTCCATCGAAAAAGAACTCAGCGTCGCCGCCCGCGAGTCCGGCAAGAAAGCCGCCCACGCCGCCGCCGGCCGCTGCTGAGCAGAACGTTTTGATAAACGGTTCCAGGGAAGATGTGCCCGGGATACGGTGCAGTTACACGTAGGGATAGCCGCCCCGGCTGTCCAGCCGAGCGAAGCTCGGCACCGTCGTTTCGCATCAGGGCATCGCTTTAGCGATGCCGAATGTTCGTCGAAATCAGACGCCCCTTTAGGGGCTGGGCGTCGAAAGCCAACGGCAAACCGACCACCAGCTTACTAACTCGTCTTTCTCCAGATTTGTGTCAATAGGCAGGAATCACACAAATCCTTCTAACTCGATGAAAGCGCTCCAATCTAAAATCGTGTCTCTTGCGAACAAGAACGTTCGCGCAGCTTACCGGCTATTCAGGATTGTCGCAACAAACATATCCTCGCGCTGTCCTCACGCGAACAAGAACTCTTTCGTCCGCAGTTCTTTGATCGTATCCCGCAGCTTCGCCGCCTTCTCAAATTCAAACCGCTTGGCGGCTTCTCGCATATCGCTCTCCAACTTTCCAATATAGGCGTCCAACTCTTCCTGCGATTTCAGTTCCGGAATGCCCTCGGCTTCGGGGCCGGTCAGGTCGGTGTAGTCGGCGCTTACGATCGCGACGAGCGTCATGTCGAGCGGACGAATGATGGATTCAGGCGTAATCCCGTTCTCCTTGTTGTAGGCCTGCTGGATGGCGCGGCGCCGGTTGGTTTCGTCGAGCGCCTTTTTCATGGATTCGGTCATGCGATCGGCATAGAGAAGTGCCCGGCCGTTCAGGTTGCGGGCGCAGCGTCCAATGGTTTGGATCAGAGAACCGGCGGAGCGCAGGAAGCCTTCTTTGTCGGCGTCGAGAATCGCCACCAGCGACACTTCTGGCAGGTCAAGCCCTTCGCGCAGAAGATTGATGCCGATCAATACATCGAACTCGCCTTTGCGCAAGTCGCGCAAAATCTTCACCCGCTCCAGCGTTTCGATTTCGGAGTGCATGTAACGGCACTTCACGCCGACCTCGCTGTAATACTCGGCCAGGTCTTCGGACATGCGCTTGGTCAAAGTGGTAACCAGCACGCGCTCATTGCGCGCCACGCGCTCGCGGATCATGTGCAACAAGTCGTCGATCTGTCCTTTGACCGGACGTATCTCAACCGGCGGATCAATCAGCCCGGTGGGCCGGATGATCTGTTCAACCACCACGCCGGCGGACTTAGTAAGTTCATAGGGGCCGGGCGTGGCGGAGACATAGACGATCTGGTTGGTGCGGTGCTCGAACTCCTCGAAAGTAAGCGGACGGTTGTCGAGCGCCGAGGGCATGCGGAATCCGTATTCGACCAGCGTCTGCTTGCGCGAGCGGTCGCCGTGATACATGCCGTGGAGTTGCGGCACGGTCTGGTGCGACTCGTCGATGAACATCAGAAAGTCGCGTGGAAAATAGTCGAGCAGCGTGGGCGGCGGCTCGCCCGGAAGGCGTCCGGTGAAATGGCGCGAGTAGTTTTCGATGCCGTGGCAGTAGCCCATGGCCTTGATCATTTCCAGGTCGTACATCACGCGTTGATGGATGCGCTGCGATTCAACCAGCCGTCCTTGCTTTTCAAGTTCCGCTTCCCACCACGCGAGTTCTGTTTTTATAGAAGCCACGGCGGAGGTGCGGGTTTCTTCTTTCATCACATAGTGCGTCTTCGGATAAATCGGCAGACGCATGTAACGCTGCTTGACCGTGCCGAACAAGGGATCGATCTGCGAGAGCGATTCGATTTCATCGCCAAACATTTCGACCCGATACGCGTTGTCATCATAGGTGGGATAAATTTCGATGACATCGCCGCGCACGCGAAATGTCCCGCGGCGGAAATCGCCTTCAGTCCGCTCGTAAAGAATTTCAACCAGCTTGCGAGTGATGTCCTGCCGCTTGATCTTCTGTCCCTTTTCCAGGAACAGCAGCATCCCGTAGTAAGCTTCCGGCGAGCCCAGCCCGTAGATGCAACTAACCGAAGCCACAATCAAACAATCGCGCCGCTCAAACAAAGATCGCGTAGCCGAGAGCCGCAACTTGTCAAGCTCGTCATTGATGGTCGATTCCTTCTCAATATAAAGGTCCGCCGCAGGCACATAAGCCTCCGGTTGATAAAAATCATAGTAAGAGACGAAGTACTCCACGGCGTTGTTTGGGAAGAAACTTTTGAACTCGTGGTAGAGCTGGGCGGCCAGGGTTTTGTTGTGGGCCATGACGAGGGCGGGGCGGTTGGCGGCCTCGATGACTTTGGCGGCGGTGAAGGTCTTGCCCGATCCGGTGACGCCGAGCAGGACCTGATGCTGCTCGCGATCGAAGACGCCGCGGGTGAGGCTGTCGATGGCCTGTGCCTGGTCGCCTTGGGGCTTGTAGTTGCTTACCAGCTTGAAGTCCACAGCTCATTATAGGGGAGGGGGGCAGACTGGCTGGGAGGATGTACTTCCGTGTAAATCATGCTCGTTGGCAGGTAGGTACATCGGAAGTTTGTACTAAGTGATTCACCCTAGAAGCTGAGCAAAACTGCTGTGCGCCTCTGCCCGCAACCGCCCATGGTGACTATGGTAACCACCATTTTCCAAGGAAAAACGCGCAATCGGAATTTTAATATTTAGTTAACAGCTCAGCGTGCCATTTGGCCGCGTGTTTGCGAAATGAGACGCGTAGACCCGAATTCAGATGCGTCCGGACGCCTGGCTTCACCGCCAGTTGTCGCGACCGGGGTGCGTCGGTCAGGTGCAGAGATGATGGAAGAGAAGATCAGCCAAGTGGGACCCCGGGAACGGCAGATCATCGATCTGCTGCTCCAGGGATGTGACAACGCGGAAATCGCTCGCGATCTCAACATTGCCGAGCGCACGGTCAAAGCGCATTTCAACCGCCTGTTTCTGCGGTTCGGAATCAAGGGTGGCATTAAGCGGGTTAAGCTAGCGACTTTACTTTATAGGAGGCAATTATGGTTGGAGAGACAGCAAACCGCCGAGGGCCCAGCGAACGCGAACACCTCATCATCCAACGCGTAGCCGAGGGCTGCAAGAACCGGGAGATCGCCGATTCGCTCGGAACCACCGAACACGTAGTAAAGAATTATTTGCGCTTGATCTACGACAAGCTGGGATTGTGGAACCGCGTCGAGCTGGCGCTATGGTATGAAGCGCGACAGAACGAGCAGGTTTATCACGCCTAGTCGCCGGAGCTATTTTCATCAGCCCTGCTAAACGGCGGGCCGCCCATCCTTGCGCATCCCCAGCGCAAGGGTGGGATTTATTTTTTGCTCATTCATGCAGTCAGTGATGGAGATTAGGAAAGATCAATCTCGGTTCTTCTAGCTTTTCTGTGCCTCTGCATTTCCGGACTCGGTACTAAAGCAGCGCCCCCGGACTGCCCAGACGCGGGGTGCCCCGCACATTCGCGTTTTCTGCGAATGTGTGGGCGTGCCGCGCCGCCACACTCTTCCGGGCGCTTTTTTTCATCACCATTAACCCGTGAGCGCCATCACTGACTACCAACCCGCCGTGCACGACAATGGAGATCTGATTGGGGCAGTGAAGAGGTGAGCCCGTCTCTCAAGACGGCCCTCGAAGCTGCCCCAAACCCATTTTCAGCGCTCTTTGACAAGCTAAGTCGTTGATTCCGGAATACTTTACCTTCAAGTCCTTTAAACTCAAAGACCTGGCGGGATTTTTCTCCTAACCCTATGATTCCAATAGACTCGGGGGGGAGGGGGGGCTCTGTACTAGTTCGTTAGTACCCTCGGAGTAAATAGGCTAAGGACGAGATGAGGGGGCCCGGTTTCATGCCTCGCCAGTGCTGAGATTCGAGGCAAAGCCGAACTGCGCTCGGCTTGGAGGGGCGAGGGTGCCCGTCCCTACACGATCTAAGGGCGACGCCCTGAGACAGTAAGGATGCTCCAGCAGCGGAAACTGAGAGCTGAGAGCCGACAGCTGCTCCTAGAAATTCGCCGGGAGCCCATCTCCGTCCGCGCGCGTCAAATGCATCCGCGGACGCACTTCTTCGAACGGAGCTAGCAATTCCGCCAGCTTCTTCGACGCGGCGAAAATAAAATTTGACGGTCCAGGGAGATAGCCCGCGGCCTTGAACGCCTCGCCCCAGGCCTGGTGACTCTGATTGCTGAGGATCAGGTCGAAGCCCTGCCGCTCGAGTGTCTCGGTGGCGCCTCGCACCACCGAAAACAATTCTCCCGGAAGCGCGAAGCAGTCGACGACCGACCCGACGCGCATGTTGCCATACTTTGATTTTGCGTGCTTGCGGCGCTCGCCGACCACCGCCCATCCAATCGCTGAGCCGTTGCGCTTCATGACCATGCGCGTGAGATGCGTTTGCACCGGAGGATACAAAATGCGCAAAGCCTCGGCATCCCGCACCGCCGTGAATGAGCAAGTCTGCCGGGCCTGTTCCCAGAGAGACTGCAAGCTCTCGGACTTAGTAACTCCGGAGCTGGCTGCTTCAAAGCTAGCGACTTCGCAGCACTCGGCGGCGGGCGACCGGGGAGCTCGCAGGGAGCGATAGCTCTGGAACAGCTTCGAGCCGGCCCATCCGGCGCCGCTGTAGGCCGCGAGGTCCATCAGAAACTTCCGCGGCGGAGACGAGCGCAGTGTCTGCATATTTCTAAGAAAGCGCGAGGGGTTCACGATCCGAAAGAAGAACGGCACCAGGCAATGTGCCCATCCCAGGCGAACCAGCATGCGCGGCAACGGACGGTCGTACCCGCCCATGCCGAGACAGTAGAGCAGCGGCGCGCGCTGCATCGCGTCGCGCAGCAGCACCGTGCCCACGAGGGCATGAGCCTTGTTGACGATGCCCTCGGATAGCGGATGGTGATAGTAGCCGATGGAGCGAATCTGTCCGTCGGGAAAAAAGAACTCCTGGGTTTTGAGAGCGTAGCCGCCGCGAACGATTCCGCCATCGACAGCGATGAAAAATTCGTTGTAGATGCGGGACTCCGCCGCACGCGGCAGCCAGCGCGGCTCGGCCCAGCGATAGAACACGATGTTCTCGTCCTCGCCCGCTTGGCGAAGGCGCCGATTGAACTCCGCTACGGCGGGCTCGTGCTCGGGACGATAGGGCTGGATGACGATGGCCATGAATGAAGGGTGAGAGCGTGCCCATACAACTTAAGAGTGTTAGCGCGCGGTCGACTGCAGCTTTTCGACCAGCGTTGCGACCGCGCCGATGTTCTTCATCTGCTCGATATCTTCGGGCTCGAGCTGCACTCCGAATTTTTCTTCGATGGCGAGAACCAGATTCAGATGCTGCATGGAATCCCAATTCTCGATAGTCTCCGACGAAGATTCCGCCGTGATCTTGCCCGCCGGAATTCCAAAGATGTCGCTGGCGACGTTCCGCACCTGCTCAAACGTACTGGCTGTCAATTCTTTCCTCCCGGTTTGCTTGCGATCGTTTCGGCCACGTTCAGCTTAATCCAATCGGGGCAGCGTAAAGTGGAACTATCAAGATCAAGTGTCCACAGAGAACCCTCGCAGTTGCTTACCTGCCACTCGAAGCCATGCTGCTCATAAAAATCGCGCGCCGGAGCATTTTTCTTCGTTGGCAGAAACCAGCCCTCCAGTCGCTTGCGCCCGCGCTGTGCCGCGCTTTCGGCGAGGTGAGCGAGCAGCGCCGTTTCGACCGTTCGTCCGATAACACGGCAGCTCAAGAGGAATGTATCCACTTCGCACTGTTCTCCCACGTCATGCGTGATCGCGACCCCAACCAACCCGTGGTCGCCGAAACGGTCGCGCACTTTGATCGAAAAGATGTGCCACTCCGGCCGTTTGGCCATCTCCGCAATCTGCGTCTCGGTGTAGCGCCGGGTGGTCAGGTTGAACTGGTTGGTTTTTTGCGTCAGTTGCGCGACCCGCGCCAGCGTCTGGTCCGATACGGGTTCCAGTTCGGCTTCTTGCTCGAGGAAGCGAAAGAAATCTTCCTTCGATTGAAAGCTCTGCTCGGCGCCGGCGCGCTGCTTCTGTGCCGCATACATTTCGGTGCGCTGCTGGTCTTCGGCGGAAAGGGTGAGACGCTCGAACGCCGCACAGTTCCTGACGGCGGCGGCATACTCCAGAGGATTCTTCGGCAGGTCAATAACAGTAATTTCCGGAAGCGCGGCGCGAACCTGCTCGCGCTCAAAGGGATTGTCGTCGAGGAAGGCGAGCGCATCGATGCCGACGTTCAGTTCCTGCGCGATCTCGCGGAGATTTTGAGACTTGTCGGTCCAGTTAATACGCAGAGCAGCGAAATGTTTCGCGTGCACCAGCATTCCGGGATGCTTCTCCAGCGCTTCCATGGCGTCGTCGAGATTGTTCTTGCTGCACACGGCGAGCAGAATTCCCTTGCGCGATAGATCGAGCAGGGCGCGCTGCAAGGCCTGAAACGCCGCGCCGGGATATTCGGAGCTAACTCTAATGCCGTTCATTCCGTCTTCGCCGATGATGCCGCCCCACAGCGTGTTGTCGAGATCGACGACCAGAACTTTGGCGGTGCGGCCGCTGAGCGGCACAATAAAACGCATCCACTCGCGCGCCATTTGAAGAAGATAACCGGCGGCGATGGGAAGCCGCGCCGTCAGCCACTTGGTCTCGTCGTGCCAAAGCTCGCAGCCATGGCGCGCCACCAGCGCATCGTAGTCGAGCGTGTAGACTCCGTGGAATCCTTCGGCGATGCGCCGCAGTTCACGATTGATCTGCCGAAGGAGTCCGGACTGTCCCGCCTCGGATTGGCTGTCGAGAACTCCGAGACTTGGAGATGACGGGCGCTCGAGCGAATGAACAATCAGCGCCGCCTGGCTGTGCTTTCGAAACGCGCCGATCCACTGCTCATAGCCGCGAACCACGCGCTCAGCGGCTTGCTGCGCCACTTCCGGCGCCAGATCGGCGAAATCACGCCACAGTTCGGGCGCGGCCTGGTCGGTGCGCACCGCCAGCACGACTGCGTTCGGCGCGAAGCGATAGAGCGAACTCTGGCCGTCGACCATGTCCTGCACGTAGGTGTTGAAATCGCCGACGTGGACTTCGAGATCAATTCCGTAGGCGAATGCTTCTGAGCGCAGCAGCGGCACGATAGGCTCGACTGTGAACGAGCGCAGAATCGCCAGCTTAAATTTTGTAAGAGCGAGTTTGTCGCGCAGCTTGTCGCGTAACTGGTCGAGTCGTGAAGTCACGAAGCTTGCCGTACTTGACTCGGGATCACGCCGCCAAAGTTCGGCCAGCCGCCGCGCGGCAAGATCGAAAGCGCCTTGAGCGATCAGCCCATCGACCTCGGCCCGCAGGTTTGTCGGATTGCGCTCAGCGGGAGTCGAATTGGAAGTCGAATTAGACATCGAATTAGAAATCAAATCAGCGTTCCAGATACTCGATCAGCAGGCGGTTTCTGGTGTAGATCCAGGCGATGCGCCGGCCGCCGAACGCGACTGCCGGCATGGGCTGCCGCGTGATGAGCGCTCCCAGCGAGCGCGCGGCGGCGAGTGCTTGCTCCAGATTGTCCACGACATAACAAACGTGGTGCAGGCCGCCTCCCTTGGCGGCGAAAGAGTGCACCGGCGATTGTTCGTCGGCCGGTTCCACAAGTTCCCAGAGCGGATCGCCCGCGCGGCGGCTCTTCAGGAACGTGACGCGAGCGCCCTGATTGGAATCATGAAAAACCTGCTCGTCCCAATCCGCCTGCAGCATACTGGCGAAGCCCTGCACGGAATTCGGAATCGAAGCGACGACGAAGCCCACGTGGTGAAATGCGCCTTCGGGCTGCCAGGTCAGGGAAATCGCATTCATCGTTAGGGTCTCATCCGCGATGCGCCGCAACCCTACTTAGCCTCGGACTTGTCATCGGACTCGCGATGCCCATGTGCCCCTTGTAGCCGGATTCATGACGATCCTCAGGACCGGACCGACTCCGCCACATGCGCCGGTTCTGCTTCGAGTTCGAGCGCAGACATGTTGGCCAGCCGGCCGACGGGCGTATGCAACTTCAGCCACAGCTTGCTGCCGAGAAAGGCGGGATACATTCCGCGCATCCATGAGTGGCGCAAGCTCCGGCGGCGCTCGGCGGCGGGCAGCGACAGTTCGTAGCCGTTTTCCTGCAGGCACTCGCCCACGGTCGCTTCGATGGCGGCGACATCGGCGTGCGCCAGGCGTTCTTTCCAGCGGCCGAGCGGGTTGATTGTTTCCTGCGCGCCTTCTTCGCGAAACGAAGAGTTCGTTTCCGACAGGCGGCCCAAGCCGGCGCGCTGAATCTGATCGTAGTCCAGATCGTGATCGAGGAAGCTGCCGAGTTTGCCGAGCGTTTCGCGCGGGCTGGTGATCAGGTCTTCGTAGCGGATCTCGATGTAGTCGGCAGGGAACTTGCGGCCATGGGCGCGGCCTTGGTGAACCATCCACTCCCAATACAGCGCAGTTGCTACCAGGCTTTCGGTTTGGCTGCGGTCCCAGGGCAGAGGCGTGAAGCCACCCATTTTCTTGAGCGAGAGCGCAATGTCGCGCCCGTCGCGGATGATGTGCGCAAACAGCGCGTTGGGTATGTCGCGCTTCACGCGCTCGACGTGCAGCACATTGTCAGGATCGTACACCGCCCAACGCTGCACTTGCTGGCTCCGGGCCACCGCGTCCATGACGGTGCGGATGAACTCTCCGCCAGTGCGGCATTCGTTCAGGATGCGCGCCGACAACTGCTCGGCATCGAGGCCGGTGCGCCGGAAACCCTTGCTGCGGAGCCAGGTCTCGAGGATCTTCTCGCGATTCGCGCGGCTCTTCATGGAGCCGAAGCGGGGAATCAGAATTTTGTAAATCGGCAGAAGACCGCGGTAGATGGCAAACGCGCCGGAGGACAACAACATGTCGTACAGCAGGTTCGTCCCAGAGCGGTGGCAGCCCATCACGAAGACAGGACAATGCTTGCGATCGCTTGGGCTGGGCGTGGGCACCCTAAAAAAAGTTTATCACGCAAGGCGGCCTGGGTCGTTTGAAACCCTTGTTAAAACGGGGGTTACCGAAGTTACTCGGGGCTCGAATGCTATCATTCTCGCCGAGAATCGGCGGCAGGCCCGGGAGTGATCCGTATGAAGAATCTATTCCAGCCAGATGCGGTTGACGAGGTGATCTCGCGTATCGACAAGCTTCAGCCAGCAGCCCAGGGGCAGTGGGGCAAAATGGACGTGGCCCAGATGATGGCGCATTGTTCCGCGGCGCTCGATCTTGCTTCCGGCCGGCTCATACGACCGCGGGTCTTGTTGGGCCGGCTGATCGGACCACTCGTCCGGCCCATGTATAGCAACGATAAACCATTTTCCAGGAACAGCCCCACGGACAAGAAGCTGGCGATCTCCGATCCGCGAGATTTCGGCCGGGAACAAGAACAACTCAAAGTTCGTGTCCGGCAATTTCACCAGGGCGGGGAAGCGCAATGCACAAAACACCCGCATCCCTTTTTCAGCACACTCACGCCGCAAGAGTGGAGCACGGGCATCTACAAACACCTGGACCATCACCTGCGTCAGTTTGGAGCGTGATCGAGTTCCCGCGAGCGTTGCTCGAGGTCCAGGTGAATGACACCGACGTGATGAAAATGCGTCAAGACGACCGGCGGCGTGAGCGGCGCCAGCACCCACCCCTTGCAAAAAGCGCAAGGTGCGGGGCACCTGAGTTAGTGTAGGAAAACTCTTTCGAGACATACTTTCGACCAAAAGCTGGGCACCTGGCCCTGGGAGATAACCAGCGGCAGGGTTACTGGCGGGGTTTCCCCAACAAAACCGCCCGCAGGTGATCGTAGGCGTGGTTTCCGAGCACGCGCTGTGCGCTGCGGCGGGCCTGATGCTGTAGGCGTTTCTTCCATAACCCGCGACCGTGGCAGGTGGCGCTGAACTCCTCGATGGTGAGGTCACGCAGCATGGCTACGCGGCCGAGTTCGTAACGGCTCGTGCTGGACGAGTTCGCATGAAACTGGCTGTTGCTAACGGTTACGAATCCCGCGTGCCGCGCCATCTGGAGCGTGCGCTGGTCGTAGCGTCCTCCGGGACAGGAGAAGTGTTCGATTGGATGTCCGACGATGGTTTCGATTAGGAGCTTCGCGTCCACGATTTCGCGCTTCAGTTCCGGTTCCGTGAGATCGGAGAGATGAGGGTGGGTCATCGAATGGCAGCCGATCTGAAAACCCTGCGCGTCGAGATCCCGCACTTGGCTGGCATTGAGATAACCGGGCGTGCCCAGGAATCCAGCGGTGAGGTAGAAGGTGGCGTTGAATCCAAATTCGCGGAGCACGGGCGCGGCGGCGATAAGGTCGGTCTCGCAGCCATCGTCAAAGGTGATACAAACGCTCGGCTCGGCAGGATAGCGAATCGCTTCGCCGACGTTCAGGCCGCGCCAACCGGAGTTTTTCATCCACGCCATCTGGCCGCGGAAGGTTTCGAGCCGCAGAATGTAGCGTACGTAACCGAGCTCAGACTGGCAGAGCTTGCGGCCAGCGAGCTCCAACTCGTGGTACATCAGGAAAACAATGCGCGAGGCAGCCATGATATTTCTGAGGTTAGGGTTGTTTGTCGGCGCCGATCGTCTGCGAGTGCCGGTCGAGCATAGCGAGCAGAGGATCGCATAGAAAAGGGCCGCCCGCCAACAGGCCGGAGATCAGCGGATTTTTCTGGTTACAGCGCAGTGGAGAATTGTCGAGCTTTAGCACCCAGCCTCCGGCGCTTTCGACCAGCGCTGCCCCGGCGGCAACGTCCCACTCATTCTTTGGTACCAGCGTGAAGGTAAGATCGGCGCGACCGGCGGCGATCAGTCCGAGTTTATAGGCGACCGATCCCATGGGACGAATGTTGAACTCGGCGGACTCGAACTTCCTCCATTCGCCGCGATTCACTTCGCTGCGGCTGGCGAGCACGAGCGCGCCGTGCAGATCCTTGCGCTGGCTCGGTTGTGCGGGCTTGCCGTTGTAGGTCACGCCGGTGTCGCGTGATCCGAGAATAAGTTCGTTGGTTGCCGGATTGCAGATTCCGCCAGCGACGGGAATTCCATTCTCAACCATGGCGATCGAAACGCAGAACTCGGGGATGCCTTGCACGAACTCGCGAGTGCCGTCGAGCGGATCGACGACCCAGACGCGCTGTTTAGCGAGGCGAGTGAAGTCGTCTACGGTTTCTTCCGAGAGCCAGCCTTCGCCGGCGCGGAGAAGGGTCTTGCGGAGAATGTCGTCGACGGCGCGGTCGGCCTCGGTGACGGGATCGTGTCCAACTTTGTATTCGGTTTCAATGGCGCCGGGAGTGAAGCGCTTGAGCACGGCTCGTGCCGCCTCAAGGGCGGCGTGGATGCGTTCGAGTAGTTCTTGCGAATTGGAAGAAGACGACATCAAAGCTCCACTAGTAGTTGTTGCATTTCCTGTAGAGACGCGGCTTGCCGCGTCTCCCGCCGCGTTCAAAAAAGACGGGGCAAGCCCCGTCTCTACAGCTAAGCCCACAGCATTCTTGCTCCCGTCATCAGCAAAACCGTGCACAGGATTCGCCGCAGCCACAGTACCGGAACGCGCGTGCTCAGATGCGAGCCCAGCATACCGCCGGGAATCGAGCCGATCAGCAGGGAACCGACCAAATGGGCGTCGACGTTGCCCGCCCGATAGTGCAACAGGCTGGCGACGCCGGTCAGAATTACGGCATGGGTAATGTCGGTGCCGACCATGACTTTGGGCACGAACGAATAAAACAAAAGAAGCATCATCATGATGATGCTGCCCGACCCGACCGAAGTGATGCCGACCAGGAATCCGCCGACTAATCCAATGAGACTCATGCCGGCAAACGATTTCATCGTGGGCTGGCGCTTGGCGAGACGTTCCTCAATCCGTCCCTGGAACAGAAGCAGCGTGGGAATCAATACCAGCAGCAGTCCCACGGCGGACTTGATGAAGTCGTTGACGCCGTTGCCATAGACGTGGCGCAGGTGCACCAGAAAGGTCACGCCCAGGTAAGAGCCGGGAACGCTGCCGACCGCCATCGCCAGCACAACTTTTTTCCGCACCGTGCCTTTGCCCAAGTGCATGATGCTGGCGGGAATCTTGGTGAAGAAATTAAACAGCGCGTCCGTACCCACGGCAATGATCGCGGGCACGCGCAGGCCGAAGATGAGCATGGGCAGCAGCAATACGCCACCACCCAGACCCGTCAACCCGATCAGCGTTCCAACCGTGAAGCCGATCAGCACTTTGAGGAGTAAGAATTCCATGCCGTCTTTTTAGTTCTCGGTTCCCAGTTCCCAGTTCTCAGTAAAGCAAAACCGAGTCGAAACACTGAGAACCGAGAACCGAGAACTGAGAACCGAGAACTGAGAACTGGGAATTGCTAGCTGTTGCCGTTGGCGCCGACGAAGCCCTCGCGCTCGAGGTGCAGCAGGATGGTCTGCGCCGCTTCCTCGGGGCTCAGCTTGGCGGTGTCAATCACGACTTCGGCATCGGTTGGCGCCTCGTACGGATCCGAGATGCCGGTGAATTCCTTGACGATGCCGGCCCGAGCCTTGGCGTACAGGCCCTTGCGGTCCCGCTGTTCACATACTTCGAGCGAGGTGGATGCGTGGACCAGGATAAACCCGCCGAACGGTTCAATCATCTGCCGCACCGCTTTGCGTGTCGCTTCATAGGGCGCAATCGGAGCGCAAATCGCGATGCCGCCGTTCTTGGTGATCTCGGAGGCGACATAGCCGATGCGCCGGATGTTGATGTCGCGATGCTCCTTGGAGAATCCGAGTTCGCTCGACAGGTTCTTGCGCACCAGATCGCCATCGAGCAGAGTGACCGGACGTCCGCCCATCTCGAGGAACTTGATGATCAGCGCATTGGCGATGGTAGATTTGCCCGATCCCGAAAGCCCGGTGAAGAAAATGGTGACGCCCTGCTTGTGCCGTGGCGGATAGCTGCGGCGCAATTCCTGCACGACCTCTGGATACGTGAACCACGACGGGATGTCGCGGCCTTCGTTGAGCCGCTGGCGCAGTTCCGTGCCCGAGATGTCAAGTACCTTAGCGCCCGGCGGCACTTCATCGGACGGGATGTAGCGGTCTTCGTTCTGCAGATACACCATCATCTGGAACGGAACCATGGTTACGCCCATTTCCTCCTCATGTTTCTTAAACAATTCCTGGGCGTCGTAAGGGCCGTAGAAGGGCTTGCCGTCAGTATCCTTTCCGGGGCCGGCATGATCGCGGCCGACGATGAAGTGGGTGCAGCCATGATTCTTGCGGATCAGGCCGTGCCAGATTGCTTCCCGGGGTCCGCCCAATCGCATGGCCAGCGGCAGCATCGACAGCTTGACCGTGCCGCGCGGGTACTTCGAGAGCAGCAACTGGTAGCAGCGGGTGCGGACGAAATAATCGACGTCGCCCGGCTTGGTCATACCGACCGAAGGATGGATCAGCAGATTCGCCTCGACTTGCTTGGCGGCGCGCATGGTCAGTTCGACGTGAGCGCGATGCATGGGATTGCGCGTCTGGAAGGCCACCACGGTGGTCCAGCCCAGGCGGCCGAATTCGGCGCGCAGTTCGGCAGGCGTCAAGCGCAACGAGCGGAAATCATAGTGCGCGTGCGGCTGTAGCTCTTCAATCTTTCCGCCCACGTACCAGGGATTGGATTTGTTGATGGCATAGTCGGCGCCCGGATGCGCGGCGCTGGTGGAATTGAAAACGGACTGGGCTTCGGCTTTGCGGTCCGGCTGCCAGACATCTTCTACGCTGAGCACGGCGAGCATCACGCCTTCGGGATCGCGCAGCGCGATTTTGCTGCTCCACGGCGTCAGTTTCTTGGCGAATTCCTCGCTGACGTCGAGTGTGATCGGCATGGGCCACAGCGTGCCGTTCGACAGCCGCATGTTGTGGCAGACGCCCTCGTAATCGGCGCGGTTCATGAACCCGCGCAGCGGAGAGAAGCCGCCGCTCATCAGCAGTTCAAGATCACAAAGCTGCCGTGCGGTCAGGTCCCAGGAAGGCCAATCCTTCGAATGCGCTTTTAACTCTGCGGCGCGCGCGGCCGGCACTTGCAGTTGAACAAGTTCTCCCCCGTGGGGGGCGATAAGATGACTGGTCGTTGCGTTCAAAGCGGTAATCCTCCCGGATGTTCTAACCAAAATTTATGCTGAAATCAAAATCACTTGGGGGGGTTCTCTATCTAAGCTCGCCCTATTTGTCATGGCTCGTCAGGCTACTTGCTGGGGCTGCAGGTAACCGCCGGAAACGTGAGCGAAGCTACGAATGATGACGGTACGCCGGTTGTGAAATCCGGCCTAAAATCATATGGAACCATGGGAAGGAGCAATTCACCTTCCGAAAGCCAGCCGATGGACCCTTCCAAGCCATTAAAAACAATAGGCAAACATAATTTTACCTCAAAACGCCCAGTCCGCTGGAAGGGTATGAAATAGATTGCAACCTTGCCCCCAAGATTGGGAAAAGTGCATTCCGGTCGCCTTGCCTGGATCCTGAATCCGCGGCAAGGATTTCGATAGTCCCAGGATTAGGCCGGCCCCCGTTTTTCCGGGCGCTAACCTCTTTTCCGGGCACCAACTAAGGTACTGGCTCAGCCTCCAGCCCAGAATGCGGGAGTTGAAAAACCGCTCCATCAACGAGAAAAGGCGGAACTCCGCGGGCTTCGCCTGAAGATGAAAACCCAATCTTATGCCGCGAACTTACTGGAAACAACACTAGCTGCTACCAAGCATGCTTTAGCGCTTTAGCAAATTTTTGCGGGGGCAGCGTGTTCAGAACGTCGTCTTTGGTGAGCCAGGCGCGGCGGGCCTGGGTGACGCCGTAATGCAGTTTTTCCATGTGCGAAGTGTGGTGAGAATCGGTGTTGATGACGATTTTTACGCCATGCTGTTTGGCCAGCCGCAGATGAACGTCGCTGAGGTCGAGCCGATCGGGGTAGGAGTTCAGTTCCATCGCCACTTTGTGTCTGGCCGCCGCTTTGAGAACCGCGTCGAGATCGAACTGGTAGGCGTCGCGGCGCAGCAGCAGGCGTCCGGTGGGATGTCCGATCAGCGACGTATTGGGATTGGCGATGGCCTTCAGCAGCCGATCGGTCATGGTGGCGCGATCCTGGTTGAACAGCGAGTGCACGCTGGCGATGACGATGTCCATCTGTTCGAGCACCGAGTCGGAGAGATCGAGCGAGCCATCGCCCAGAATGTCGACTTCGATTCCCGCGAAAATGCGGATGCTTTTCCTCTTTTTTTCGACCGCCCGGATCCTTTCGATGTGCGCGAGTGCGCGTTCGTCGGTGAGGCCATTGGCGAAGGCGAGATTCTTCGAGTGATCCGTGATGGCCATGTACTCGTAGCCGCGTTCGCGCGCTGCTTCGGCCATCTCTTCAATAGTGTTGCGGCCGTCGGTCTCGACGGTGTGCATATGCACGTCGCCACGGATGTCGGATAGTTCGAGCAGCACGGGCAGCGTGTGCCCGGCGGCGGCTTCGATCTCTCCCAGATTCTCGCGCAGCTCCGGAGGGATGAAGTCGAGCTTGAGCTTGGCGTAGATTTCTTCTTCGGTCTTGCGCGCGACCGGCTTCTCGTCTTCGATTCTAGCGAGGCTATATTCGTTAAGCGTGAAGCCCATCTTGAGCGCGCGCTGCCGTAGGGCCACGTTGTGCGCTTTGGAGCCGGTGAAGTATTGCATAGCGGCTCCAAAGGACTCCGGAGGCAGCAGCCGCACGTCCACCTGCATGCCATTGCGGTGGCGGAAGCTGACCTTGTTCTCTCCTTGCGCGATCACGTCCATCAGGCCGGGGAAACGGAGCAGATGTTCGATGATTTTCTGCCGCGGTTCTGCCTCGATACAGGCCTTGCCGGTGACGAGGATGTCGAGGTCGCCGACGGTTTCGCGTCCGCGTCGCAGCGATCCGGCAGGGGTAACTTTTTCGACGCCCGGAGCTGCCAGAAGATGCTCCACCAGTTTTTCAGCCAGCTCTTCGGCCGTGTCGAGCAGGAATCGTCCCGCGATCCGGCGATAGTCTTCAATCGCTTTGAGCAGCTTCAGTTCGTGCTTTTCGCCCATGCGCGGCAGAGTGCGGATCTTGCCTTCGCGCGCCAGCTTCTCCACTCCCTCGAGGTCGCTGACCTGATAGGCGCTCCAGATCAAGGCAATCGTCTTTGGCCCGAGACCCTGAATCTTCAGCAGTTCAAGCATCGAGGGCCGGTATTTTTTCAGCAGTTCGGCGTGCGCCTCAATGCGGCCATCTTTGAAAAGCATCTGCAGATTGGCCAGCATGCCCTTGCCGATGCCCTGTATTTCGAGAAGCTTCTTCGGCTCCGAGATTAGGTCAGCCACCTGTTGCGGCAGCGCTTCAATCGCCTCCGCCGCGTTGCGATAGGAGCGCACGCGAAACGAGTCCTGCCCGTCTATCTCCAGCAGATCGGCAGTCTCGTAGAGAAGTCCGGCGATGGCCTTGTTGTCCATCCAGAGTCGTTAACCCGAGAAAACGATTGTAACGCTGAAGAAAGCGGCGCAGCAGGCAGTTCGCAGGCGCCGGAGGACACAATCAGCGCGGGCGTCGTGGAACACACAGCTTGGTCCGGAAAACCTAGTCAGGAAAATCCGATCACGGGACCTTGGTTACATTGGCCGCTTGCGGCCCTTTCTGTCCCTGAACAATCTCAAACTCCACCTTGTCGCCCTCCTGCAGGCTCTTGTAGCCCTCGGTGGTGATCGAGCTGTAATGAATGAATACATCCGGTCCATCGTCGCGGCCGAGGAAGCCGTATCCCTTGGCATTGTTGAACCACTTGACGGTGCCTTTCAAACGTTCCACGTGCGCCCCCTCTTTCTTGCGGATTTCCCCCGAAAAGGCGCGATTCCAGGGGCCCGCAAAAATTGTGTAGGCATTGTGCTGCTCACTGGGGGTGCTGTCAAGGCTCGGCGTCACATAGCCGGGGCTGGTAGGCAGGTATCGGGAGTGGCGAGATGGTTACCGGGACGACTCTCTCAGGCAGAGGAGGAACTGGAGTTTCGTATCAGAGCATTTTAGGGATGCAGTAAGTTCTTCTGACTGTAGAGCCGGGGCTTGCCCCGGCTCTACAGCACAGGCAAGCCGCGTCTCTACGGGAAATCAGATGCGCGTGAGAACTCGTTTTCGGACAACCCGGCAGAACGAGATGCTCGAGAATCCAGCCCCGGAGGGGCGAACCCAGCTTAGCCCAGCGCTTCAGCGCTGGGAAAAGTGGAAGCAATGATTCAAGTCCCGGAGGGACGACCCAGTTCTCACGCACACTCTTTAGCGACTTTCCGCATCCTGATTTCTACCGCGCTGGTCGGGCCGTCTGAACCAGCCACAGGATACCGGAGATTGTCTTGGCGTCGCGGATGCGCCCATTGAGCGCCATCCGTTTCGCCTCCGATAAATTGAAAAACTTAGTTGCGATCATCTCGTCCGCCTCGGGCCGGGCTTTGCCGGCCTGGAGGCCGTGAGCCAGGTAGATGGTCATAGTCTCGTCGAGAAAACCAGGGCTTACGTAGAAATGCAGAATTCTCTTCCAGTGGCGGGCGGTATAGCCGGTTTCTTCGAGTAACTCGCGCTTGGCGGCGGTGAGCGACGTTTCGCCATCGTCGATGCGTCCGGCGGGCAGTTCCCACATCATCGACTGCGCGGCGTGGCGATACTGGCGCTCGAGCAGAACGCGCGGCTCGGCCTTGGGTGCTCCTTTCGCGGGGCCGTCGACGGCTAGATCATCGACGGCCAGAACAACAATGGAACCGGAATGCCGTATGACATCACGGCGGGCGCGCACGCCCCCAGGCTCTTCCACTTCATCCGTGGTGACGCTGAACACTGGGCCCTGGTAACTGACCCGGGAAGAGAGAACGCGGGCTTGCGTTGATTTCGTTCCTGCCGATTTCGCCATGACAACAATATAAGGTATGCTGCGCCGTTGAGCCGAAAACCAATGACCGCAAAGATGACCGGAAAACCGATGGCCGAAAGAACGACCCGGAAACCGAGCGTCGCCATCGTCGGAGCTGGGAGCCTGGCGACTTTTCTGGCCGTGGCGCTGCACGACGCCGGTTTCACCATCACCGAAATCGTCGCGCGGAATTCACCTCAGTCGCGTCGCCACGCTCGCACGCTCGCCGCAAAGGTCGGTGCGCAGACAGTCACCGCAAATTCCGCCGCGCTGGACGCCGCCTTGCTATGGTTCTGCGTTCCCGACCGTGAGATTCGCGGCGCGGCTTCGGCTCTGGCGGGTCATCTGGCTGTCCACCAGAAACACAAAGTTCGTTTTGCCTTCCACTCCAGCGGAGCCCTCCTCAGCCGCGAACTCGATCCTCTGCGCAAGACAGGCGCCGCGGTCGCGTCGGTGCATCCGCTGATGACCTTCGTTCCGGGAGCGCATCCCTCTTTGACGGGTGTGCCTTTTGCGATGGAAGGCGATGACTCGGCGACGCGAGTTGCACGTCGGATCGTCCGCGAGTTGGGCGGTGAGAGTTTTTCCTTGCCCGCATCGCGCAAAGCCGCATACCACGCGTGGGCCACTCTGACTTCGCCGCTGCTGCTGGCGTTCCTGGTGACGCTCGAAGATGCCGCTCGTGCCGCCGGATTCACGCGGCAGGATGCGCGCCGCAAGAGCCTGCCCATCATCCGGCAGACTTTGGCGAACTACTCGCGCCTCGGTCCGGCGCAGTCTTTCAGCGGCCCACTGGTTCGTGGAGACGCGGAAACAGTGGCGAAACACCTTGCGGTGCTGAAGGAGCATCCCGGAGCGCGCGAGGTTTATGTGGTGTTGGCGCGGGCCGCGCTGCGCGGTCTGCCGGTGAAGAATCGGGATGGGCTAAAACGGCTGCTGCGGGACTGAGGGCATGCAGACCTCCACAATCA
>Ga0316363_10000840_pt1 | contig 32833 bp, 28 predicted proteins | sample Sb_taG_3_FD_200459 | JGI IMG/M metagenome (GOLD analysis project Ga0316363, IMG submission 200459) | Peat soil microbial communities from Weissenstadt, Germany - Sb_50d_a_PC metaG (v2) (version 2) | ecosystem: Environmental > Terrestrial > Soil > Wetlands > Peat | place: Germany: Weissenstadt...
GACGCCGCCCGGCCAGGGCAGCGGTTTCCTGTGGATCCCCGGCGACTGGACTCCGCCCTCGCGGCTGGTGCGCACCGCGGCCATGATGTACTACGCCAAGCAGGCGGACAACGCCACCGAGGGCGTCAACCTTGCTGCCCACATCCTCAATGCCGTCGACATTCCCAAGGGGGACGTGCGTCCGTCCGACAATTCCACGAAGGAGAGCGACTATACGCAGTGGATCGTCGTCAAGGACCTCACGAACAAGGTCCTCTATTTCCGCACCTATGACAACCCAAACCTGCGCGTGATCGACCTCAAGACCCAAGACCTCACGCCGGGCGCCAAAATAAAATCGCTGCCGATTCAGACAGGGAGAGGGATTGAGGATGTTGGCAATCAGTTGAAGTAGTGAGTCATCCACGCTGACTGGAGAGGGGGCGGTAGTACGGTCCGCCAAACCGTCCTACCGGTCATTTCTCGCTTGTTGTTAAGATCCGGCTCGAAGCTCCATTTCAAATCCTGCACCATTATTCATCGACAAGCGAACGCGCTCGATGATGACCGGTCACGGATTCAAGGCTGTTTTGTCTTCGTTGACTCAAGCTGATGCTCCAAACGATCGAGCCGTTCTAAGATCTTATCCAGCTTCTCCTCCGCGGAGAGTTTCTCTCTTTTGAGGTTCCCTGGCTGAATAGCATCGAGCATTCGCTTTAGGAGGGCGCCTAACAATTCCGGGGGCTGGCCGCTGATCTCAAGCTGAAAGGGCATGGGATCCCCGAGCGCACCACCCTCAACGATCGGCTGGTAAAACGTCGTGATGAGGATCGGTTGGTAATGCGGCTTTTGGGCAGGGTTAACGGCATTTGGAGGCAAGAGACGCGGCTCGATCTTTCCTTTATCAGGATTGAATTCTAGGACATATGGCGTAGGTGTGGCAGGTTTTTCTTCCTTTCCTTTATCAGGATTGGAATGTGCGACTCGTGGCTTATCTGGTTTCACTTCTGCTTGGGTCTCGGCAAGCGTGTAGTAGCTTGTTGCTACGACCATGCTTGCAATCAAAAAGAACGCGCTGCCAGTTTTCAGTTTTGATACGAGCATCGCTTTCAGGACTCCTTTGGCAAGAACAATACTCTGCAAGTAGAAGGCTTCCCCTACCGCTGTCCGGCCCATGACGAACTGCAACGCTACGCGGGTCACAACGCGGACCATTTCCGCGGATACTGCCGTTGGCGTAGCCAACTCATGGATAGCTGTGGAAAAGACAGCAAGCGATAAAGTGATGCCTCGTCGGGTCAACCGGTGCCGAAGTCGCGCCCGGGCTCGGGCCAATCGGGTCACGATGGTGCCCTCCGGGCAGCGTAACTCCAGGGCGGTTTCAGCGTTCGTCTTGCCATCCAAGTAACAGAGGATGAATGGCACGCGATATTTTTCAGGGAGGCGGTTTATTTCCTGATCAATGATTGGGCGCAAATCGTTCCAGATAAGCTCTTGGGCGCGGTCCGGCGCGGGGGTGTCGAAGAGTGGTGCTCCTTGGCGACGGGAGATGCTGAGCGCTCGCGCCTTCATAGCAGTGCGACAGGCTACTCCATGCAGCCAGCCCGCCAAGGACGAATATCGTTGGACTGACGCGGCCTTGCGTGCGAGTACGGAAAACGAAGCCTGGTAGGCATCTTCGGCGAGATGGTGGTCCCCCACAATCCGACGACAAACAGTCATGACCATGCAACTGTGTCGTTCTACCAGGGCGGCAAAAGCCGACTCGTCGCGGTCTATGACGAACCGCCGGAGCAGGTTTCCATCTGATAAGTTGCGGTTTTCTTCAGAGCTTCGGATCTCGCGGATGAAACGTGCAACAGTGCTAACCTGACTGACTGCCATATCCTTGGCACTCCGAGTGATTCCAATTCGTTCGATAAGTAATGCCGGCTCGGCCCGTTTTCCTGTCAGTTATTTTGGGGCAGTTTCACGAGGCATCTTGCGCAAATCGAGCGTGGAAAGCAAGAGGAGCTGCAAAGACAGGGCAAGGGGGTCTGGGATTGGGAATCAGAGAAGAATTGTGGCGGCAGCGAGGCCGAGCGCTCAGAAACGAATCAGGCACTTCAGCCCCACGCTGAGCTGATGGTCGGTGCGGTCCAGCGTGCCTGCGGGGCCGAATGCGTGCTCCCCTGCGAAGTCGCCGCGTATCTCCGGGCGGAGCGACAGCCACGGCTGCGGGTGCCAGTCGATTCCTGTGGTGAGCGCCCAGTAGTTGGTGGGGAAGCCGGTGCGCGTGCCGTCGATATCGTCGAACCACTCCAGCCGGGCTCGGAAATCGACCTGAGGCGTGATGTGCAGCAGACCAATGCTCAGGAGGCCGCACCATTGCCCCAGACCCAGAATGGGCACGCTTTGGGTGCAGCCATAGTTTGCCTGAAGAATCTGCGTGAATTCCTTGCTCCAGGCCTGTTCGAGACGTAGCTCGAGCACCGTGTCCAGCGTTCCGAGCCGCACCGGCAGGGTGTTGCCGACGGCCTGGTCGCCGATTAGCAGAGTTGCGACCAGCCGGGTTCGCTTGGCATCCTGCAGCCAGTAAGCAACCTCTGCCAGGTGGCTAGGCGACGACGTCCGGAATGTGAAAAAGGTGTTTGCTCCCATCGTCAGGGCATACACCAAATCGAGCCGGTCGCTCGCGTGCCAGGTAGTCCAGAAGCCGGTGTCTGCCCCATCTTCCGCGTAATCCCACTGATACGAGAGCGAGTAGAACGGCCTGCCCGGCGCCATGTAAGACTCGTAGCCCATGGGTGTGCCGCGCCGGCCCAGCTCGAAATCGAGTCCGCCGTCGCTCAGAAGCGGCGCGTGGGCTGAGGCGTAAAGCTGGCGGATGACGAAGCCGAATCGGGGATTGGTATTCTGGATGTCGCCGGGCCCCTGGAGGAACGACGCATCGGCGCCGCTGAACAGCTCAGCCCGGAAACCGAGCGAGAAATGGTCCTTGTCTACCGGCTTCTCGAACACCAGCGCGAATTGATCGAGCAGAAATTCCTGGCCGTAGCGATTCATCGCGGGTTGAACCGCAAGCCTGCCCGTGCCGCTCGACGACGCGGTATAGCCCATCTCCTCCCAGCCGGACAGGCGGATGCCCTGGGAATCCGCATTCGCACCCGGCAGCCCGAGAAGAGGAAAAAGCCCTCGCGCTGGGCCTGACTGGGCCGGCGCCTGGCACGAGGCTGATGATTTCTCGTCGTCGCATGGAGAGGAAGAGGTTAGTCCGCTGGTCGGCCCGGCCAGCTCGGCCGAAAGGGATCCGTCCCATCCCAGGAGGAGGGAATGGTCCTCGAACGCCTGGCCCGCCGCGATACCCTGCATCAGGAGCAAGAGAGCGACGGACGAGATTAGCTGTCTGAATCCATTCATACCAATCGGCAGCGATACCAGGCACCGTCGCGAGGGAGATCAGGCGGACTGCGCGCCGCTTTAGCGAAAAAGGAGAAACTCAGCAAATCGGTAAGGTGCAATGCGGGCCGCGTCCACTAAATGCGGAATCCTTGCCGCATTTTCTCAATAGGCCGTGCGCATACACACTACTTCATTCGGAGCTTTCGTTGCCGCGCCGTCAATCTTTGCCGGGCAGGCGCTGCGAAAGGACCTAATCCTCGATAGGCACTTCAACGGTTGCCGGCTGGACATGACGCTGCGGCCAACCCACCATTTGTACGGTGACTTTGGCTACGCCGGAACCAGCTTCGTCGGGGACCCGCACGGGGCCGTGGAAGGTGTCCCCTCAGCACCGCTCCTTGAGCAGGTACTTGCGGCGCAGCGGCGGTGTGTTGGCTGCCTTGGCCGGGTATTCGATGTCCACTTCCAGGTGTGCACCCGCCGGTACTTCGTTGGTGGCCAGCGGATTGTAATGCTCGCTCTCGGCACCACGATGCGGCCGACCAATCACGGCAATCTCGAATGAGAGGTCGGACCCGCCTTGGCCGCGCTGGAGCACCTGGTACTCCGGAAGCTTCACAACGAATGTCAGCGGGCCATCCAGAGCGCATACCTGGGCGTCCCTGGGTTTCGGCATGAAGACCAAGGGTGTTTGTCCCTGGCCCTGTCCTTCCTGCCTCCATAGCGTACTGTTCTCGTGGTGGAGTTTCAGCCACTGGGCGTGCAGTTTCTTGTCAAAGTCCGTCTTCGGCACGAAATTCTCAGCCCGAACCCAGTGCTGCAACTTGAACTTACTCGTCCCACCAACACCGGCTTGGACGGTGAACTCGAACTCGTCGAAATGCGTGTGGCTGCCGGCGTTGTCGAACCGATTGCTGCCGTCCCTCGGGTTGTGTGGCTCAAGGCGTTTACCGGGCTCGGTCAAGTCACCGTTGGCGTTGCGGTCCACGTAAAGCGTCGTGCCGTCCAGCACCATCCAGACACGCTGTTCGCGTTTAGGGCCAAAGACCAGAAGTGCATACCGGGGCTCATGATTGTAATTGGGTTCTTTTATGGGTGGAGTAAGGTTCCATGCTCCTGTGGACCTGGCTGGCGGCACGGGCGGTACTGCTTTCGGCTTTGTCCTCATGCCATCTTTGGGCCAGAGTCGAACGGTAATGAGGCACTCACCCCTGTTGATGTCGAACTTGAACTCCTCTTGGCCCGCCCGCTCGCCATACTGAGCCAAGATCTTCTGTTCGCCGAAGGACAGGTCTGGCATAACGAACCGGCCCTGGGCGTCGGTCCGGCACTGAAGGTGACTCCATAGGAAGCGGTTGGTCACGTTCGTCACGAGTGCGCCGTGCACCGGCTGCCCGTTCTCATCGACCACGTTCCCGCGGAGCGTATGGCCAGGCTTGAGGACGACGGTGCCGAAGTCGCCGCTGCCGGCTTTTTGAACTTCGAGCAACTTCAGCTCCTTGGTCTGTGCCCCGTCATAACCTGACTTGACCACAATCATACTGATCCGACGATCGGGTTCGAAGTAGGCTTTTGCCAGCAGTAGATCGCGCAGCTCGAACTTGCCCTGGGCGTCTGTCTTGGCTTCCAGTAGGGACATGACGCCGCCTCTGCCGCTGGCAAAAGCTGGCGTGAACTTGGCGCCAGCGATCGGCTTGCCCGCTTCGTCCACGGCGACGCCGCGGAATACGAGAGCCGCGGCGGTGGGAACACGTTTTGCATGGAAGCGAAGCACCGCCTGGCCGGCATCGACGCGAACCTCGGCGCCGTCAATCATGGCGGTGCGACCGGCAGTGTCGCGCAAACGGATTGCATTGCTCTCCAAGAACACTTCAGGGCCACCCTTGATCTGACGTGGATCAAAACCTTGATCGATTTCCAAAGTGGCCGGATGAATCTCGTAGCTACTGGGAGAATCCTTCATGATTCCGCACCCAATCCCATAACGGCCACCAGCGGTTGGAAACGTCAACACCGCCTTTCCTCGTGTATCACCGGCCACCGAAACATAAAAATCCCCAACGCGACCTATCTGCTGCTCGGGATTGATGCGGGCCGTGAACAAGGGCAGTTTTTCCACCGCCGAGTCCGCGCCGACCAATTCCACTCGCCAGGCCGAGCCCGGCTGCAACACGAAGTCCCGGATGACCTGAGGCTTCATGGCAGTCGTAAGGATTGATTCGCGCGTCTTGGCATCATGCGTGTAGTAGCCCCCCGCTGGTACGGACACGCCCCAAAGGTTGCAATGGCCTAACGGCACCTTCACTGCATACCGGCCGTCGACATCACTCATGGCTTCGGCCGGCGCAGCCTTGCCGGGCATGCCCTGGATCAGCACCTGGATCTTGACTCCTGCCACTGGTTTGCCCGTATCCGCGGCCGTGAAACGCCCCAGAATCTGTCCTTCTTGAACGGTCGCCGGGGGAGCCTCTTTGATTACCTGCACCAGAGTCTTTACTTGCTGCGGGTCCGCCTGGAGGGAGTGGGCAGCCAGCCCACAGACTCCGGCCACCGCTGCGGCAATCGCCAGCAGCATGCCTGCGCCGATCTTGAGCAATTTGAGCATGAGCATGGATTTCAGCATTCCTTCCGTCAAGGCAGTGACTTTGTTCGAAACCAGTGCTGTTGCCGTCACCTTCCCTGCCGCAAACAGGCTTGCGGCCTTGGCCGTGGATGTAACCAGGCCGTTCGGCACGTTTGCCGAGGCTGCGTTATGGGACAAAAGCGCCGTTAGGGCCGCTCCGGACATGGCCAGCCCATGGCGTGCCAGCCGCTTCGCAAGCATCTTCCGGGCCGTGGCCAGTCGACTGGAAAGGGTGCCCTCGGGCAGCTTCAGTTGCCCTGCCACTTCCTTCCGCGTCCGCCCTTGCAGCTCGCACAGGACAATGGGCATGCGGTACTTATCGGGCAGCCGGCTCAGCTCGTGATCGAGGAGTGGTTCCAACTCTTCGAGAGGATCCGCCGGCGCCGTTGTTGGGCTTGGCATGTCCTTCACCTGCTTCTCACGGGCCCAGCGGCGGGCGCTGACGGCCCTGGCTCGTCTGGCCGTTCGATAAGCGACTCCGTACAACCAGTTCCCAACCGCCTCCCGCGGCGACACCGACGCCGCTTTGCGAGCGAGTACGAGAAAACTGGCCTGGAAGGCGTCCTCTGCATCGTGCAGGTTGCCGATCACGCGCCGGCACACGGCGAAGACCATTGGGCCGTGGCGGCGCACCAGTACCTCAAAGGCCACTTCGTCCTGAGCGGCAAGGAACTGTTCCAGCAGTTGGCTGTCCGTCAGGCCCGCGCGGTCGGGCAACAGGGCAGCTCTATGCAGTTGACGGATGAGTACGCTGGGGCTTGTCGTTGCCACGTTGGCCATTCCTCCCGACCTCTATTTCCTTGCCTTCCGCCATCCTATTGTCTTGGATCCTAGCGGCGCGTCGATATTTTTTGCGCAACCGTTGGTCGGCAAAATGCGCACGCACGCGAGGATGTTTTGCTTGGTGCTAGATTTGTGGTCAGCGGCGGTGGAAGAAAAGCCCAAGATGGGAGGTAGGACAGATTTCCAATCTGTCCGGTCAGGTTGGAAACCTGACCTACGGCGCGATCACGCGCCGTTATTTGAACTGCTTTTTTGAAATGCGCACGTTTCGTGCATCGACGGCACTTCTCAAGCGAGTTCCAGGTCCTCGTGGATCCGGTTCAATTGCCGTTCCAGGACCAGCAGCTGCTTGTAGAAGACGATGACCGCGTTATCCTTCGTTTCTGCCGAGGTGCCTTGCAATTTGCCGATTTCGCAGATGAACTGAACATGTCTGGCAACGCGCTGGCCCAGCGCCTGGATGTGTACGACGTGTTCGTCCCTTGTCCAGGGAGTCGTCAGGCCGACGTCGGGAGGGATGTCCGGCATGGAGCCGACGGCGGGGTTTCGAGGACTTGCTTTCGCGGTCATGGTGGTTCTCACTTGCCGGTTCGTGCTTTGGGCGCTGCTGGTGCTATGGAATGGATGTGGTCGGCAGCGAATTCAATGCGCGACCCCAACTGCAGTTTCGACAGCCCCCGTGAAACGGGTTGATCGGCCAATCGGCCTCTCAAGCACTCGCCCTGGATGCGCGTGATCCGGACGAGCAGCGTTTCGCGGGTCAGCGACTTATCCTTCACCAGAAATGTCAACCGGACATGGTCGCCGATCCGAAGCCCGCGAATGTCCTCATGCAGCTCAACGTCGTCGATGCCTTCCTTGCGTCGGAGATAATCGATGTCTTCAATATCGAAACGAAGGTGCATGGCGGGTTCCTTCGCGTGCAATACGCGTCGCCTCTGCCGGATCGGAAGCGAAACTCAGGTGGAAAAGAATCCCGGGAATGGAGTGTCACACCGCTATCTTAGCAAATCGGACTCCGAACGACCAAGTGACCTGGGCGCGGGTAGTAGCTCAAGCTGGCAGCTTGAGCTACGATCTGCGAAGTAAGCAAGATGGATCAGGGTGGCAAGCGTGGCTAGCGGCGATAGATTCCGCTCCGCAAGGGGGACCTACTTTCTTTTGAGGCCACGGAACGCAGCCGGTTCCGCCAGCGTGAAGAGAAGCACTTCTTCACCGGTCACGGTGCTGATGTCGTGATGCAGGCTCAGCACTTGGACAGCAGTCGCTTCCTGGATCAGTCCTTCCAGAATGGGCCGTGCCGTTTCGATCAGATGGGTGCGTACTTGTTTGAGCAAGTCTCTTCCCTTTTCGGCGGGAAGCGTCTTGACCAATTGCTGTTCGGCAGCGGTCAAGACGCCTTGGAGGCGGACTAGCACGAGATCTTCCATCAGGTGGGCGTGAATGTCCCTGGGTCCACGGCCCATGTAGTCCTGCTCGAAGCGGCTGATCCCCTCGCAAATGGCGGCCTCGATCTCTCCCTGGCTTCTCATCGGCACCTCGACCCGGGGGCGATTTGCGGATCATGATATCGCCATCACCGCCAATATTCCACTTGCTTTTCTCGGCCGTAAGTCTACAATGAAGATGAGAGGTAGAATACAAAGCGGGTCTGAAAAGTACGTGCAGTTGAGTTTTTCGGTTGACTAGACGAAGGGCAACCTGGCGATGCCGGGGGGCCAGTTGACGAGTAAGCCGACGTGGCGCAATGCCTTAGGGGCGTTCCGCCAGGTCGGCTTTTTTCTTTCAACGGCGGGGCACGCTTGCCAAAAGACGGAGCGAATCGGATGGAACAGTCCAACTCGACCATCGCCCAACAGCTCGCCGAGGCGGCCAGCGATTTCGAGCACCAGCGCACCGGACACGCGCCCCAGTCGTTGAGCGTGGTCCTGATCGATCAGACGCTGGTGATCGCGCTGCATGGGGCGCTGTCGCCAGCCGAAAATGCCCTTGCTCAAACCCCCCAGGGCGCCACCCAGGTTCAGGAGTTTTACCGGCAGCTGTTCGCCAGTTCCTGCGCCGGCCTCCGCCAAGAGATTCGACGCATCACCGGCGTGGAGGTGCGCGAAGCGTCCGCAGAGGTTGGGCCGGCCAACGCCGCCGTGGTGCAGGCCTTCACAACCGGCACAGTAGTGCAGGTATTCCTTCTCGCTCGGAGCGTACCCCCTGACACCTGGAGCGGCAGCGTCGCACTGCGAAATATAGCTCTGACTCGGTGATGTCACAAGACCGCGCCGCTGCTTCGGAGAGTCTTGGAAAAAGGCAGGTTCTCGAATGACCCCGCAGAATTGGGCGATTGTGGGCTTGGTTGCATTCCTCGCCCTGGTCGGCGTCGTATTCCTGTGGTCGCGAATGCCTGTCTATCAATGGTATTGCAGGCGCTGCAAAAAGGTCGTGTCTTCCGGCCGCTTCCACCCAGGGAGATGCTTCTGCGACACAAGCTCGCTCCTTGCGTATTATTGCAAGGGTTGTTCGAGCTGGAATACCTCGCCAACGACGTACTGGCACTGCATGGACTGTTCTGGGAAGCAGGTTATCTTGGGAGTTGAGTACCAGCTTTTTAATCGTCACTGGAAGTGGCGCAATCAAGAGGCCCGCAGTGCCTGACAGGTAATGCCGGAATCGGACCACCTTCTGGCGACAATCATGACGCGCGCGAGAGGTCGCTCCGTGGTGAGGCTCGGAGGTGGCTTTAGTGGATCAGAGGAGAAGCGAATGACGGGACAAGAACGAACGAAAATACCGGACCTCGCAACGGCCAGGAACCCAGCGCCGGACAAGCTGAAGTTCAGCATGAGCGACGCGTTTCATCGCGAGTTGCGCCAGCGGGTCGATCGGTATTTCAGCTACACCGGCCGGAGGCAACGCGATTGTCCGCAGATGTATCTGAAGACGGCGCTACTGGTCGGCTGGCTTGCAGCCTCGTACGTAGTGCTCTTGTTGTTCGCGGGGACGTGGTGGATTGCCGTGCCGCTCGCCATCTCGTTAGGGCTTTCGATGGCGGCCATCGGGTTCAACGTCCAGCACGACGGCGGGCACCGGGCCTACTCCGATCACAAGTGGGTCAACACGCTCATGGCGATGAGCCTGGATTTGCTGGGAGGCAGCTCCTACGTTTGGGCTAGGAAGCACAACTCGATCCATCACAGCTTCACGAACATTACGGGGCACGACGACGACATCAACCTTGGCGTTCTCGGCAGGCTGTCGCCGCACCAGAAACGGCTCCGCTTTCATCGCTTGCAACATTTTTACCTCTGGGTTCTGTACGGGTTTCTGCCGATCAAGTGGCAACTTCACGACGATTTTCGGTGCGTGATCACCGGCAACATCGGCGGGCACCGTCTCGCCCGGCCAAAGGGCTGGGACCTGCTCACTTTCATCGGGGGTAAAGGCGTATTCTTTTCGCTGGCATTTGGGATTCCGCTCTTGCTGCACCCGGTGTGGGCTGTATTACTACTTTACGTGACGGCGTCGTTCGTGCAGGGACTGGTGCTCAGCGTCGTATTTCAATTGGCGCACTGCGTCGAGGAAGCGAACTTTCCGCTGCCTCGGCCAGACACGGGCCGGATGGAGTCAGCCTGGGCGGAGCATCAGGTTGAAACGACCGTCGATTTTGCACGCGGGAGTCGACTGCTTTCCTGGTATGTCGGCGGGCTGAATTTTCAGATCGAGCACCACCTCTTCCCGCAGATCTGCCACGTCCATTACCCGGCCCTTTCAAGGCTGGTGGAGAAAACGTGCAGAGACTTTGGTCTGAAGTATGTGGCCCATAAGACTTTTCTGGCGGGCGTGGCGTCCCATTTCCGCTGGCTGCGACGGGCAGGCATGGCGAGCACTGCGTAACCAAAAGAGGCACAAAAAAACACTCATTGGTGAGGGCGGATTCATGACAACTGAAGCGCAAAATGTCAAATTTCGCAGGCAGATGCTCAAATGGGAAGCCAGCAGACGCACTCCCGACAAGGTCAAGATGCCGCCCCGCGAACGCATCCGAATCAAGCGCCGCTGCAAGTTGTGCGGCCGGGCACGGGCAGTGTATCGCAAGTTCGGCGTCTGCCGAATTTGCTTCCGCGACCTGGCCAGCAGCGGACTAATTCCCGGCGTCCGCAAGGCAAGCTGGTAAGCGCTCGACCGCCAAAAAGAGCTCATGGGGAGACAAATTGGAATACGCACGAGAGAGATGGGTCGTCTGGGCCAAGATGTCAGCCTGCAGGATGGCAAGCCGGGCTGTCGCAAGCGTGGGGGAGAGATACGCGGGTCTGAAGAATCGCTACGGGCCAAGGTATACGCAGGCGATGCTGAGCGCGGCTTTCGTAGGCCTCTTCTTGCCTGTCCCAGGCAGTTGCCTGATTTGCATAGGCTCCGTCGCCCTGATCGCCGAATTTCATCGAACGATTGGCAAGAGGCGCGGCTTGCGGACCCTGAGCCTGAATGCTGCGGGGCGCCGCCATGACGAGTAACGGAAGCCCGGGATTCGTGCGGCGCAGCTTGGACGCCTGCAAACGTGCATTACTTGGTAAATCAGGCCGTGTGTTCCTGGAACAACACCTTAATGGCAATAACGAGTACTGGGATAGGGCCGCGGCAGCCCAGCTCGGCTGGCCCCAGAAACCTCCGCCCAAGCAAGACGCAGGTTAATTGCGCCGCTCAATGTAGGGATAACCAACCATGAATTCGGGCGAGACACTACCGGAGAAACCAGGTCAACCAACATTGACGCGAGCTGGACAGGAAACCCTGAAAATCGACGCGGCCAAGGCGTGCCTCGGAAAGGCGCTCGATGCGCTATTCAAAGCTCAAGAACATTTGAATATCGCCGCCGACCAGGGCGGTGAGGGTGTCTCCAAGGTGATCGATGGAATCAATCAGCAATTGCGCGGATTACAACGAGAGGTATCCCAAGTTGTTTACCGCCTTGGCAAAGGCACATGATCCGTGCGCTGACCGTTTGACTCGAACAGGAGAATTTTGCCCTCAAAAACATCACAACGACGCGGCTAGCGCGTCGTTGCTTCGCCCCGGGAAAGTCATCAAGGAGCATGGAACTTTGTCCGTTTCGTGCATTGGCCTCGCTCTTGCCAAGTCGGCGGAGCGGTCTCTTTTCATGGAGTCATCTGATGGGTAAGAAACTGTACGTCGGCAACCTCGGCTACGAAGTGACCGACGGCGATCTCGTGAAAATGTTTGAGCCGCACGGCACTGTGGAGTCGGCCCAGGTCATCATGGATCGCGACAGCGGGCGGTCCAAGGGATTCGGCTTCGTGGAAATGAAAACGGACCACGAATCTCAGACGGCCATGGCAGCCCTCAATGGCCAGGACTCGGGGGGCCGGCCACTGACCGTCAACGAAGCGAAGCCGCGCGAAGACCGGTCCCGTGGCAGTCGGCACTCTTGAGGAACCCGGACAAGGCGAATCCTGGGAGCGCATTCCAAGGAGCGGAGACTGCCGCTGCTTCGCGGCAGCCCGGTCGTAGCTCAAGCTGGCAGCTTGAGCCACGAGAAAACTGATACCGGATTGGCAAACTGAGACACTGCCGGCAGCCCTGGTGGTTAGTTCGCGGATCGGATACAATGTTAATGTTGCTCTACATCCCTGGTGCCTCCCTTTTCCCCAAGACTTCTCTTCGGATCGGGCGGACATCAAGCGTGCGGAGTAGGACGGTCTGACTCGTCCTCGGTTGCACGGGAGATGCCGACCGAGACCGCATTTCCCCTTCGGCAATCTTCCTGTTACCCGAGCGAAGCGCGCTGACGGCGCGCTCCCAGGGGAACCAACACAGGTCTCGATGCTTGGTGAAACAGTGTGAACCGGTCGAGCGAGTGCTGATAATGGAGTACTCGTGGCTAGTCAACCGAGAGCAATCGCCTTTGACGTGGACTCGGAGAGCCTGACCAGCCTTCGGGAAGCTTTCCCCGGCTGGCAGATCGAAATGATCCAGGGCGCCAGCTCTCAATCTCTCGATCGGGATTGGAGCCCGAGGACAGCACAACTGTTGATCGTAAGCGTACGTGAGCCAGTGGCAGATAGCCTAGGGTTGTGCAGAGCTTTGCGAAGTCAGCTTGGCCGAGCCCACACGTCGCTTCTGGTCCTGGTGCCGCCCGATCAGGAAGGCCTCGTGCAGGCGGCGCTGGATGCCGGAGCCAATAGCTGCCTGGTGATGCCCGTCCACGCCAAGGAGTTGGCCCTCATGGTCACCCGGGCTAGCGCCGGCAATCAACCCGGCCGGCATACGCTCGCTCTGCATCCTACTCAGCGCGCCGACCCATGGCGCGACGAGGGTGGTGAGTCCTAGCCCGCCCTCAAGACGACTGCGGTCCCAGTCCTTGCGGACAGCCAGGGCGAAGCATGCCTTGGAAAGAAGAAACACGCATGAACCATTCTCCGAATGCAACGGCGCCCCAAGCAGACAGCAACCACCGCCTGTTAGTCTACGTAGCTGACCTCGAGCTGGAGGTTGACCGCCTGCGCAAGCAAACTCAGTTTGTCCAGCACAGGGCGCGCGCGGCCGTGAAACAGATCCACAAGTTTTGTCAAAATGCGACCCGGGCAGGAAATACGCTGCCACCGCTCCCGGAAATTGACAGGCTCGCCAAGGAGCTGGCGGGAGTCTTGCGCGACTTGCGCGAGCCGCCCGGTTACAACCCCGCCCAAGACCAGGTCGTCGCCATCGCGCTGCGGCCGCTGGCCGAGCGGGTCTTCCGCTGGCAGCAGCGCCTGGAGGGTGCACCGCATGTTTCCCTTCGGCTGGAACTCGACAGCGAGCACATCGAGTGGTTTCCTGCCCGCCTGCGGCACATCCTGGATAACCTTTTTTCCAACGCCCTCAAGTACCGCGACCCGCTCAAGACGGAGTCGTGGGTGCGTCTGGAGCTGCGTGCAGCGCCGCAAGGCTACGAGTTGCGGCTATCGGACAACGGTGTTGGCTTACCTCCAGGCGAAAGTGCTACCGAGGTGCTCGAGCTGTTTTACCGAGCAGCGCCAGCGCGGGCGGCCGGTCTAGGCGTCGGCCTGGCGGTCGTCAAACTGCTCGTGGAGAAGAGTGGGGGCACATTGACCGTGGACTCCGGAGAGGGACAGGGAACTACGTTTGTAGCGCTCTTGCCGCGCTACGATGTCGATGATTTTCTGATGTGACTTTAAAACGCGCTTCGATGGGGAAGCGCCTCCTGCATCTCCTTTGTTCGAAACCGGCGCCGTTGCATTTTTCCAGTCACCATTTGGAACTAAAGACCATGCCGACGAAAGAACAGGTTAAACAGCACGCGGTCCAGGGACGATCTGATCGCCAGCAGCGCGAAAGCGCCATTGGCAGACACGTGCTCGAGGTCGTGGGGCGACCGGGCGACCTGCAAATGATTTGCGTGCGCCACCTCTGGGAAGATCGCTACCGCGTGAACATTGTCACCGGTCTCGACGCTGCCTCGGTCAAAATCGCCCACAGTTATTTCCTGGTGGTCGATGCTACCGGCAACATCATCCATTCGATACCCAAAATCCAGAAGCAGTATGGACCCGTAAGCGAGCCAATTCACCTTTAACACCGACTCGAAAGCAGGCTGTTATGGCAGGCCGAACCTTGAATCGACGCGTCTTGCGCGAGCAGGCGGATCAGGCAGAGCAGCTGGCAACCCTGGCCCCGGGCGCGACGCCCACAGCCGTGCCTAGGGCGAGGAAGACCAAAGCGAAAACCGCCGCAGTGCCGAAGGTAAGGAAGCCCCGGGCCAAGAAGGCGCCCCCGCGCATGCGCGCCCGCTGGGGTGTTTTTGACGGCAGCATGAAACAGGTTGCCATCTACGATTATTGCGAACGCGCTGCTGCCGATGAGAAACTGGCGGACCTGCTCACCAAGAAGAAAGGCAGCCACTTCCTGCAAATTGTCAGAGAAGTGATGCCGGAGCCGGAGCCGGCGCTGCCCGAGGCAGCCGCCATTGTCTGAGCGAGAGGCGAGACAATGTTCATCGAATGCAATATTGTGCCGCTCAAGAATGCGACCGGCGAACAGCTCCAAGCGCTAGGCCTAGCGCTTGGGCGCTGGTCGCGGCGCGAAATGGGAATGGGCGGCATGGCCCGCTCGGTCGATCAGCGCGCCCTGGATGACTTGATGAGGGGCGAACTTCCGCAACCCATGGCCAACCGTCTCTCGGATATGTTCGTCAGGCCTGGCGCCCGGAGTGCACGGGACTCCGAGTCTACGTTGGACCAGGTAAGGAATGTCTTTCCTCAGCTACCGGGCGAACAAATGGTCCGGATCAAGCTTTGCAGAAATCCTTCATGCAACAGGGCCCTGGCGATCCAGAGCCTGGTTCAGGATGTGCCCGCGGATTTGGTGGAAGACATAAGGATTGACGGCATAAGCTGGAAGCTCACCGACTGACATGCTCTTCGGGCATGTTGTAAAAGCCATGCTGCTTGGGTAATAGAGTTTGTAGGGCAAGCTGGCAGCTTGCTCTACGAGAGTTGCGACGTGGCTTCGAACCGCCCCGCGTCCTGCCTCGACGAGCGATCCTTTCGAAGACAAAGACCAACTACAAAAAGCGTTCATCGAGGAGGGCATCTGTTGCGCTGATGGCTCGCCTCTTCGCGGGCGCTTGCCGTCAACCGACAATCATGCCCTTCTGCCTCTCGTGAACGAGGATGTAGGTAATCACCGACGAAGTCGCGGGCCGAAACCTTTCGCTGCCTTCGTGATACTGAGACTCCAGGACGCGGAGTTCCTCGCGGCCCGCCGGTGTGGCGAGCAGATCTTGCAGTTCCTTCTCTCTCTGCTGGAGCGTTTTCTTCGTAGACATGAGAATCCTCTTCAAGCGGCGCTATCGAATGGCAAATCAGCCACCCTTCCCAACACCTGGGCTGGGAAGGATGGCTTCGTTTTTTTGAGCCTGGCGACAGCCGGTGCCGTCGGCAAGACTAACTAGCTGCGGCTGCCGGCATATCCGCGCGGGCCGCTACCCCGCTCGGGTCGCGGCCGGGCCTCGTTGACGGTGAGCGACCGCCCGTTGATCTCCTGGCCATTCAAGGCCGTGATCGCCGCTTGCGCTTGGTCGCCGTTGTCCATCTCGACAAAGCCGAAACCTTTCGAGCGGCCCGCGTCGCGATCCATGATGACCTGAGCGGATTGTACCGTGCCGTGCGGCACAAACAGATTTTGCAGATCGCTATCGGTCATGTCATACGACAGGTTGCCGACATACAGTTTCTTGGCCACTTAGGGCCTCCTTCAGAGAGAATCACGCAAGCAGGTTCGGCCCACAGCGGGCGCAAGCCGTCGCATGAATATTGCCTTAATAAAGCGCTGTGAAGTGGGACCGACAAAAATGCAGATGGATGGACAACAGAAAGGTTATCGCGGCCATGAATCTTTTGCGAGGCCCAAGCACAATGGAATGATACGCCAATTTGGCCGAATAAGCAATGGCAATAAATTGCAATGAGCCGATTTCGGTGATACTAGCCCGAAGCGTCAGCGAGGACCTCGCTCCCAAAGTGGCAGCCAGGACCTCGCTCACGCGTCGGGCTAGTATGAGGTGTCCGCGTGGACCTCGCTCACGCGTCGGGCTAGTATGAGATGTCCGCGAGGACCTCGCTGACGCTTCGGGCTAGTATCGACTTGCACACGGGCATTTAGATGTCTAAGCGAGGATGCGCTCGAGCACGTTGCCATGCACATCGGTGAGACGAAAGTCCCGGCCCGCGTAGCGATAGGTGAGCTTCGTGTGATCGAGACCCATCAAGTGGAGGATCGTGGCATGATAGTCGTGAACGTGGCAACGCTCGGCGATAATGTCGATGCCATAATCGTCTGTCTTGCCGTAGGCGGTGCCTCCCTTTACTCCTGCTCCCGCAAGCAAACAGCTGAATGCCCGGGCGTGGTGGTTGCGTCCTTTGTCGTTGGGAGTGGATCCCCAAGGAGTTCGACCGAACTCGGTGCAAATTGCGAGAAGTGTCTCGTTCAGTAAGCCACTTTGTTTCAGATCCTTGATCAATCCGGCCAGCGCCTGGTCAACCCGCAGCGCTTTGCCGCGATGGTCTTGCATGTCGCCATGTGCATCCCAGTTCCCGTTGGAGCCGCTTTCAATCACTTCCACCACGCGCACGCCTCGTTCCACCAGCCGGCGGGCAATGAGACACTGCCAGGCGAAGGATTTATCGTCGCTGCGTTTCATCCCGTAAGATCGCAGCGTCGCTTCGGATTCTTCCCCAAGGTCAAACACTCGAGGAGCCTCGCGCATCATGCCCACGGCCGTGCCAAAGCTGTCCGTGCGGGCGCGCAGGTTGAAGTCGTGCGGCCGTTCCCGGGCATGCAGCTCATTGACGTCATGCAGCATGATCTGCTCGAGCTGCCGGAGCGTCACCGACCGGGCGGGCGAACGCAGGTCGGCAATCGGCTCATTGCCTGGTAAAACGCGCACTCCCTGGTGCTGCGGGGGCAGAAAGCTCGAGTCCCAGTTCTGGGCGCCCGCATACGGCATGTGCTCAGCAAGGACGACATAGGGCGGCAAGTTCTGGTTCCTGGTGGACAACCCATAGCTGAGCCACGATCCCAGACTGGGCATCGGCACCGTGGCGGAACCGGTGTGCATCGCCAGTGTGGCCTGAAAGTGTTCGAGAATGTCGGTATGCAGGCTGCGGATCACGCACAGATCGTCGGCCAGCGCGCCCAGATGAGGGAACAGCTCGCTGATCAACAATCCACAGCGGCCACGCGCCGCGAAGTTGAACGGTGAGCGGATCAGGTAGAATGGCTTGTCGCTCGTATCCCTCAAGTCGCGCCCGAATGCGATTTTGCCATGATCTGCCTGTAGCCTGGGCTTGGGGTCGAACGTATCCACATGCGAGACGCCGCCCGTCAGAAAGAGGACGATCAAGTTCTTCGCTTTTGCCGGGAAGTGAGTCCGCTCTGGCGCCAACGGATGGCCGTCATTGACTGCCGCCGCCAGCGACAACGCTGGATACATGCCAAGGCCGCCCGCGGCGCAGCATCTCAAGAATTCACGTCGTCGCATGGTCGTCCTCATTCAGTCAATGTACACGAACTCGTTGCAGCAGAGCAGAATCCTTGCGTAGCTCGTCCAGGCTTCCAGTTCAAGACGATCGGCCGCTACCCCATCCTTCTCGAGTTGTTTCCTGTAGGCATCGACGTAATGCACGGCCATTTCCATTTCGATATGCCTGGCGGGTCTGGCCAGGGCGATCTGATGCGCCAACTCGATCCGTTGCCAGGGATCTCCTCCCGAGCCAATTAGCCTTCTGGCGAAACCCGTCGCTTGTTCCAGGATAAAGGGGTCATTCATCAAAAACAGCGCTTGCTGCGGCACCGTCGAGTGGGTGCGCTGCTCGGTCGTGGTGTTGGTGTCCGGCCCATCGAAGAGAGCGAGGTAGGGGTGGCGTTGGAACCGTTGTGTCATCAAGTAAACGCTTCGGTGGTTCGACGGATAAACGTCTTTGAACGGGCTATGCTGCGTCCATTTCCAATGGTCGATGGATGGGAATGGGTGCGCGCCCGGGCGTGATCGGTCCAGTTTGCCCGCGGCCAGCAAGAGTGCGTCGCGAATCTCCTCGGCATCGAGGCGGAGACGATCGAAACGCCAGTACCAGCGGTTGCCTGGATCCTTTGCTGCGTTGTCGTCGTCGTTATCGCTTGCAAGTCTATAGGTCTTCGACGACAAAATCTGCCGGTGCAACGCCTTCATGGACCAGCCACCGGCGACGAACTGCCCGGCCAGCCAATCGAGAAGCTCCGGATGCGTCGGTGCTTCGCCGCGAAGGCCAAAGTTGGACGGAGTCGTCACGATTCCTTTGCCGAAATGGTGCTGCCAGATGCGGTTCACCATGACCCGAGCAGTAAGCGGGTTCTCCGCGCGCGTCAACCACTGGGCCAATTGCAAACGACCGCTGCTATTCGCGGGAATGTTCTGAGCTTTACTACCGGCAAGGAACTGGGGCATGCCTCGCTTCACAATCGGGCCATGCTGATCCACGTCGCCGTGAAGGTGCACGTACATGTCGACAGGCTTACCCTCTTGCACGGCATAAGCGGCGGGAAGGTCGGCCGGCAGGTTTGATGGTTGCAGGCGATGCTGCCGCACGCGCAAGGCTTTGATCTTCGCCTGGAGCTGGCCGTTCACCTTGTCACGTTCCTTTTCAAGGGCAGCAATCTGCACCTTGAGGGGATCAGCCTCCTGCTTGGGACCCTTGGGCACTTTGTCTTGTTTCTTCTTCGCCTGCAACTGCTGGTCCAGCTCCGCCAGGCGCTTGGCCAACGGATCTTCTTTTTCGGTTCGTTGAATCAGCGCAGCTGCCTGATTTAGCGCGGATTGATAAGCAGTCAGCCGTGCGGACGCCTCAGCGGGCGGGAGGAGCGGAACCATATGCTCCCTGGGCTTCTGCATCGAAGCGAATTCCTCGCCGCCGGCCCAGGGGAACTCTGTGCTGGCGAATATGCCATAAAGCGCGTAATAGTCCTCTTTGGTCACCGGATCAAACTTGTGATCGTGGCAGCGGGCGCAGCGGAGCGTCAGGCCCAAGAGCGCCCGGCCAGTCGTCTCGATGGTGTCCTCCATCGTCAGGTTCCAGAGTTCGTAAGGCCCCGTGGCATAACGCCGCGAAAGTGCCAAGAAACCGGTGGCGACGACGCGCTCGGCGTACCTGTCCCGCGCGCCCTGCTTCGCCAGGATATCGCCGGCGATCTGCTCTTGTACAAACTGATCGTAGGGCTTGTCGGCGTTGAACGAGTCGATGATGTAGTCTCGATAGAGATGAACTTCTGGAATGGGGTAGTCGGCATTATCGCCGGCAGTATCTGCGTAGCGCACGACATCCATCCAGTGTCGTCCCCAGCGTGCACCGTATTCCGGCGAAGCCAGCAGTCGATCGACGACCTTCTCCCAGGCACCTGGCGAATCATCTGCCAGAAAGGCTGCCGTCTCTTCTGGACTGGGCGGCAATCCAATCAGGTCGAAGGTGACACGTCGTATAAGCGTCCGCCTGTCCGCCTCGCGATCCGGACGAAGACCCTGGGCCCGCAGCTTGGCCGCGATGTAGCGATCAATGGCTGTTTCCGACCATCCGGCGGCATCGGCCGGTGGGTCCACCTTCCGCACCGGTTCGAACGCCCAGTGCCGTTGCTCTTGGGAAGCATTAGCAGTGAACTTGTCTTGCTGCTTGGGCCAGTGGACGCCCTCCTTGACCCACGCCGAGAAATCGGCCACTACCTTGGTGCTCAGGGGTTTGTTTGGCGGCATTTTGAGGCCGTCGTGGGTGTACTGGATCGCTTGAATGAGCAGGCTTTTGGCAGGATAGCCGGGGATGACAGCCGGGCCGCTCTCGCCCCCCTTGAGCAATGCCTCCCGCGAATCGACGCGCAAACCGTGACTTGTCTTCTTGCCGCCGTGACACTTGAAGCAGGAACCGGCAAGAACCGGCCGGATATTGATTTCAAAGAAAGTGTCCGCATCCCCTGCGCGTGCCAATGGGACGACAAGCAGCACCCACATAACTGCTAAAGAACGCATCACGATTTCCCTTGGGCCTTCCAGGTCTATCGCGTCGCGAGACGTTTCGATGAGTTTTCCATCATCGATAAAAACGGAGAAAGAAGGTTACCCTTACCGGTAGGTCCTACGAAGGCGTGGAATGCTCTGGCAGTAAAACCCGCTCAGAGCGTGTTGAAAAAGGGGTCAAGCAGAACTCAAGGGGTCAGGCCCCTTTTTCAACACGCTCCCAGGCGCTTGCCGAGGATTGTCGGTCACTCGACAACATGCCAGCAGGATAGAACTAATCTAAACGAGATGCAGCCGCGAAGCAACCAAGGATGGCCGGTTTGAGACGCATCCCGACAAGGCAAGTTGCAAATAGGCAACGAAAGGGAAAGCCGGCGAAGCGATCGAAATCACCGTCGTGATTCCGAGCGCCGCCGGCTTTGAGGGGTTCCTTATCTCTGCCGGGACCGCGCTGGGTCCAGTGCCCGGCAGAGGTCGTGACCATATCACAGCGCTTGATTCGGCAGCTTCGTAGGACAGATTTCCAATCTGTCAGGTCAGGTGGGAAACCTGACCTACAACCGAATCCCGCACGATCGTTTAGAGTTTTTGATAATACTCCTGGGAACCGACAATGGCAGCAACCACACCCTGATCGTTCGTCCCCTGTTGCATTGCTGCCAGGAATGTCGACATGCCACTCGTGTCGGCCTGCCGGGCCAGGTAGGTCTGATAGTCGCCTTCGATCAGATCATGCTGATATTCTTGGCTGCCAAAGACGGCAGCTGCTATCGCCTGGCGTGAGACTCCCTGCGCCAAGTCTTGCCCAAAGACAGCCAGCCCCGTTGGGTCAACGCTGCGCTGGAGCGCATCCGCGTACAGGGCGTCGAGAAATCCGGTGGTTTGGCCGCTGCCCTGCGTCTGGAAGAATTCTTGCGATCCTGCAATGAGCGCCCGAACCTGATCCAAGCTGCCGCCGCTAGTGAGGAGGTTCGTAAATGCCGTCAAGCCGGTCGGATCGGCATTGCGGTGCAGCATGCTCTGGTAGAGCGATTCGACTTGCAAGGCGCTGTATTCCTGACTTTGCTCGATCTGAGTCACGATGGTTGACCTGCTGGTCCCCTGATTCAGCAAGTTCGTCCAATAGGCAAGTCCGCCAATATCGGGAAGTCGGCCCAGCATTTGCTGATAAAGTTGGATCACGAACAGTTGATCGGGAGTCGTGGGAGTACTGCCGGGCGTTGATCCACTGCTCGATGCTGCCGTGACGCTCGTAAGGCCCAGGGCCGTTGCCGTGTCGTTCGTCGTGTTGTCCTGCACGGTCACGGAAAAAAGGAACTGGTTGCCTGGCGATCCGAAAATCGGGTTGCCCTGCCCGAGATCAAATCCGCCTCGTCCTGTTAGCGCATACGTATGTGTGCCAATCACCCCAAAGACGCCGCTGGAATTGACGGTGATCGTCCCTAGAGACGATGTCCCATCGCCCCAGTCGATGGTGGCAGTGAAAGTGCTAGCAGTTGCCGTCGTGTCGGTTGACGTGAACGTGGCAACTACGCCCGAGAATTGCGTGCCCGAGGTCGCTGTGATGTTTTGCGCTGTGACGGTCAGATTCAAGGCAGTCGGGCTCACGGTTGCCAGACTGTCTGCCGTCGCCTCGTCTTGAGTTTTCGTATCCACGATGTCCACAGCAATGACGAAATGTCCGTTGCCGAAGCCATGGTGGAAGCCGAGATCTCCGCCCCAGCCTGGCCAGTCGCTCGTGCTGGTGTACGTGTGCGTGCCGGTCACATCGAAGCCGCCATTGGGGTCCGCCGTGACCGTACCTGTAGAGGTGCTGCCATCGCCCCAGTGGATGGTGGCGGTGAAGTCGCCAGCCACAGCGCTCGTGTTGGAGTCGGTAAAGGTGGCCACGGTGGCGGTGAGGGATTGGCCACTCACCGCGGCGACGTTTTGGCCCGTTGCCTCGATCACCGGAGGCACTGGGGCCACCTTGGCCAAGCTCAAGGCCGTGGCGGCCGTGTTCGACACGTTGTCGCTGATCATTACGGTGATTAAGTACACCTGTCTGCCATCGAAGAAATTGAACTGCCCTTGCGAATCGGGATCTCCCCAGGGAGACGACGATCCTTGCTGGCTGGCAGCGGTGTAGGTATGCGTCCCGGTGACGTCGAAGCCTCCGTTCGGGTCAACCGTGACGGTGCCGGTGGTTGTCGTGCCGTCGCCCCAGTTGATGATCGCGGTGAAGTTCGCTGTCGTCGCGCTCGTGTTGGTGTCGGTGAAGGTGGCCACCGTGCCGGTGAAGGACTGTCCCGAAGTGGTTGTGATGATCGTACCCTTGGCCGTCAGCGGCGAGGGCGCGGCACTCACAACTGCCTTGCTCGTCGCCGTCCCGACCAAGGCTCCGGTCGGGTCGTCGACTGTCACAGTGATCTGGTATTTGCCCGCTTGCGCATAAGTGTTGGTGCCAGTGACGTCAAAGCCGCCGTTGGGATCGGCAGTGATTGTGCCGGTAGTAGTGTTGCCATTGCCCCAATTGATGGTCGCCGTGAAACTGCTGGTTGTCGCGCTCGAATCGGCCCCCGTTATCGTGGCCACAACGCTGGTGAACGGCTCGCCCGCGCTTGCCTGGATCTCCGTTCCGGTTACTGCCACACTCGAGCTGGTCGTCGTGGACGCGCTCGGCAGGACGATTTGGCCTGCCGCCTGCGACCAGACATACTGCACCTCGTAGCCGCCCAGCACGCCCACGTTTCCTTCCGCAATGTCCGCGATCTCGCCCAGGCGTCGATCGAACCAGCCGGTCTGCGTGTCCGGGTCCGTCATCGCCTCGGAGACCTCGTGGGAAAGGACCACGGTCTCCTGCTGAAAGACGGTTAAAGGCACGTTAACCACATTGCCGGTCGGATAGGGAACGACCGCGTAATAGACGGCCGCGCCAGCCTTGTCCGTGAACACATCGTGATAGCCGGCGAAGTCGGTCGTGCTATTCTGGCCGTTCGCCGTGACCAAAACGCCGGGCTCCACGAAGAACACGTAGAGACTGTTGGCATTGGGCGCGCTAACTTTGCCAGACGTGATCTCGGAATTGAGAATGGACTGGATTTGGCTATCGTCGATTGTCTGTCCGCCCGACGGGTTCTGGGCAACGACGTCCGAACCGATGAAGGTACCGCCGGAGACGTTGTATTGCTTCAGCACGTCAACATAGGGGCTGGTCACGAAATACTGCAGGAAGGTGTCGGTCTGCTGAATCTGCTGCTGAAGGCTAGAGTTCGTCGACCACGCCTGGCCATAAAAGACCGATTGGATTTGCACGTTCTGCAAGAGCGGGCCGCCGTGATACGTGACATTGGCAATGGCTCCTCCAACAGAGCCACCCGACAGAAGTTGCCTCGACTCCAAGCATTCCACGTTCAATGGGCGGCGCGGGCGTTGACCGGTCTTTTGAATCCTGAGAGAAGCCAGAGATCGTCGCCTAAACATTGGTGTTCGCCTCCTCCGTTTTCATGGAAAACTCCAGGCGAAGAAAAACGATTGTCTTCGCCTGCCGCTGCTCTCAACACAAGGTTCCACCACTGGGGCCGGCAGCCTTATCGGCACTTTCCCTGAAATATAGGTCATTGTTTGCGCGTGTGAACTCAGAATTCAACTCGGACCGCAAAACTTCATTCGAGTATCTGCACCAAATTCTTCGGCAGCAAGGTTGTCACGACCTGGGCCGCCCTCAGCTGTCGAATGCAATTTCTGCGTCTCAAGCTATGAAGGAAAAGACAACATCGTCCTCCTTGCGTTGCTTGAAGCAAGCTCTGCCAGAAACTGGCCCATTTTGCCCAGATTGCCGCGCGAGATCGAAAGATCTCTGAAGAGTCGCGAGCCATGTGAACTGGACGGACTCCGTTCCGCAGGAGTCTCTCTGCTATACAGAACGGGCAATACCATGAAATGTGAGCGCACGTTTGTAAATTGAGGGCGCAGCTTACCCCTGGTTTGTTCAGCAATTCATCGGCCCGGCAAGGCGGCCGACGCAACGCCGCGGCCGGTCAGGAGATTGGCTAAATTAGCGAAGTGGAGGGAAGACCCTCAGTTCTTGCGATTCGAAGCGGAAGTTATTGGAGGACAGCTGCTCTGCCGGTGGCATCGCGGCCAAGAGGATACGACAACCTGCGTGCGCACACGAAGAGGAAGCAACAGCAGGCTCACTTGATCGCCAGAGCCGTTTTCAGTTCCTGAACTGCGCTCTGCAGGTGCTGTTGCACCCCTGGTTTCGCATTGCCAATTTGCGACGATACCTGGGTCAGCATGGTTAGGGCTGTATTGAGTTGCTGGTCGGAGGTCGCCTGGGGTTCGCTGAGCCGTTTCTGAGTCGTGGTCGTGCCAGACGGTGTCGTCGCCGCATTGGCAGCCTTCGCCTGACGGGCTGCAATGAATGCAGCTTTCTGCTGGGGTGACAGTGCAGCGTGCCGGGCGCCTGTCGTCGATCCTTCCAGGCCGTGAATTGCGTGGGTGATTTCGTGTACCGCCTTGGCCCGGTGACCTTGGTAGTCGTGGTCGGCGTGCTCCAGGATGGTTCGGATAGACCTCAACTGCCCGATGGCGCCGCTGGCAGTGGTTGTGGGGGTCGTGGATGTAGCGACAGGTTTTTGTGCTTGTGCCCTGCCACCTTCGAACAACAGCACGCAAGAGCTTACGGCGACAATCGACACTACAAAGCGGCCGGCGGACATAGTTAAAACTCCTGATGATCGAGTCTCTCGCAAGCATAGATCACAATTCGCGGTGTCTTCACCATTCAACACGGCCGATGGCGAAAGGTTCCGACGAGCGCGTGCTTGGCCGCAAGGCAGTCTGCACTTCAACAGACAGCAAATTATTTCTCCAGGAGCATAGAATCTGCTTCAGCGGACAGGGAGGAGGGGATTCCTACGTGTTGGCGACGGATGCCCCAAGACGGAAGTAGACCGCATGAAGGCACGCGGTCTGTGCGCGATGCTGGTAGGCGGCGCCGGTGTTTGGCTCCTTGCGGGAATGCTCGCGAAGTAATGCGGATATGCCCCGGGAGGCTGCGAATTTGTCTGTCGGCAATGATGCCAAGTCTCCCCAGATTACGAACCACTTCAGGTTGAATTCGCCACGCTCATCCGGATGGCGGCTTAGCGTCCGAGGCCATTGCCTTTCGCTTCGACAGCCTGTCCAGCGCGACCCTCGCCTCCTGTGTCTCCGGCGCAGCCGGGGCACCTTGAGCCAGGGTTCTTAGTAACGCGACAGCTTCCTGATCACCAATCTTCTCCAATACCCAGATCGCACGAATTCGCCGCATTTGAGCTGTAGTCGGTATCCAGCGCGTCGGTCCGTCAAGCAGAGCTTCGATTCGGCGACGGGCTTCGAGAGACAACTTTCCAACCAGCCCTTTCCGTAGCTCCGCATGCGCGTCCGTGCCAAGCTTGGTCAAGGCTTGCGAAGCCGCTTGACGCTTGGCGTAATCGTCCGCGTCCAGGTCGGCGATGAGTTTCTGCAGTTTCTCTTCCGTCACTTTGGGAACAAGTGGCAGCCGGTTTTTCAAAAAAACCGGGACAGTTTTCGGCGAGCATGTCAATGACCAGGCCGCACTGTTGGCTTTGGTTGCATCCTCACTTTCCAGGTCGGTCCACAGTTTTTCCAGTTCGGCGAAACCAAGTTCCTTGGGCGCCATTTGCACCTGGCGATTCGCGGGCGACACGTCCCAGATCAATCCCGTTGCATCGCGGTGGCCGGAGGCCAATGTTTTTCCGTCGGGTGCAAAGTCCAGGGCACCGATATAAGCAGTGAGCCCGGTGAACGTGAGGATCTCCTTACCGGAAAGTACATCAAAAAGATGGATGCTCGCCGGATTCCAGCCGCAGCCGGCCGCGGCGATTCGGCCATCGGGAGAGACGGCTACCGAGTTGATGAAGTCCGGCAAGCGGATCTCGCGCAGCTTCTTGGCAGATGCGGCTTCCCAGATGCGGATCACTTTGTCCCAGCCACCGGCGACGAGCGTTCGGCTATCTCCCGAGAATGCCAGCGCTTCGGGTAAGGCAGCGCCTTCGAGCTTCGCAAACTCTCGGCCGCTAATCACGTCGACCAGATAAATTGCCTCCCGAGTAGTCGTGGCAGCCGTTCTGGCATCGGGACTGAAACGGACTCGTGGTGGGATGGCAAATCGATCCTTCCCCTGTCCGGATCGCTCGGCACCATGCAGGGTCCACGATTGCTGCCGAAGTTCCTTGCCGCTGCCTGCGTCCCACCGGTAGAACTTCAGGTCGCTTCCGGCCGCGATGAGCGTTTGGCTGTCGGGTGTGAAAACGAGTGATCGGTTGACAGTCTGAGAACTGCCATTGCCAAGGTCGATGTCGGGCAGCGTAAACTTGTGGATCTCCCGGCCGTTGGGCAGATCCCATAGCCGTACAGTTCGGTCCGTAGCGGCTGTCGCCAAGTGCCGGCCATCTGGAGAAAAAGTGAGCGCGTCGAGTGGGCTTTCATGCCCTGTGAGCTTGGCAATTGGGCTTCCTGACTTTGCACTCCATACCCGAATCGATTGATCCGCGCTTGCCGATGCGACCATTTGGCCATCGGGAGAGTAAACCAGCGCATGGACGGCGCTAGCGTGCGCCTCTTTCTCGAGCAACTCGCGGCCCAAAGCCAGATCCCAAAGATGGAGTGCCGAGCCTTGCGAGGACGTGGCCAGCGTTTTGCCTTCCCGATCATAGGCAAGTGCGTGGGCTCCGCCAGTGAAGCCGCCCGGTGCCTGGCGGAATCGGCTAACGAGCTTGTCCGCGATCGTATCCCAAATGGTTACCTCGTTTTCCATATTCGTCCAGGCAAGGCAGCGGCTATCCGGTGAGAATTCAACACTTTCGACGACCGAATTCTTGCCTTGGATGTGCAATCGTTGTTGCCCTGTGACCGCATCAAGAATACGGATGCAATGCGCCGTGTAGACACTCGTAAAGGCTCCTTGCTTCTCTCTCACTTGAATGAGCGCCTCGATAGCCACGGACTTTCCATCCCGCGAAATGGCAAATGGCCGGGAAGTCCTGGTATCCTTGCAGGGAACCACGACCTTGCTGATTTCCTTCCCAGTCGGGATTTCCCAGAACTGGATTGCTCCGTCACTCTCACGGGCGCCGCTTAACGAGATCAGTGTCTTGGCACCGGGTAGAAAGCGCAGAAACGCGATGGGGCTTGCCTGTTTGGCCGTGCGCATCAACTCCTTGCCTGTCGCCACGTCCCAGACCAGGACAACGTGCTCCGCGTTGACCGACGTCACCATGCTGCCATCGGCCGAGAATTCGAGAGGTACGTCGGTAAGATAGAACGTTGAGTTGTCTTTCTCGGTGAATGTTTGGCAGGGTAGCTGGTACAGCCTCTTTCCGGCAGCCACGTCCCACAGTTCCACGTATCTACCGCCGGCAGTTGCCAGCAGGTGGCCATCAGGTGAGAAAGCCAACGTTTTTCCGCTCGCTTCCTGAATCCGTTGGATCTCTTTGCCGGTTGAGCGGTCCCAAAGGCTGACGAACTTGGTACCGGCTGTAGAAGCAAGTGTTTTGCCGTCCGGGGAAAAATCGACCGATTGGATCCCCTCGCCCTGACGAAGGCGCACGGTACCGAGTCGCGCCAAGGCACCCGCAGGCAGTGGGTCGCCATAGCGGTCGATACGCGCCGGCGCGTCGCGCGCCTGAGTCGCGTTGTCCTGGACGAAAGTCGCCAAGTCGGACAGGTCTGTAAGGTCCGTCTCGGTGGGCGTGCCGGCGGTCATCTGTCGCGCCGCGACGCCCACGCCCAGAACCAGCAAGCAAGTAGCCAGGATCATTCCCATCGCCATCTTGAGCTTGGTCGCAAGCATGGACTTCACCAATTGCTGGGCCAGTTTGGAGGCCTCTACCGAAAGGCCAGCGCTGGTAGGTCCCGAACCAGCTGCAAAGTTAACGGCGGCTTTTAGTGTGGAGGTTGCCAGCGATGCTGGCACTGCCGCGCTAACTGCTTCGCGGGAAAGCCCCGCAGCCAGGAAGACGGCAGACAGGGAGACGCCGCGTCGGGCCAGTCGTTTGCCCAGGAATTGCCGACCGCGCTCCAGCCTTCCCTTCAAGGCCCCCAAGGACCAACCGAGCTGCCGGGCAGCCTCGCCTCGAGAGAGCCCTTCCAGATAACAGAGCAGCAGCGGCGCGCGGTACTTGGCTGGCAGCCTACGCAATTCCTCGTCGAGAACGGCGCAAAGATCCTGCAGCTCCACGTCGGGGGCGGCTGCTGTTTTGCCCAACCTCGCGGCCTGGCGCTCGCGTGCTTGCCGGCGCGCACCTTCCGTTCGAGCGTTGGCTGCAATGCGGTACGCGACCTGGTATAGCCAGTTGCCAACCGAATCCCCCCAACGGACCACCCCCGCCTTTCGAGCCAGGACGAGGAAAGTAGCCTGAAAGGCGTCCTCAGCATCCGCAATGTTTCGCAGCACGCGTCGACAGACGCCGAGCACGAGGGAACCGTGACGGCCCACCAAGGTGGCAAATGCCGTCTCGTCCCGTTGCGCGACAAACCGCTCCAGCAGCTCCCGATCGGTTAATTCGGCCGCCGCGGGTACGCCGGCAAATTGACGGATATGCCCCAGGAGGCCGTGAAGCTGCCTGTTAGCCATGATGCCAAGTCTCCCCAGATTGCGAACCACTCTATCATGGCCAGCAGGAGATGAATCGGCACGGCATTTTTTGGGAAATCTTCACAGAGCGGCTTACGCCGAGCGCCCGGAAGGCATGGTGCTGAGATTGGGCAGGTTGCGGATGCTCCCTTGGCCAATGCCTCCAAGGGTCGTCGGGCCTCGGAATTGACAGTGTATTCCAGCACTTCGACGGCTCGCAGTGCCTGCAGTTCATCGGCCTTGAGTGATTCCCCTTGATTCAGGGGCTGATTTATCCGTTGCCGTGTCCTTAGCGCAACGACTGTCCTCGGTCTAGCCTTACCAAGGCCGATTTGGCCTCGTAAGTCAGGCGGGCTCCGGAAGCTCCCTCCGCGAGTTTCTGGAGAAGCTGTCGTGCTTCGGCGGTCCCGGCCCGTTCCAGGACTTCCAACGCTCGGAGCAGGCGTAAACGCTCGGGCGATGGCTGGGCGATTTGGTGCAGTTGTTTAGTCTGCAACATTTCCAGTCGACGGCGCGATTCGGCAGAGGGATTGGCTTCAAGCGCCTTGCGGCAGGCCTCCGTAGCGGCTTCCCCGAGCGCTTCTAACTCCTGCGCCGCCTGCTGGCGAACCGAGAACTTTTCGGCGTCTAGGTCGGCAATCAGCCTGGTTAGGCGCTTGTCATCCACCGCTGGGACAGGGTTGAGGTGATGGCCGAGAAACGTGATCGGCTCGCGCGGCGCGGCGGAGAGACGAAGGATGGCGTCATAGGCATGGGCTGCATCATCGCCAGCCAAATCTACCCATGCAGCTTCGATGTCTTTCGTCGACAGCGGCTTGCCCCATGTGTCTCCAGCCGCCAATTTGCCGGTCAGATCCCACACCAAGGCCGTGGTATCGTCGCTGCCGGAGATCACCCTGGTTCCATCTGGACTGAAGCTCAACGACAAGACTCGTCCGGTGTGCCCAGCGAAACGGAAGCGGTCCTTGCCGCTCGCCACTTCAACCAAGTGGACCGTCGGGTCGTTCCACCAGCCCGACCACGCTAGTAGCCTGCTATCTGGCGAGAAGGCCATTGGGCAGACGCCGTCGGGGAGGTTAGCCTGGCGATAAAGCAGTTCGCCCGTGATCAGGTCATGCAATTCAAGGAAACGACTCTGGCTGCCGAAGGCAATAAAACGACCGTCCGGAGAGACCGCGGCGAAATAGACCTGCCTACCAAGGCCGACGATTCGCTTCGGCTGCTCCTCATCCATGAAGGGATACTCTCGTATCTTCCGGCCAGTTGGGAGGTCCCAGAGGTACACCATGTTGTCATCGGAGTACCAAACAACCAGCGTCCGGCCATCAGGAGTAAAGGCCGCGCCGTAAACGCCGGAATCACCATGCCCTTTCAGCCTTTGGATTTCCTTGCCGGTACGGACATCGAACAACACTATAAGAGAGCTGGGCTCGCCTACCGCAATCATATTGCCATCCGGCGAAACCGCCTGAAGGATTCCCGCTCTTTCGGGGATATTCATCTGAGAAGCTTCTTGTCCCGTACTCAGGTCCCAAACCCGCAAGGTCCCTTCCCTATACGCCGAGGTTACGGCCCTTCTCCCACGGTCTATGATTTCGAGTCCGTTGATATCCCCGTGGTGGCCTTGCAAGCGATGTCGCAAGTTGCCAGACGGGGTATCCCACAGGTAGAGATCGGGACCGCTGGCCGTAACTACCGTCCGACCGTCAGGAGTGACAGCCGTCTTGTATGCCGAGTCGGGGTGGCCTACGTGGGAGGAAAGGCTTTTACCGCTGGCTAGATCAAGTACCAAAATACTCACTCGTGACGCCACCGCGACGCGCTTGGCGTCCGGCGCCAACGCAAAAGAGAGTGGAACGCTCTCGCCGCACGAAAGCCGACGTAGTTCCCGGCCGGTTTTGGGGTCCCAGATGCGTAAGAAAGGATCAGGGCCAGCAGTCATCAGCTTGCCGTCGGGCAGAAATGCAAGGGCTTGGAAGCCGATGGAATAGTCGGGCCACAGTTCGAGCTTTGCAACGTTCAGCCGGCGCAGCTCTTTGCCGGTAGCGGCATCCCAAATGCCGATTTCGTTCGCCCATTGAGGGGATCGATCGGGGCCATTGGGCTCACGGATCACCGCGAGCAGTCCACCGTCCGGGGCTAGGGCCATTTGCACAGGTCGGGCCACGTGACCCATGACTGGGGAACAATCCCCGATCTCCCGTAACTGCTGGCCGGTTGCCATGTCCCAAAAACGAACGCACTTGTCTTCACCCGCGGTCAACAAGGTCTTGCCGTCGGGCGCAAAGATCACCGTCCATATATCCTTGTCGTGTGCCTTCGCTTTGTGTAATTGCCGACCCGTTGCGACGTCCCAGATCTCGACGTGATTATGCTTCGTCGCGACGTGATTATGACTGATCGCTGCGAGGATTCGGCCATCGGGTGAAAACGCGACCACTTCATACGATCCATTACCGAATTCTCGAACCTTGCGGCCAGTAGCCGTTTCACAGAGGACAATTGGGTTATCCCTGTACAATGCGCCAACGGCCAGCAATTTCCCATCAGGGGAGAGAGAGCCGGTGCCCATTTCATGAGGGGCCAAGGGGGCGAAGTGTATAAGTTCCTTCCAATTGGCTCCTTCCCACACGCGTACCACTTTAGCCTGGGAGATGAGCCGGTCGCCGTCGGGAGTAAAGGCGATGAGTTTCATATAGTCGGGGTTTCTCAGTCGCGTCGTGCCCAAACGTGCCAGCGCGTGTGGTGGCAGTGGATCGCCGGACGAGTCCGTGGCAGGATGGATCTGTCGTTCGTCTTTCTTCTGATCAAGTTCATTTGGGGAGAGCGCCCCTTCTGCAGCGACGTCGGGCAATTTGTCCGCGTGCGTGGATGATCCGAGCGTCCCTGCCGCCATGCCAACCAGGCATAGTGTCAGCAACAGTGCCGTTACGATTCTGAGTTTACTCAGCGCAAGCGTTTGGATTCCGGATCGGACCAAGGAGGCAACCTCAGCGGACACTAGTCCCGTGGCGGTTCCCTTGCTGCTCGCAATTGCAAACGCCGCCTTGGCCGTTTTTTGCACAAGCCCGGCGGACAACCCCAGCGCTTTGGCGTCGGTTGCCAGTGAGCTGGTCAGTAATACCGCGGGTACGGCCAAACCGCGTCTTGTAAGCCGGCCGCGCAGCAGCTCGCGCCCGCGATTTACCCGGCTGCGCACCGTGCCCTCTGTCCAATCAAGCTGGCGTGCAGCTTGTGCGTGGGTCTTGCTTTCCAAATAGCAGAGGACGACCGGCGCCCGATACTTCTCCGGCAAGTGCTCCAGCTCCTCGTGCAGAATCGATTGGAGTTCACGCAGGCTCATATCGAGCAGAGGATCGGTGGAGATTCCGGGTGCCGATTTCTCATTCTGAACGCGATGCCTGGCCGCAGTTTCTCTTGCTTTCATCGCCACATGCCTCGCCACACCATGCAACCAGCAACTGAGCGCTTCACGCCTCCGGATCGAATGCGCCTTGGTCGCCAAGACCAGGAACGTCGCTTGAAAGGCGTCCTCGGCCAGGTGCCAATCGCCGACGATACTCCGGCACACGGCCCAAACCATCTGGGAATGCCTCCGGAGCAGCGTGGTGAACGCCTCCTCGTCGTGATGCCCGACGAATCGTTCCAGCAACTCCCGATCCGGCGTACCGGCGCCGTCGTGATTGGCCGCGATATGGCGGACGTGCCGAAGCAGCTTGCTCGCCTGAAGGCTTTTCATGATTGCGATTCTCGCTGGGGGCGATAACCGTGCTTTCCAGGGCGAACGCATCAAACTCCACCTCAATTATTGAGAGGGCCTTGATTGGGACAAGTGTACAGGCCTACGATTCTTCCGGACTTTCACCTATTTCCCGGAGGAACGCATGGTTGCTACTACTCA
>Ga0316363_10000849_pt1 | contig 32532 bp, 26 predicted proteins | sample Sb_taG_3_FD_200459 | JGI IMG/M metagenome (GOLD analysis project Ga0316363, IMG submission 200459) | Peat soil microbial communities from Weissenstadt, Germany - Sb_50d_a_PC metaG (v2) (version 2) | ecosystem: Environmental > Terrestrial > Soil > Wetlands > Peat | place: Germany: Weissenstadt...
ATGGCTGGCGGCGTGCCGCTTTCGTTCAACAGGTTTTGCAGCGCAATCAAGCCGCCAAAGGTTGCCGTGCTACTGCATGAAGCCAGTACGATGGCCGCGCTGGGTGCGGCCGCGCTGGCATATTCGGCATCCACAGTCGCTTCCACAGCGGCGCCGTTCACCCCCGGGTTGGTGCAGTTGTTGGCGCCCTTTGGAGGCGCGGGATTGATCTCGGTGAACGATCCACTGGTGTACGAAGAAAGGCCAAATGTCGAACGGAACGTAGTCCAATCCGTGGTGCTGGAGACGTTCGTATCCTCGATCACCACAATCGTTTGACCTTGTCCTGAAATGCCGGCGCTGAAAAGTGGATTCAGGTTGTAGATCGTCGCCAGATCGGCGGGAACCACCACGTAACATGTCCCTATAAAACAACCGCCAAAAGTGTAATTTGGCCGTAGCTTCGACAAGGTATGGGGCATGAAGTCGTGCAATGACACCACTCCCACGACCGCCGGCGCCAGCGCGGCCGGAATTCGCGGATCGCTCATGTTGGCGATGTGCTTCACCCCCTTCACGTTCAAGTTGTGAATTTCGGTGTGGAAGGCCTCTCGTACTTGACCAGCAGTGCCGGAAAAGTCGATGAGCAGGCCGTTGGTGTAGTCCACATTGACCTTGAGACCATGCGACTGCAGCCAGTTCTTAATCGTGTCGCGGTCTGGTTCCGCTACCCCGAATCTCTCTCCGAATTCCTTGGCCGTGAGCCAGCGATGAAAGTTGGGCGAGGACGAGTCGTGAAGTTCATCAATGAACTTTTCCAGCTCTTGCTCCTGCTCCGGGGACCGCTTTAACAGGAGCAGCATGTGCTCCATCAAAAGGTTGTCAGCCACCAACCCGCGATCATATTTTGCCTTCGCCTCGGGCCGGGTGTTGCCCCCAAGTGTTACCAATTTGCTTTCATCTACATTCTGTGTGATCAGAACCGGCCCGACGCTTTCAGCTCGCGCGGAGGGAACAGCAAACAGGAACAGAGAAGCGAGCACAGCCATTACCGACCAGCGGATGATCAGGTAGGCTCTGGTCGCTGCCACAGCCAGCGGCACGCAGGATTGGTGCAATCGCTCGCGCCAGCTCTGTCGCGACGGTGTGCTCCTCAGCCTTTCGGCTTTGCTCGTCTTCTTCATTCAATCCTGTGGACGCATCGCAGAAATAAAAGACGGGCTTGAGCGTGCGACTGAAGCCGCGACGGGAGAGACTTCTAGGATTGATGAATCGCTCCGGCTTGTCAAGATGCATCTGGGGATTGGAGGCAGAGCGGGCTGGCTGGGGGCCTTTTGTCGCCGCCTTTCTACTCCCTGCTTCTGAACTAAATCTTTTGTATAACTACCGGTTTCAAACTGTGACACCTCCGCAGACGCGGAACGGTAACCATATCCAGGAACAATCCTTTACAGTTAGCTGCTGCCCGGCGCTTCAAGTATGCAAATTGTTTCACACTCGTTTCCAGCCTTGGTATGCCCCGGTTGCGGCGTAATGAAGAAAAACCCAAATTATGCGATGATCCGCAAGCATGTGCATGCTTTGGAGCCGAGGGCCACTAAGCGACAGCGGTTGTGCTTGGAGCTGATTGCGGGCGTGTGACGGGCAAACCTGAAGTAATCCCAAGGTAAGAGTGGCCGACTATTCGTCCAGAATCGCCGGGGCACGCTCAGAACTCCAACCGCGCCTGAAAAGCGATCATGCGTGGACTGCTATCGCCACCCAAACCGACGCCCAGCAAGCCGGTCGGCGGAGAGGTCGTGTACGTGAGCGCTCCAAATCCACTCTGCGTGGAAGGATTTCCTGGAATGCCGGCCTGCACCATGTTTGGAAGCGCAAAATTCGGATGGTTCAAGACATTAAAGAACTGACCCTCAAAGCGCAGCTTCACATGCTCGGTCAAGGGAAACCATTTTGTCAGATAGAAGTCGCTCCAGAGGAAATCGGGACCACGCAGGGCATTACGGCCGAGGTTTCCGAATTGGCAATTCCGCGGGCTGTCGCCGCCATAGCACTGCCCTGTACTCGGATCGACCGTCGATACAAATGCGTCTGGATTAAGCCACTGAATCGTGCCCGGTTGGGTAGCGGGAAGGTTGCAATGGCGACAATAGGGATCCACTCCCGGCACAAGACTCGCGAACTGCGGCCCACTGCCCTGCACGATGCCGTTTCCGTTTGCTGAATAAGGCGTGCTCAGCACCGAGAACGGAACTCCGCTATGCCAAAACGCTGTTCCAGAAATCTGCCAGCCATTGAGCGCGTTGCCCAGCGAATGACTGCGCACTCTGACCGGCAACTGATACACATACTGCGCGTTGAGATTGTGCCGGATGTCATAGTCGCAGGGACCATTGTCGCGGGCAAGGTCTCCCGGCAGAGGCGAGAGAATCCCTCCTGCGGAAAACGGAAGGAACCCTCCGTTCGAGACCGTATCCATGCAACGGCTCCAGGTGTAGTTGACCTGTCCTTGCAAGCCATGGCCGAGCCGCTTCATCGCGGTCAGTTGAAGACCGTTGTAGTGACTGTTGGCGCCGGTGGAGAACTGCGTCACCGCGCCGAATCTTGGATCAGTAGGCTGCATGTAAGGGAACGGCGCAAAACAGCCCTGGCACACGGTTTGGTAGCCGTTGACTTGGGTTGAGTACGGCTGGTTCACGGCCCGCGTGCCCACGTATTGCGCTTTCAGGCTGGCCGTCGTTCCGAATTGACGTTCCATTCCCAGGCTCCACTCCATGAAATACGGCGTGTGGAGTTTGCCGTCGGGAATGGCTGTGATCGCAACCGGCGGAAGAGAAGACTTGCCCTGGGGAAATCCCGAAGTAAAAGTCTGATTCGCGGCAACGATTGCGTCCACTGCGCTGTTCGCCACACCGGGCGCGATGCCGGTGCAGCCGACTACCGGGTCGCAGCCCGCGGATCCCTTTTGGCCCACGGTGCCGAGCAGTCCTCCCTGGAACGTCTTATCGTATGGAGGATTGGCGCCGATCAGGTCGGCCACCGTGCCCGGCAAGAGGTCGCTGAAAATTCCGAAACCGATGCGGAGCACCGATTTCGGCTCGAATTGCCACGCAACCGCCGTTCTCGGTTGCAGAATGGCCACCGGTGTGGACGAGAACAGATGGTCGAGATGGGTCTGGATAGCCTGGTTCAGGGGTTGACTGACATCGGAACCGAAGGAGCCTCTAAGACGGGCGACTTGATCATGCGGATTCAATGGATTGGAGTTGAAGGTGTCGCGCAGGCCGAACGTCCAGGTCAGGGTGCGGGTGACTTTCCAGGTGTCTTGCGCGTAGACATCGAGATTGAGAAAGTTGAAGGGCTCATTTGGGTTCGAAGGGAAAGTCGTCGAGGCGGTTTTCGCTACTCCATAGATAAATTGCTGCAAGTTGGCGTAGGTCAAGGTGGGAACTGTGCCTTCTGCAAAGTCGTAGTCGTTCAGGCGGAAGATACGGGTATTGGTTCCGAACCGCAGTTCGTGAGCGCCCCGGCTCCAGGCGAGATTGTCGTTGATGAAAAAGCGGGATGCGCGCCGGCCTTGAATCCAGGTGTTGTCCAGCCCTCCGATGGGGGTGAAGGGGTTCGCGCCGCTGCCCTGCAACACGATTGGGAAGGTCGAAAGTGTCTTCTGAAGGTTGCTTGGCCCAAACAAGCTTTCATACCAGGAGAACGCCGGATTGAAGTAGTTCACCAAGTTCTGCGAGAAGACGTGGGTGTATCCCGCGGCAAGCGAGTAGAGAGGCTGCGGCGAAAACGCATTGAACACCGGGTTGATGGGGTCCGTCCACGCGGCTTGCAGACCGGTGTCAACCTGAAAACGAAACCATGTGGTGTCCTTCTCGTTGATGTTGTAGTCGACGCGGACCGTTTGTACCTGCTCATGGTCGTCGCTGGAATGGGAGACGCTCTGGCGATTGGCGCAACCGTTTCCATTCGGCGGATTGCCCGGCGCCGCAGTGCCGTCCGAATTGAAAGGACACCAGAGTACCTGGGTGGGTGTGCCGCTTGTATTTTCATAGAGCTTGAAAATCTGCCCATAAAAATCAACCTCCTGGGGCGCGGCGGGGTAGCAATTTTTGTTTGGCCCGCTAGACACGCAGCCGGTTGTTTGACCTGAGTCAAGTTGCCCCAAGACGTAGGTTTGGAACCGCGCACTGGGACTGGGAACAATCGTGGGCGTGACGATGGGCAGTGCGATCCGAACCCATTCACTGTCAAAGAAGAAAAATAGTTTGTCGTGCGCAATCGGACCGCCCACACTACCCCCAAAATGATTCACGGTTGATCTGGGCTTGTGGTTCCCCGGCGTCGCATTGGTGAAGTAGTCCCCCGCATTCAGTAGCGAACCATTCCACAGTTCATAGAGATTCCCGTGAAACCGATTCGTGCCAGACTTGGTGACGTAGTCGACTTGGGATGCTCCATACCGTCCTTGATCCACGGAATAAGAAAGGGTGTTGACGGTCACCTCTGAAATCGAATTCAATCCCAGGACGAGGTTGGTTGAAAGGCCGCTGTTTAGATTAGTGAGCGGGTCGTTCGTTTCCAGCCCGTCAACGATGTAGCCGTTGGAGACGGCGGGCAGTCCGTTAAACTCCACGTTGCCATAGCCGTTTGTTCCGCCGACGAAGTCGTTGCTGCTACCCGCCGTATTGATGAGGGCTCCGGGCGCAAATTGCAGAGGGTATGTCAGGTCGCCGCCCGGATTCGGCAGGTCTTCCAGTGCCGGTGCACTCAGGGTCGTTGATGTGTTTGCGTTTTCCGGATTGATGAGTGGCGCCTCGCTGCTGACCTCAACCGTCTCATTGGATCGGGCCACCTTTAGCGTAAAATCCACGGTTTGCTTCTGGCCCAGGCCCGAAACGACATTGTCATTTTGCCCCGGATCGAAGCCTCGCGCTTCCACTGTGACCGAATAGGTACCCGGCTTTAACTGCGGGAAGTTGAACCGGCCTGCATCATCGGTCTTGGCGGTACGCCTCAGTCCGGTCTCAGGGTTGGCGATCGTCACTGTGGCGCCCGGTACTACGGCGTTGCTTGTGTCTCGAACTTGGCCAACAATGGCGCTCGTGGTTTCGCCTTGCGCCAGCGCTTTCACCGGAAGAAGACACGCCACCGTCAACATAAGAAAAGCAAAGTGCGCTGCCCGCGCCATGAATACCCCACTCATTTGCCCTAAAGCGGCAATGTGTCCCTGGTTCGATCTATTAACCGGCGATTACTCTGTGTAGTTAACCACAGTTAACACAAACGAGCAAGGACGGAAGGGGAGACTGGGCAACCTCGGCGATTGTGTCCGAGTCACGGGCCACCCTTCCATGATCCGGCAAGGTAAGGGTTGCCGACAATCCGGGAGCTATTGGCTCAACTACCCAGTTGTGAGGCAGGGCTTCGGGTTCGACGGGCTCGCGCCAGAAGCCGTCATTCGTTGGCGGGGTCGTGTGTGGCGACGGCAAAAGTGCTACACCCCCCACCACAGAACTTGGACCCAGCCCGCAAAGGGGGCACAATGTCACCAGCCGCCCGTAAAAGGATTGTCGCAGCTCAGAAAGCGGCCCCAACGATGGCTTGGCCGCCGCAATGACTGTGAACGTGCAAGTCGAATTGTACTTTGACTACGTTGTTCAGACTGGCGGCAGTCGGCCAATTCTCAATGAGTGCTATCGCCTGGTTGCGCCAACTATTATGTCCCGCTGGAACCCGACCCCTCTGCGGAGTAGGTTGTCCCAATGAGACACTCGGCTGCGGTATTGTTCCTTTCATTCGCTTTCGGATCTGCGCTCGCATGTGCGCAGACTCCGGCCCGTCAGGGGCCACTCGGACGCGATCTTCGTGTTTGCGATGTCAGCGGAATGGTTTGATAATGGCGTGATCGTCAGGCACCTAGCCAATGAAGAAACTTCCGCGAAAGGCTCGCCGCCGTGCGGGAAAGCCGGATCGGGTTTCGGCCCAGGAAGACCGGCGCCGGCCTCGTTTCTCCCATGAGCTTTCCGTGCTTTACGAAGACGATGCCGTGATCGTTCTCGACAAACCAGCCGGACTTCTGGCTGTGCCGATTAAGGGCTCCGATACTCCGTCCGCCTTGTCTCTGCTTGTCGCAAAACTCAAGCTGAAGAGACAACGGGCGTTGGTCGTGCATCGCATCGATCGTTTTGCTTCCGGGGCTCTGCTATTTGCAAAGACCATTCCGGATCGAGATGCGCTGGTGCGACAGTTTCTCGCTCATACTCCCGTGAGGCAATATCTCGCGGTACTGCGCGGCCGCCTCGGCGTTAAGGCAGGGACGCTCGTGCACTATTTTCGACGTGAAGGAATGTTTCAACAGTTGCGCACGGCGAGAGACCCCCAAGCGGCTCGCGCCGAACTTCGATATTCCGTCGAACGCCTTTTTGCGGATGCTTCGCTCGTCCGGGTTGAGCTGGTGACAGGATTGCAGAATCAGATCCGAGCGCAATTTTTGGCGATGGGCCACCCGGTTATCGGCGATAGAAAATACCACCGGACGGAATCGTCGGAGCAGCTAATTGCTCGCGTTGCTCTTCATGCCGCGTATCTTCAGTTTGTCCATCCGCGCTCGGCAGAGAGCGTCTCGATTGACTGCAAACTGCCCCTCGATTTTCAGCATTTGGTTCGAGAATTGTCTCGATCAAGCCGTGCACGCCGGTGAGTCCGGGATCCAATGCCCAATGTCGGCGGACGAGAATTGGCGCACCGCCTGACCCAACCACGGCCGCAGATGAAGGTGCTGTTCGTGTCTGGCTATCCGGACCACGCCACCTGGAGTAGCGAGTTGGTCGATGACACTGCCGCTGTCCTGCAAAAACCCTTCCCGTTGGACACCTTGGCACGCAAGATCCGCAGCCCCCTCGACGACTAACGGCCGAGCGCACCTACGCCGGGGCGGCATGGGATTCGGATTACTACCTACGCCGGTCGCCGCCGAGGTCCTCGTTGCTGCTAGAATCAGGGCACGTTTGTGGGCGAAGTCCTGCCGGAGGTCAGTCATGGCGATCCTCGATCTGTGTGACAAAGAATCCGCTGCCGTTCATCCTGAATCCACTGTCGCCGAAGCCATCCGGCTCATGCTGGCACGCCGCGTGGGCGCTGTCGTGGTAGTGGACGCCAACCGTGTCGTGGGCATCTTCACCGAACGCGACGTGCTGAAGAAGCTGGCGCTGAGTGGGCGCGATCCTGAGAAAGTCCCGGTGAGCGAGCTGATGTCCACGCCGGTGGAAACCGCCTCCCTGCAAACCCGTCCCGGTGACGCCTTGGCTTCGATGCTGGAACATCATTTTCGCCATCTACCGGTGGTGGATTCCTCGGCCAGGCTGCGGGGCGTCCTCTCGATTCGCAATCTGCTACATAGGCAGATGCAGGAACTCAGGCGGCAGCTTGATTCTCTGGAGCAATATTTTGCCAGCGAGGGACCGGGAGTGCCCAAAGCCAGGGACTGACTTGGCCGCTGCCATTAGACATTTCCTACCCAAGTAGCATGAGAGCAGGGCTGTACCAAACCTCCGTTGCAATGCGCCGTAAGGCAGGAATTTGACGGGGTAATGTATGGCGACGGCAGAAGTGCTACACCCCCATTTCCGCGGCAAAGAGAAAGCATGGATGGGCACTGTTCATAGTGTCTGCGTGGACAGTGGTATTCCGCGATGCGGAATCCCCAGATTCGTACCAAGGTGAGGAAGCCCCACCTTCCGAAAGTGAAAATCTTTGCACCATGCCCCTTCTTAGAGTTCCGCTTCCAGCGGTAACTTGCTGAAATAACACAATCGGCCTGGGCGGATAAATTTAGTGCTTTGGCAGTGCGCTTGCATTTTCTATAATGTCTATTAGTGACATAGGGGTACTAGCGAGCGAGACACCATGAAGGTTTCCCAAAAAGGGCTGTACGCGTTGCAGGCGATGATGGTGCTGGCCCGGCGTTATACCCAGGGTGCGATCCGGATCCGCGACATTGCCTACGAAGAAAATCTGCCGGAAAAGTTCCTAGAGCTGATTCTTCTAGAACTGAAGAATGCGCGCCTTGTGGAGAGTGTGCGCGGCGCCAAGGGCGGATACCGGTTGCGCCGAGCACCGTCGGAGATTCGGTTGAGCGGAATTATTCGTTTGATTGACGGACCGCTGGCGCCGTTTGGTGATGCCGATCAGTTGCGCATTCTGATTGATCGCGATGCGGATCACAGCGCCCTGTACAAAGTGTTTCTCGAAGTACGAGACGCCGCCGCCAGGATTCTGGACGGTACAACGCTGGCCGACCTGATCAGCCGAGGGCCTGCGGGGGATTGTCGTCCGAAGGCCATCAACCGGAAGACCAGCACAAAGAAGAAAGCTGAGCACAGTGTGCTGCCGATATTGGCGGGGGCGAGGGCCAATGATTAAGCGAAGTTTCTTCGTTTCCGCCCGTCTGTTTTTCTTGCTGGGCGCACTGGCCGGGGCCGAGACCGTCGTTCGTGTTGGCGCGTTTCCTAATATCACGCACCCCCAGGCGATGGTGGGCAAGAACAACGGATGGTTCGAGAAGGCGATGGGGCCACAAGTCAAGATTGAGTGGAAGAGTTTCAACGCGGGGCCTTCTGCGATTGAAGCCTTATTCGCCGGGGCGATTGACATGACGTACATCGGCCCGAATCCCACCATCTCGGGTTACGTTCGCTCCAATGGAGAGGCACTGCGGATTGTGGCGGGCGCGACCAGTGGCGGAGCGGTGCTGGTGGTGCGCAACGATTCTGGCATTGATAGGCCGGCGGATTTTCACGGCAAGAAGATCGCCACCCCGCAACTGGGCAACACGCAGGATGTGGCATTGCGTGCATGGTTGAAAGCGAACGGCATGAAAACCACGGACAAGGGCGGGGACGTACAGGTAATTCCGCTGGCGAATCCCGACCAGCTGACGCTGTTTCTGAAGAAAGACCTTGATGGCGCGTGGGCGCCCGAGCCTTGGGCGACACGCTTGATCAAGGAAGGGAATGCGCGCTTGTTCCTGGACGAGCGGACGCTCTGGCCCAACGGCGAGTTTATTACCTGTCATCTGATCGTCCGAACGCAATTCCTGAAGGAACATCCCGATCTGGTGAAGAACTGGATCCGCGCGCACGTGGAATTGACGGACTGGATCAAGGGGCATTTGCCCGAGGCCAAGAAACTTCTCAACCAGCAGATCGCGAAAGAGACGGGAAAAGCGCTGCCTGACGCAGTGCTGGAGGAAGCTTTTGGGCGCATGCAGGCAACCTACGATCCGCTGCGCGGGTCGCTGATGAATGCCGCCAAGTCCGCCTTTGACGCGGGTTTTCTTGGTCGTCAGATGCCGGATCTGTCGAGTCTGTACGATCTTTCTCTCCTAAATCAGGTGTTGGCAGAAAAAGGGAAGAAGGCAATCCAATGAGCACGAGTCCTCATAATGTATATCCTGCGGCAGTCCCATCTGTTCCTCGCACGGCAGTGCGCGCGAATGTGTTTCACGGGAAACCGGTTTCCTCGGTAACCACATTTCCGGTGCGCCCAGTCTCCGAGGTGGTGGTCCCAAAAGTCGCGCTCGATGCAATCTCGCTGAGCTACAAGACAACCTCAGGCGAGCGGTTACTGGCGCTCGACAATATCAGCCTGGAAGTGAAGCCGGGAGAATTTCTCTGCATCGTCGGTCCTTCGGGATGCGGCAAGTCAACGCTGTTGCACCTGATCGCGGGGCTGCAGCCGCAGACTTCGGGAAGGATTCTCGTGGATGGCGCGCCGGTCAGTGGGCCGGGAACCGATCGCATCCTGATCTTCCAGGAACTCGGCCTGTTTCCGTGGCTGACGGTTGGCGGGAACGTCGAGTTCGGCATGAAGATGAAGAACGTCCCGAAAGCCGAGCGCGAGGAGAAGGTGCAGTACTATTTGCGTCTGGTGCAGCTTTCCAAGTTCACGGACAGCTACATCCATCAACTCTCGGGCGGCATGCGGCAACGAGTCGCATTGGCGCGGGCACTGGCCACCGAGCCCGACGTCCTGCTGATGGACGAGCCGTTCGGGGCGCTGGACGCCCAGACTCGCGACCTGCTGCACGACGAGTTGGAGCGCATCTGGGCCGAAACCGGACGCACCATCATTTTCGTTACGCACAATGTGCGCGAAGCGGTAAGGCTGGGAGATCGGGTGGCGTTGCTGACGTTTCGTCCGGGGCGGGTGAAAGAGGAATTTTCGGTGGACCTGCCGCGGCCGCGGCACATGGAGCAACCCGGTGTCGCACGCATGGCGGGGAACATTCTGGATTGCCTGCGCGACGAAATCAACAAATCCCTGGAAGCGGAGTACGCCGATGAAAAAGCTCGCTAAGCAGGTAATCTTCTATTCCGCGCTTCTTGGCATCTGGGCCCTTTTAGCGAAACTGCATATCTGGCCGCCGTATCTTTTTCCTCCGCCATGGGGAGTTGGACACGCTTTGTGGGACGGCTTTGCCGACCACAGTTTCTGGATTGGCATCGCCGTGACCATGAAGCGCATGCTGATCGGCTACAGCTTGTCGGTTGTGCTCGGGATGATCCTTGGACTAGCGGTGTCGAGCAACAGGTTCCTCGAAGAAACTCTGGGCGGTTTGCTGGTGAGTTTGCAATCGCTGCCGAGCATCTGCTGGATTCCATTGGCCGTGCTGTGGTTTGGACTGACTGAGAAAGCCATTCTGTTTGTCGTGCTCATGGGCTCGCTGCTCTCGGTGACCATTGCGATGGAGGACGGCCGCAAGCAGATGCCAAAGATCTACGGCATGGCTGGGCGCAACTTGGGAGCAAGCGGTTTCCGCCTTTTCTGGTCGGTGCTATTGCCGGCGAGCTTGCCGTTTATCGTGAATGGAATGAAGCAAGGGTGGGCGTTCGCGTGGCGCTCACTGATTCAAGCCGAAATGATTTTTCTCAGTCTCGGACTGGGTCAGTTGCTGATGATGGGCCGCGACCTGAGCGACATGAGCCAGGTCATGGCGGTAATGATCCTGATCATCATCCTCGGCTTCATGGTGGACGGCCTGATTTTCCGCACCATGGAGCGACGTCTCCAAGAGAAATATGGGCTGACCCCTTAACGACCGGCACTCTAAATGTAGGGCCAAAATAGCTGGACTTAACCGTCCGGATCAAAGGAGAAGTTCCAATGTCAAAGGGTGGTAGTGGACGTATCCCACTCAAGCAATGGGACCTCGCTTTCGCTGGATACCTGGGCGGTGATTGTCGCCTTCTTGTCGGCTTTCACGCGTTTGGCAAAGGACAGGTCGCGTCGCTTGGGAATCTGTCAAAATGGGCATTCCTGCTTACTTTCGCCGGTGTCAGGCTTCGCACTAACTTTCGCGATATGTCCAAACAGGGCTTGCGTCCTTTCATCGTAGGGGTTATCGGGGAGATCTTGATCGCGTGCCTGACGTTTGGTTTGGTGGTTGGCGCAAATCGGACGTGGGGCTTATGAGGACCGGATTTGGAATAAATTGACCACGACCGCACACATTCACAGAAGAAACAGGCCTCGGCAATGAAACAGACATCACGGCGTTCTCCTCTCAGGGTCGAAAAGCCGTACATTCCGGCCAAGGTCGGCCGCCAGGTAAAGTGGCATTTCGGTAAAACTGGAAAAGTGTACGAGTGTCCAGCAGTCGCGGAACGGGTAGGCTGGAACACCCCGGGACCCTTGATCCAGGCCCCGCTGCCTGGAGTGATGAGACGAATTCGGGTTGGCCCCGCATTGTGCCCAGAATTGTGCCCACACCCGAAACCTCGAATCGGCGCGCAAGGCCACCGTCCGTAGCCAGCCGCGTAGCGTGGACAAGTGCCTTTCTCTTGACCGCTCGGACGGCGGTGTGGACATTCATGTGGACAATCAGGCTCCGCTCAACAGCCTATCCCGCTAACGAATTGAAAAGGTTGGTGGGCAGTGCAGGACTCGAACCTGCGACCTCCTGCTTGTAAGGCAGGCGCTCTAACCAGCTGAGCTAACCGCCCGCTTGGCGCGGATGCGATCACGGCGTGTTCGCGCCGTCCGCAAAAAAATCTCTGCAAAACTAATGCTGAGGATACTGGACGCTTCCTTCGCCGGTCAAACCAGCAGGTTGGGGAAAAACTGAATCTGGCAGGGGAGAACGACCCCTCGACTAAAGAGCGCGGTTGAGAATTGGGTCGTCCCTCCGGGACTTCGCCATTTTTTTCCCATCCTACCCCGCGCTGAAGCGCGGGGCTAAGCTGGCTCGCCCCTACGGAGCTGGTTTCGCCAAGGTTGCGCGGCCCGGAAGGGCCGCACTTCCACGGCGATCCACAGAATCAAAAGTTTTTCCGCAGCCTGCTAGGTCCAAACCGTGCAGAATTCACCGGCGCGGCTGCTACACTTTGTGCGTGCGAAAATTGATCGTCAACGCCGATGATTTCGGTCTGACCGCAGGAGTGAATCGGGCCATTGTGGAAACCCACATCGGTGGCGTCGTGTCGTCGGCGACATTGATGGCCAACGGCGCTCGGTTCGAGGAGGCGGTGACGGCGGCGCGCTCGGCGCCGAATCTCTCCGTGGGATGCCACGTCGTGTTGGTGGACGGAACCCCGGTGTCACCGCCGGGGACGCTGGATACGTTGCTGGCGATTCGCTCGGCAGAGCCGGATAAGTTCTACTCGAGCCTTTCGGCCTTCGCCGCGCGCGCCATGCTGGGAGGCTTCGATCGCGATCAACTCGTCGCGGAAGTCACGGCGCAAATCAGGAAAATTCAAGCGACCGGTCTCCAGGTGACTCACCTCGACACCCACAAACACGCCCACATCTTTCCCGAGATTCTGGCGGCGCTGTTGCGAGCCGCGCGGATTTGCGGCGTGCGCGCCATTCGCAATCCGATCGTTCCGGTGAAAGCGTTGCCCGCGCGGCTGTTCAAAGGCAAGCACGAACTCTGGAAGCGTTATGGCCAGGTGCGCGTTTTGCATACCTTCTCCGGGCAATTCCTGCAGCGGACGAAGCGCGCTGGGCTGCTTACGCCCGATGGTGTGCTGGGGGTGATTGAGACGGGATCGGCCGAGAGTGCGGGGTTTAGTTCCCTGCTGCGCCAGACGCTCGCGAACCTGCCGGAGGGAACATGGGAGTTGGTCTGCCATCCCGGGTATAACGATGCCGACTTGCGCGCCGCCCGCACGCGATTGCTCGATGCTCGCGAGGAGGAGCGGCGTCTGCTGACTTCGGCGGAACTGCGGCAGTTTCTGGAGGAGCAAAAGATCCGGGTCATCAGTTATCGAGAGTTCGTAGAAACGTTCACAGAAAACCGCCCCTGAATGATGATTGGAAGGTGCCGAAAGTCGTGCTGCGCTCGTCACTGCGCCGGCAAACTTTGCAATACCGCGGGGCGTCAGAGGGCGGTATCATCGCATGAACAGACACAAGGATAAGGCATGGCTGACCAACAAACCGAACCGCGCCTGAGTGTGGACCTACCCGTGCGGATATGGGGAATGAGCGCCGAGGGACGCCCTTTTTCCCAAACCGCTCGCGCTCATAACATCAGTTCGGAGGGGGCGCTGATCTCGGGCGTCGAGAGCGAACTGAAAGTGGGCGACGTGATCGGAGTACAGTGCGACGAAAGAAAAACACGCTGCACGGTGATCTGGGTGATGAACACCGGCCCGGTCAAGAAAAATCAAGTGGGAGTGAAGTTGGTCGCCGAGCAGGAGTGCCCGTGGAGAAACTATCTGCCACTCGACGGCGCGACGGTGACAATTACGGCCTCCAACCGCCGGCGCTGGCACCGGCATAAAATTTCGCTGCCTCTGGAACTTCGCGACGAGCGCGTCAACGCGCCGATCCGCATCAATGCCACCGACGTGAGCGGCAATGGATGCTATGTCGAGAGCATGCTGCCTTTGCCGCTCGGAACCGTGCTGCGAGTGGATTTCTGGCTGGACTCGGAGCACATCAAAATCACGGCGGTGATCCGCACCTGCGATCCGGGCGTAGGCAACGGAATCGAGTTCACCGGTATGCCCGCCGAAACCAAGGCGCGCATGCAGTCCTACCTGGACGCGATTGACCCGCAGATGGGAGTCTCGAATCCGAAGCCGCAGTAGAATTCGCGGCTGGGACAGGCTGCGGAAAAAGCCGGGTGCCTATGCCCAGCCCTAAAGGGGCGGCTGATTTCGAGGAACTTACGGCATCGCTAAAGCGATGCCGTGATACGAAACTCTAGCTTTTCCGCAATCGGTCGCAACCACACTTCGAACTATGCTGGGGGTTTTGCGTAGCGGGCTAGCACGATCGCGCGAATCAGTCCACCCATCGTGAATTCGCGGGCCTCGATTGCGACCGGCATCTGCAATTCGCGCAGCGTCGCTGAGGTCACCGGACCAATCGACGCAAACTGAACCTGACTGATCGAACCTGCGCTGCGTGAACCTGCCTTGAGGTTGCCGAGCAGTTCGGCAAAGTTCTTCGCCGTGGAGGAACTGGTGAAGGTCACGATGTGCGGGCGGCGAGCCGCACTTTTCATCAGCGCGCGCAGGCGCACACGCGATTTCTCGGGCGCTACGGTTTCGTAAGCTTCGACCACATCGACTTCGGCTCCGGCCGCACGCAGCTCTTCCGGGATCACGTCGCGCGCGACTTTGGCTCGTATGAGTACGACGCGTTTGCCGTTGACCTTATCGCGCAGCCCCTTCACTACAGACTCGGCGACGTACTCCTCCGGAACCATCTTGACCTGCAGGCCGTGCTTCAATATCGCCTTCTTGGTAGCAGGCCCGATGGCAGCGATCTGGAGATGCTGGAGAGTCTGGCGCGCGATGCGAAGTTTCCGGACGCGCTCCCACATGGCTTCGACGCCATTGGCGCTGGTGAGAATGAGCCAGTCATAGTTCCGGATATTCTTGAGGGCATCGTCGAGGGGCCGGTACGATTGCGGCTTGCGGATCTCAATGAAGGGGATTTCGATTACAGTTGCGCCCAGGCTGCGCAGGCTGGCGGAAAGGCTGCCAGCCTGGTGCGGGGCACGTCCGACAAGAATCCGGGTTCCGGCGAGAGGACGGCTTTCGTTGGGCTTCATGGATCAGGTGTCAGGTCTCAGGTCGCAGGTGTTAACCAAAAGGTTCCTGAGACCTAAGACCTGACACCTGAGACCTGAGACCTGATTCTACGGTTGCTGCGGTAGAGCAAAGCCTTCGCCGTAAACTTCTTCGAGAATAACATCGCCGCCTCGACGCAGAAGGGTTTCGCCGACTTCTTCGCCTAGGCGCACGGGATCGTCGCCCTCGCGGGTTTCGCGCAGAACTTTGGTTCCGTCGGGATGGGCTACGAGCCCGTTCAGGCGAATGCGGCCTCCCTTTACTTCGGCGAAGGCTCCGATGGGAACCTGGCAGCCGCCGCCGAGTTTGTTGAGCAGGGCGCGCTCGCAGGTCGTGGTGGCGCGGGCGGCAGCGTCATCGAGAAATGCCAGGAGCGCCCGCGTTGCCGTGTCGCCGTTGCGAATTTCGATTCCCAAGGCGCCTTGTCCGGCGGCGGGGGTCATCACTTCCGCCGGGATCACCTGGCGAACCAGTTGCGTTTTTCCGAGGCGGTTCAGGCCAGCAGCGGCGAGAATGATGGCATCGTAGTCGCCGGATTCGAGCTTGCGCAGGCGCGTATCCACATTGCCGCGGAGTGGGTGAATCTGAAGATCGCGACGAACCGCCTTCAACTGGGCCTGACGGCGCAGGCTGCTGGTGCCAACGTTCGCCTGCTGCGGCAGCGTTTCGATGCGTGCGAACTTCACGGAACAAAAAACGTCGCGCGGATTTTCGCGGGTGGTGATGGCGGCAATTTCGAAATCGGCGGCCAGCTCCGTCGGCAAATCTTTCAAGCTGTGCACGGCGAGGTCGACGCGGTTTTCGACCAGGGCTTCTTCGATTTCCTTGGTGAACATGCCCTTGGTGCCGACTTTGGCGAGCGCAACGTCGGTGATCTTGTCGCCGGTGGTCTTGATGATCTCGAGTTCCACGGTATGGCCCTGAGCGCGAAGCAGGTCGGAAATGTGATGGGCCTGCCAGAGAGCAAGCTGCGAGCCGCGGGAGCCGATGCGCAGGCGGGCCATCAGTCTTCCGCTTCCGGGCGACGGGCGGACCTCGAAGCGGCCGCTTCTTTTTCTTCATCTACGTTATGCAGGTTGAAAAGGCGACGCACGAGGTCGATGACGGTGGTGGACTCGGGATCGCGCGCCGCCGTTTTCAGGGTGCTGATGGGGGTATGCATGATTTTGTTGACGATGCCACGAGTGAGCGCTTCGACGGCAAGTTCCTGGTCGGTGGTCATGGAACCGAGGCGGCCGCGAACGCGATCAATCTCGGCCTGGCGAATGGTTTCGAGGTGGTCCTGCAAGCTGACGATGGTGGGAACCACATCGAGAGTCTGGAGGCGAGCGTGGAATTTTTCGACCTCGCCATTGACGATCGCCTCCGCCTTTTCGGCTTCCTTCTTGCGATCGGCGACATGCGAACTGACCGCCTGCTGCAGATCGTCGATGTCATAGACGAAAATGCCATCGATCTCGTTCATCTCGGGATCGACGTCGCGGGGAACGGCGATATCGATGAAGAACATGGGCTTGTTCTTGCGCAGCGCCATGAGCCTTTGGCCGTGTTCGGGCCGGAAGATGAAGTGGGGCGAGCCGGTTGAAGTAATGACGATGTCGGCGCGATCGCAGGTGTCATAAAGCCGGCTAAACTCGATCGCCTGTCCGTCAAATTTTTGCGCCAGCCGGATGGCGCGGTCGTAGGTGCGGTTTGCGACAAAGAGAGAGGCGGCGCCGTGCGCGAGCAGATGCCGGGCCGCTAACTCGCTCATCTTCCCCGCACCCACCAGGTAGACGCTCTTGCCGTGCAGGCTCCCGAAGATTTTCTCCGCCAGTTCGACAGCTACCGAAGCAATCGAAACCGACGAAGATCCGACGGCGGTTTCGGTACGGACGCGCTTAGCCACGGCAAACGCCCGGGTGAGCAACTGATCCAGCTGGGCGCGCACGGCTCCAACGGCGCGGGCGGTGGCGTAGGCTTCCTTGACCTGGCCCAGGATCTGGGGCTCACCGACGACCATGGAGTCGAGGCTGGCGGCGACGCGAAAGATGTGGCGGACGGCTTCATCTTCGCGGAATTCGTAGAGATGACTTTCGAAAGGGCTGAGATCGGTTTCGAAATACTCGCGCAGGAATTCGCGCAGATCGCCGGCGCCGTTCTTCATGTTGGCGATAAATTCGACGCGGTTGCAGGTGGAGACAATCATGCCCTCGGCAACGGCGGGATGCTCGGCCAGCCTCTTGCAAGCCTCCGGCAAGCGCGATTCAGGAATGGCCAGGCGCTCACGCACCTCGACCGGCGCGGTCTTGTGATTGACGCCGATGAGCTGGAATTTCATGAGGCGATAAACCTGTGCATTCCGCTGAAGTAGTTGGAGATCCAGGCGACGATGGCCGCGACGAAGGCCACACTGGCGAGCAAGGCGGCGCGGCGTCCGCGCCAGCCGGCATTCAGGCGCGTGAACACCATCAGCAGATACACGGCCCACATCAGGACGGAAAGCAGAATCTTGGGATCGAAGAAATTAATGCGGCCGTAAGTGGATTCGGCGACCACGGAGCCCGCGATCAGGCCCAGAGTCATGAAGGGAAATCCGATCATAAGGGAGCGGTATCCGATGTCGTCAATTACCTGGAGAGCGGGCAGTCGCGAAAACATCCCACTCGAAGTCTTGGATTTCAGAGCGCGTTCCTGCATGAGGTACAGGATGCTGGCGCCGAAGCTGAGGAACAGCGCCGCGTATCCGGTAAAGATCATCAGGATATGCACGGCGAGCCAACCGTGCTTCACGGCAACCGAGGTGAAGACGAGCGGTTGCTGACCGGTGGCGGCCACGAAGGTCAGCAGAAAAACCAGGGGAAAAATCACGATGCCCGGGGTTGTCGTCTTATACACCATGTAGGCAATCATGAAGACGACCATGATCAGGAAAGCCAGCAGCGATTCCGAGTTGTGAACCGAGGCCGAAGCAAACTGGCCGGTCTGCACGACAGCTTCGGTCAGCGAAACGAGATGAAACACCATGCCAAGGTAGGAGGCATGCAGCGCAATCTTACCGAGGATTTCCGAAGTGCGGGTCAGCGCCACCAGCGCATAGAGCAATCCCGCAGCGTAACAGACGAGCGCAACGCGCAGCCAAATCAGGGTCATCATTCTTTGTTTCTTATTTCCTGGTGCTTCCGCAGGCCGGTTTGATAGCTCCCCACCCCGCCTGGGTGATTATAGTTTGCCGGGCGGTTGGCGCGGGAGGAAACGTGTGCTGTCACAGGGGTGTGTGACGTGGGTCACAGGGAGCGAGCGGCGGCCAGCTGCTTATTCCTCCTCCGCAGCGCAGCAAGAGAAAGGGCAAACAGCACCCCACCAACAAGAACGCATATGACAGCGAAGGCCAAAGACATCAGGTCAAAGACGATGAAGTCCTCGTAAGTCATCCCGTCTACGCCTATCCGGAGTTTAGGGTTCGCAACCGAGAGCTTTGAGCCGTCCTGCAGGAAATCCAGATCCAGCGTGTATTGCTGGCCCCGCTTACCTTGAAAAGAAGCAAACTCAGATGCAATGGAATCGTTGGTGTATGACCCGCCCACTATCTTGTCGGAAGAACCGGTTTGGATGGTCTGTCCATCGCGGGCCAGCTTCCATGAAAACTGAAGGACTGGCGCTATGTCCTTGCACTGCCCCTCTGGAACGTAATCCCGGATACCTAGCAGACACTGAAGCGTCTCGTGCGGGAGCTTGCGTTCAACTTCGATTTCCATGACATAGAAACCAGAAAAATTGAGCTTGAATTGTTGTTGTAAATGTCCGGTAGCTAACGTGATTGGCCTGTAAACCGGCACAAAATCAATGGAAGCTTTCCAAATTGACTCAGTGATGGGCGCAAGAATCCCAACCACTGCAATTGCCAGGCCGATCTTCGCCGTGGGCGGTAGCTGCATAAGATTCCGCTGTCAGTCTAACCCCAAAGAGGGGAGACGGACAGTTATCGTAGGCAATTTTCACCCGCGATCGAGAAGGGCCGAGAGTGCGGTGCCTGCCGCCTCTATTCCACGCCTAGAGACGCCAGCGATTCTTCCAGCGAGTGCAAGTCGATCTGCAGTTGCCGGCCGAGCGCCTGCATGTCTTCCAATTCGTCGAAGGCGCGGAACAAACGCATCTTGACGGCGGCGTACTGCTCGGAATCGGCGAGGGGGCGTCCGTGGGATTCGGCCCAGGCGGCGACGACCTGGTGCGGGAGGAAAACACTGACCGCGTAGGTCAGCTTGCGGTCGGAGGTGACGTCGAAGATGTACTCGTTGGCGTCAGACTCATGGGCGTCGGATGTCGGGGCCGGACGTTTCCCGACGAAGTAGTACTGGTAAACGTAGCCTTGGGATCCGGTGTATGTTTTTAGGCGACGGACGGTCATGGGGCGGTCGTTGGTCATTAGTCGTCGGTCGTAGGTCGCTAGTCGTTGGTCGCTAGCTTGATGCGAAAGCTCTCAGCTATCCGCTGTCAGCAGGAAAGCGCCCTAACTGAGAGCTGAGAGCCTCCTCGAACGACGAACGACCAACGACTGCTTCTAGATCTTCGCCTCTCGCAGACGTTTGACTGCCGTCTCGGAGGTGACGGGAGAATAATAAATCTCTTTGAAAGTGTACGACCTGGCCTTGGCCTCAAGAATGGGCAGAATTTCGATGTGCCAGTGGTAGTCGTCATCGAGGGTTTTCCAATATCCGAGCGTTGCCGACGGATGTTGGCTGTTGGGCGAGGTGTGGAGCACAAGGTGGAAGACTTCCGTAATGGTGCGAATACGCTGCAGAGTGCGCCGCAGGAGCGCGGCGAGATCGGCCACGCTGCCCACACGCGAGGAACCCGTTCGCTCAAAGGAAGATTCATGGCTGCGGGGCATAATCCAGGTTTCGTACGGAACGCGCGGAGCATAGGGACAGAAGGCCACGTAGTCTCCACGAATTTCGACGATACGCAGGTTCTGACGCTCCTCCTGCGCCAGAATGTCGCAGAAGACGCAGCGCTCTTTCGTCTCGAAATAGTCGCGCCCGGCGCGGAGTTCGTAGAGGACGCGGCGCGGCACGAACGTGGTTGCGGTCAGCTGGGAAGTGGGGTGCTCGAATTCCTGCCCCGCTCCTTCGCCGTGATTCTTGAAAATGCTGATGTACTTGAACCGGCTGTCGCGCTTCAGGTCCTGAAGCCGGAGCGCGGCCAGACGCAGGAACTGTTCCACTTCAACATCGCTGGCATTCCAGAGATGACCGTCGTGACGCGGATTTTCCAGCAAAACTTCGTGAGCGCCGACCGATCCCATGCGGTCGTAGAGGCCGTCGCCGCGGCGTGCCGGTTCGCCTTCGATGTGATAGAGCGCGTTGGGATGAACGATGGAACGCGCCGACCAGGCGCTGCCATCCAAGCCGGGCAGGTTGGCGATGACTTGGAATGGCTCGGCGGATGGACCGCAAAACCGGCAGGCTTCGGAACGTGGAGTGGGTTCGATGACATCGTCACCGGTGATCACCCAGGAACGGGTGATGGGATCTTTGCGGAGCTCCATGCAGTAAGGAGAACAAAAGAATTTGTAATTTGCAATTGGTGATTTGTAATTTGGACGCCTTCCGCTCGTGCGCCCATCATTTTGCGTCGAGCGGTCCAACCGCGAATTGCAAATAACCAAATTACCAATTACAAATTACCAATTACCCTATGTCCGAACCCTCGACGCCGCTGATGCGGCAATATGCCGCCATCAAGAAAGAGCATCCCAACGCTCTGCTGTTCTTCCGACTGGGGGATTTCTACGAGCTTTTTTTTGACGATGCGGTGCTGGCGGCGCGCGAGTTGCAGATCACGCTGACTTCGCGCAATAAAGAAAAGGGAGTGGCCATTCCAATGTGCGGCGTGCCTTACCACGCCGCCGAGGGTTACATCTCAAAACTGATCCGGCGCGGGTTCAAGGTCGCGGTCTGCGAACAGGTGGAAGACCCGCGCCTGGCGAAGACGTTGGTGCGGCGCGAGGTGACGCGCGTGGTCACGCCGGGCACGGCAGCGGATTCTTCGCTGGGCGCCGAGGAGAACAACTTTCTGGCGGCGGTGGCAACGGTCGGGGATCGCGTGGGTTTTGCGGCGCTGGATCTTTCGACCGGCGAGTTTCGAGCGACGGAGTTTGGGGGAGAGCTGGCCGGGCGCCGCATTCAAGAAGAACTTGAACAATTGCGGCCAAAGGAAATGCTGTATGGGTCTTCGGCGCCTCTGCTGGAGCGGGCTGCAGGAGTGCAGATGCGGGGCTTTACTGCCCCGGACCCTTCGGCTGCGCTCAGGGCAGGCTCGCGGGTCGCCCGTCCCCACACAGACACAGGTCCCTCCACCGGCACAGCGCCCGTCGCTCGGGTTTCCGGCTCTGGCTGGGCTGAGACTCCTTTGGACGACTGGATCTTTGCTCCCGACCACGCCATTCCGCTCTTGGAGAACCACTTTGGCGTGCTCTCGCTGGAGGGCTTCGGGCTGGCTGGCAAACGGGCGGCGGCTTCCGCGGCGGGAGCGATTCTGTATTACATCCGGTCAACGCAGCGCGGCACGCTCGATCATGTGGACCGCATCGGCTTCTACGAGCGGCAGAATTGCCTGGTGCTCGATGCGGTGACGGTGCGAAACCTGGAGTTGATCGAACCACTATTTGCGGGAACCGATGCCGGCGTGACTCTGTTCCGCTGCCTGGATGCGACTGTAACGCCGATGGGCAAGCGGCTGCTGCGCACATGGATGCTGCGCCCGTCCTTGGATCGGGCCGAGATCGAGGGCAGGCTCGATTCCGTTGCAGTGCAGGTAAAAGATACGGTGCGGCGCGAAGAATTGCGGCGGTCGCTGGAGGGAATTCTTGACCTTGAACGTCTGCTGAGCCGGGTCACGCTGGAAACGGCGAATCCACGGGACGTGCTGGCTTTGGCGGCGTCACTCGGACGAATTCCCAAGGTGCGGGCGGTGTTGGTCGGGCTGTCTGCGTCGCGACTGGGCGTGCTGCATGGAGTGATCGACGAACTGGGCGATCTGCGGGAGAAGATCGACGGAACGCTGGTTCCAGAGCCGCCACTCACGCTGAGCGATGGCGGGGTGATCGCCGCCGGCGTCGACAAAGATCTGGACGAACTGCGCGACCTGAGCCGCAACTCAAAACAATACCTGGCGCAAGTGGAGACTCGCGAACGGGAGCGGACGGGGATTGGGTCGCTCAAAGTAAAGTTCAATTCGATTTTTGGCTACTACATTGAGATTTCGAAGGCGAACCTGCACCTTTCACCCGCCGACTACGAGCGCAAGCAGACGCTGGTGAATGCCGAGCGTTTCACGACTCCCGAGCTGAAGGAGTATGAATCCAAGATTCTGGACGCGCAGGAGAAGATTGTTGAAATCGAGCGGCGGTTGTTTGGCGAGTTGCGGTCCGCCATTGCCGCCGAGGCTAAGCGCATCCGGCAAACCGCTCTGGCATTAGCGGAAGTGGATGTGCTGGGCTGCCTGGCACACATTGCGGCGCTGCGGAATTACTGCCGGCCGCACTTCGATGAAGCTGAAAAGACCGAGGATGTCCTTGATCTGGAAATTGTCGAAGGGCGTCATCCGGTTATCGAACTGCAGGAACTGGCGGCTGGGAGCGAGCGCTTCGTTCCGAACGATCTGTTTCTGGATTCCGCGGCACACAACATCGTGGTGCTGACAGGGCCGAACATGGGTGGCAAGAGCACGTATCTGCGGCAGGCAGCGCTAATCGTGATCATGGCGCAGATGGGCTCGTTCGTTCCCGCACGTGCCGTGCGGCTGGGTATTGTGGACCGCGTGTTCACGCGCATTGGCGCGAGCGACAACGTGGCCCGCGGGCGGTCGACGTTTATGGTCGAGATGACGGAGACGGCGGCGATTCTGCACACGGCAACGGCGCGGTCGCTGATCCTGCTCGATGAAGTTGGGCGTGGCACTTCCACCTACGATGGCCTCGCGATCGCGTGGGCCGCCATCGAGTATCTGCATGCCCACGTGCGCGCCAAGACATTGTTTGCAACGCACTATTTCGAGCTAACCGAATTGGCCGAGCAATTGAGTGGCGTAAAGAACTATCACGTATCCGTCAAAGAGACCGGCGGAAGCGTAGTTTTTCTGCGCCGGGTCGAGCCTGGCGCGGCCGACCGCAGCTACGGAATCGAAGTCGCAAAACTGGCGGGATTGCCGAACGAAGTCGTGGTGCGAGCGCGTGAGGTGCTGGCCGAGCACGAATCGTCCGAGCACCGGCTTTCGGGGCATCTGACGCCGGGCTCTGCCACTGAGCCGGAGCGTCCGACGCAGTTAACCATCTTCACGCCGCTCTCGCAGCCCGTGCTGGAAAAGTTGCGCGAAGTGGATTTGAACCGGCTCACACCGCTGGAGGCGCTAAACTTGCTGGCGGAGTTGAAGAAAGAAATCTAACCGCCGAGACGCGGAACGCGCCGAGAAAGAAGAGAACCTTCGAGGCCCGAATTATGGGGAAACAATGAGGATACTTCTCGTCGTTGCAATGTTGATTCTTGTTGTTGCCACATGGGCAGGGGCTCAATCAGCTACGTCTGCGCCAAGTGGGAGTCCCCATTTCCAATCCGCCGTAGCCTTCGAGCAAAACGGCGAAGTGGACAAGGCGATCCACGAGTACGAAGAGGCCATCAAGGAGACGCCGAATCATGCCGATTCTCACTACAATCTAGCGAACCTCCTCGCGGCAAAGCGAGACTATGACGGCGCAATTCGTCAATATCGAGAAGCTCTCCGGATCAAACCCGACGATTCCTACATACACAATAACCTGGGGCTGGCGCTCAAGAATAAAGGTGATTTAGACGCTGCGACAAGCGAGTACCGGGAAGCACTCAGGCTGAACCCCAAGCAGGCCGACGCTCACTCCAATCTTGGCAACCTGTTCTTTCAAAAGAAAGATCTAAAATCTGCGATAACAGAATATCGATCGCCTATACAGGCCGACCCTTCCCATGCCGCATCTCACATGAACCTGGGAAGTGCGCTCGATGATAGCGGCGAGACTGACGCCGCTATTGTTGAATACAAAGAATCCATTCGCCTCGAACCGAACAACGCCGAAGCACACTATAACCTAGGCATCAGCCTTGCAAAAAAGCGGGACGGACAAGGGGCTTTATCCGAACTTCGAGCCGCAGAAAAACTCGATCCCGACTGGCCAATTCCTCATATCTGGCTTGTCACGTTGCTGATGAAATCTGATCCGCGCGGAGCATTGGAAGAATGCCGGATCGCCGACCGTCTTACCCATGACCCGAAGATGCACGACCTGTGCGAGAAGATTGCGACACAAGTAAAGTAAGAATCGAACCATGCCATCCGAAGCCCACCAACATCTTCGTGTCCAAATCGGCCAACTCCTCATCATCGGCTTCGACGGCACCGAGATGTCTCCGCGCCTCGCTTCCGTGCTCGCGAACATTCAGCCGGCGGGCGTCATTCTATTTGCCCGCAACATCACCGGGGCTGAGCAGACGCACACCCTTCTGCGCGAATGCCAGAAGTGCGTGGCCACGCCGCTTTTCACTTGCGTGGACCTTGAAGGCGGCACCGTGGACCGTTTCCGCAATGTGATCGGGTCGGCGCCTTCTGCGGCAGAGGTCTTTGCCACGGGCAGCCGCGCGCTCTTTCGCAAGCATGGGCGCGTGATCGGCGAGAACTGCCGCGCACTTGGCTTCAACGTTGATTTTGCACCGGTGCTCGACTTGGCCTACGAGGCTTCGCGTTCGGTGCTGAGTTCGCGGGCGGTTTCGGATAATCCGAAGCAGGTGGTTGCCTACGCGCGCGAGTTTCTGCGCGGGTTGGGCGATGCCGGTGTGCTCGGCTGCGGAAAACACTTCCCCGGACTGGGCGAGGCCACGCTCGATACGCATCATGAACTTCCCAGCGTGGAAAAGCCGCTGCGCAAATTGTGGGAGCAGGATCTGCTTCCCTATCGCGCACTGCGGCGCGAATTGCCGTTCGTCATGGTTTCGCACGCGGCGTTTCCGGTCGTCACGAAGGACCGCAATCCGGCATCGCTCTCGAAGAAGTGGATCACCGGCATTCTGCGCAAGAAGATTGGCTACCGGGGCCTGATCTGTTCCGATGATCTGGAAATGGGTGGCGTGCTGGCGGCAGCCCCGATCGAACAGGCCGCCGTCGAACACGTGATGATCGGGCATATCCACGCCGGGGGCGATCTTGGCCTGATCTGCCATCACGAAGATTTCATTCTGCGGGCGCACGAGGTCATGATCCGCGAAGCTGAGCGCGACGGCAAATTTGCCCGCCGCGTGAAGGAATCGACGCGGCGCGTGTTGGCGTTTAAGAGGAAATGGTTGGCGAGGCGTCACACTCCGTCTCCCACTTCAGCACGGGTCGAGAAGCTGACGCGGCAGCTCTGGGAGTTCGGGGAAGAAATCCGGCTGGCTACGCTTGCTCGCGAGGAGCGCGCATGATTGTTGCCGGCGTGATGAGCGGCACCTCGGCGGACGGAATTAATGTGGCTCTGGTGCGCCTCGCCTCCGACGGGGCTGGACGGGCCAGAGGACCGTCCCCACACAAGAACCAGCGCGCGGACTTCACACTTCTTGCTCACGAGGAGTATCCGTTCCCTGCCCCGATTCGACGCGCAATTTTGGAGATGATGAACGCGGAATTGGCCCGCGTTGCGGATCTGGCCCGGCTGAACTTTCTTCTTGGCGAACTCTACGCGGAGGCGGTGGCAAAGACAGCGCGCAAGCATCGCATGAAGCTTGACCTGGTTGGCTGCCACGGACAGACGCTATATCACCAGGGAATGGCGGAGCGATTTCTCGGGCGACGATTGGCGGTGACGTGGCAAACGGGCGAAGGCGCGGTGATCGCGGCGCGGCTGGGCGTGCCGGTGGTTTCTGATTTTCGTCCCGCGGATATCGCGGCCGGAGGAAAAGGCGCGCCGCTGGTACCGTTCCTGGACTTCCTTCTTTATCGCGATGCGCGAGTGGGACGCATTGCGCAGGACCGCATTGCGCAGAACATTGGCGGAATTGCGAATCTGACGGCAATTCCTGCGGGAGCGTCGCTACGCCAGGTGGTTGCTTTTGACACCGGCCCCGGCAACATGGTGATGGATGCGGTAATGGAGGAGCTATTCGCAATCCGTTATGACCGCGACGGCAAAGTCGCGGCCTCGGGACGCGTACTGGATGGCGTGATCGCACAGTTGTTGCGCGCGCACTTTTTCCGGCAGAAGCCCCCGCGGACGGCGGGCCGCGAGGAATTCGGCCGAGAATACGTGGGCCATTTTCTTCGACTCTGTCACGGCGCCAGTAAGCGCGACGTGGTGGCGACGGCAACGGCATTGACGGCGCGATCGATTGCGGATGCAGTACAGCGCTTCGTGGTGCCGCGATTCGTGATTTCGAGAGCCGCTCTTCCACGAACTGCAGAGCGCCGCAAGCACGAGATGATCGTCTCGGGCGGAGGCGCGAAGAATCCGACGCTGATGGCCATGTTGCGCGATGAAATCGCACCCTTGGGGATCGGACTGCATTTCTCGGACGAGTTCGGCCTTCCGGCGGAAGCGAAGGAGGCAGTGGCTTTTGCCCTGCTTGCGCATGAGACGTGGCATCGACGGCCAAGCAATGTGCCGTCGGCTACGGGAGCAAAGCGGGCGGTGATCCTGGGAAAGATCTCGTATGCGTGAAGCGGCAGTGCGGGAGCGGGCAAGAAGCAGGTCCCTCGCTCCACCACCCCAACGCGCCAAAACCAGGCGCGTCGGGGGCCCCGGTCCGCTCAGGATGACAATTCTTTTCAGGATGGCAATTCTTTTGGGATTGGTCGGCGGCTGGGTGCTGCCTCTCCTCTCCTGCTCACCAGCTCCCGATCCCAACACGCTGGTGATGATTATTGAAAGCAGCCCAACCAATCTTGATCCCCGAGTCGGGATCGACGCGCAGTCCGAACGCATCGACGCGCTGATCTTCGATGACCTGCTCGATCGTGATGAGCATCTGAACGTGACGCCGGCGCTGGCGGAACGCTGGGAGATCCCCGATCCTCTGACCTACATTTTCCACATCCGGCGCGGCGTGAAGTTTCACGATGGCCGCTTGCTTACGTCCCGCGACGTAAAGTGGACGTTTGATTCCCTGCTCCAAAGCAAGATCCGCACCACCCGGGCCGCCGCTTACCGTTACGTCGATCACGTTGAAGCCCCGGACGACTACACGATTGTTTTTCGTATGAAGGAGCCGTTCTCGACTTTGCTGTGGAACTTATCCGATGGCGCGATGGGCATTGTTCCATACGGTACCCTGACCGAAATGACGACCCATCCCATCGGCTCCGGCCCCTTTCGCTTCGTGAGCGCGGAGCAGGACAAGGAAGTCATCGTCGAACGTAACGAAGACTACTGGGGCGACAAGCCGCATGTGCCCCGCGTGCGCTTCGTGGTCGTGCCCGATACCACCACGCGCGCTCTCGAACTCCGCAAAGGCAGCGCCGACATCGTCAGCAACGCGCTTACTTCCGACATGGTGCTGACGCTCGAGAAAGAGCCGAACCTGGTCGTACAGCGCGCACCGGGAACTGCGCTCAGCTATCTGGCATTCAATCTGCGCGATCCGATCCTGCGCGATGTGCGCGTCCGGCAGGCGCTCGCCTACGCCATCGACCGCCGGCCCATGATCCAGTATCTGTGGCGCGATTTCGCGCGGCCGGCCGACAGCATCCTCCCGCCGCAAAGTTGGGCGTACGACGCCGACGTGCCGAAATACGGGTTCGACCCGGAAAAGGCGCGCCAGATCCTGGATACCGCTGGATACCTGCCCGTAAACGGCGTCCGCTTCCACCTCACCATGAAAACTTCAACCGAGGAAACCACGCGGCTCATGGTCGCCGTCCTGCAACAACAACTCCGGGATGTTGGCATCGCGCTCGACATCCGCACTTTCGAGTTCGCAACGTTTTTCGCCGATGTCACCAGCGGCGCTTACCAAATGTATTCGCTGCGTTGGATCGGCGGCAACGAAGACCCCGACATCTTCGAATACGCCTTCCACTCCGACAAATTCCCGCCCCATGGCGCCAACCGCAGCTTCTATGTCAACCCGAAGCTCGACGCACTTATCAAAGAGGGCCGCTCGGAAACCGATCCCAGCCGGCGCAAGGCGGTGTACGCCGACATCCAGACGATCCTCGCCACCGACCTGCCTTATATCAACCTCTGGTTTCTTGATAACGTGCTCGTGCACACGCGGCGCGTGCGGAACTTAACCTTGAATCCTTCGGGGAATTACGATTTTCTGAAGACGGCGGAGATCAGTACCCAGTAACCGGTTGTCAGTTGCCAGTGAGCGAAGCATCCGCAATTTTCACCGTGTTACCATCAAATCTTGAAAATCCTTTTTATCGGTGACATTTTTGGGCGCCCCGGGCGGACGATCGTAAAAGATCGCCTGCCTGAACTGCGCCAGCAGCACGCTGTGGATCTGGTCATCGCCAACTGTGAAAATGCCGCGGCTGGGTTTGGGATCACGCCTCCGCTGGCGGAAGAGCTTTTCGATCTGGGCATCGACGTGATGACCACCGGAAATCACGTCTGGGACAAACGCGAGATCATCGAATACTTCCACATGGCGGACGGCAACCCACACAGTCCGGCACGCCGACTGCTGCGGCCGGCAAATTTTCCGCAGAACCTGCCCGGTTGGGGAGTGTACGAAGGCCAAAAAAACGGTGTCGGTTATGCCGTCGTGAACCTTCAGGGACGTGTGTTCATGGGGTCGAGCGACGATCCCTTTCGCTACGCCGATCGGCTTCTGGAACAGATCAAATCGAAGGTCGTGTTGGTGGATTTCCATGCCGAGGCCAGTTCCGAAAAAATCGCCTTCGGCTGGTACCTGGACGGGCGCGTCACTGCCGTCGTGGGCACGCACACACACATTCCCACCGCGGATGAGACCGTCTTACCCAAGGGCACTGCTTACATCACGGACGTCGGCATGACCGGGCCGTACGACAGCGTCATTGGGGTCAAGAAAGAATTAGTGATCGAGAAGTTTCTCAGCGGGATGCCGGCGCGCTTCGAAGCGGCCAACGGCGACGTCCGCCTGTGCGCCGTGGTGGTCGAGTGCGATGACCAGACCGGCCGCGCTACTCGGATGGAGCGGCTGATGCTGCGGTGAACCTGTTTTTCCTCCCGTTACGACCGTAGTTCCCAAGCCAGGATTTCTCTTGCAAGACAGCAGCAGCCGGGCATTCTATATTAAGTAGTATGCGATGGCTTCCAGTAGGAATCTCTTTGTTGCTTGCCGGAGTGTGTTGGGCCACAGATACTCCCCCGGCTGCTGCGCCATCGCTCTGCTCCAATTCCGCGGGTGTGCCCAAGTGCCACGGTCCTGTCAAAGATCTGAAGGCCGCCCGCCAAGCTTTCGCGCGCGGGCTGAAACTCGAGAAATCGAAGAACCTGGACGAAGCTTTTTACGAATTTGAGGAAGCGTCTCGCCTGGTCCCGCAAAACGTGGAGTACGTGACCGCACGGGAGATTACGCGACAACATTTGGCCGGGATGCATCTGGAACGCGGAAACAGCGACCTGCTCAATGGCCGGCAAGTGGAGGCGCTGGCGGAGTTCCGAACGGCGCTGAACCTCGATCCGCAGAACGAATTCGCTCAGCAACGAATAAGCGACGCCCTGGGGCCCGTGCCGGTGCACACTGCAAGCCCGCCGCAAGTGGTCGCCAGCGCCGACGCGATCACCGCTAAACCGATGGACGGGCACCATGACATCCACTACCGCGGCGATTCGCGCGGTTTGCTCACCGCAGTCGCTGCGAACTATGGGCTGACGGTGATCTTCGACGATACCTTCCCCAGCCGTCGCGTGCGATTCGATATTGAGAATGCCGATTTCGCAACCGCCATGCAGGCGGCCTCCGCGGTCACGAAGAGCTTCAGCGTGGCCCTGGAAGACACCATTCTTTTTGCTTGCGCTGACACCCCCGACAACCACCGCTCCTACGACCGCATGGGCATGCGCGCGTTCTACATCTCTGGCGGCGATCCTGCCAAGGATTTGAACGACCTGATGAACTCGCTGCGGACGCTTTTTGAGTTCAAGTTCGTGAGCCTCAACACCGCGTCGAGCACGATCACGGTGCGCGGGCCGCAGGCGGCACTGGAAGCCGCAACCCAGTTTCTCGGACAGCTCAATAGTCCCCGTCCGGAAGTAATGCTCGATCTGAAAGTCTTCCAGGTGAGCCACACCTACATGCGCACTATCGGGCTGCACGTCCCGGATAATTTCAATCTTTTCAATATTCCGGCGGCCGCACTCAAGGCTCTTGCTGGACAAAACATTCAGACCCTGATCAACCAACTGATTGCCTCTGGCGGTATCAACCAAGCAGGCAATCAGACCATTTCCGCCCTGCTCGCGCAATTGCAAGGCCAGCAGAATTCCATCTTTAGCCAGCCGCTCGCGACCTTTGGCGGCGGGCTCACGCTGATGGGACTTAGCCTGGATCAGTTGTCCGCCGCGCTTACCATGAATGAGAGTTCCGTCCAGGAGCTCGATCACGTCCACCTGCGAGCCTCCCAGGAAAAGGACACCACCTTTAAGCTGGGAGAGCGCTATCCCATCCTCAACGCCAGCTTTGCGCCGATTTATAACAGTGCCGCCATCGCGCAGGTCGTCGGGAATCAGTCGTTCACCGCGCCCTTTCCTTCCGTTAGTTATGAGGACATCGGACTCACGCTCAAGGCGAAGCCGCTGGTTCACAACAATTCAGACATAGCGCTCGAGCTGGAGATACAATTCCGCACTTTGGGAACCAAAACCACAAATGGTATTCCTGAAATTTTGAATCGCGAGTACAAGGGAGGAATCCTGCTGAAGGAAGGGGAGCCGGCGGTTGTGGCGGGAATGGTCACTCAGTCCGAGGAGAAGACTCTGAGCGGTCTGCCGCTGTTCTCCAAGATCCCGGTCTTCGGCGTCCTCACCTCACAGACTACCAAACAGGAAGAGAACGATGAGCTACTGATCCTGATCACTCCGTACGTCGTCCGGAGCCCGGAGCGCACCGAAGCGCCGGAAATCTGGATGAGCAAATAAATCGGGTCATCGGGTGATCGGGCCATCGGGTGATTGAAAACCTTAGGTTCCGGCGGGTTTTCAATAGCCCGATCACCCGATCTCATTTATCGCCTTTTTCCTGGCTCGCCTGGAAGTCCACAATCTTCTTCAACAGATCGACGGGCGTGCCGCCGGGTACGTTCCGTCCATTGATGAACAGAGTCGGCGTGGCACTGACGTCAACCGACTTTCCCAGCGCAACGGAGGCTTCGATTCTGGCTTTCGTATCCAGCTTGGCTGCGCAGGCGGCGATCTCGTCGGCATTCGCGCCCGATGCGGCCGCGATGGCTTTCAGCTTTTCGTCGGCGTTGGCCTCAGTGATATTGGCCTGCTCGTCAAACGTCTTCTGGATAAATTTCCAGACTGCATCATTCGAAGCGCGCCCTACGCAATCGATGTAGCCGGCGGCTTTCTCCGCCCAGTCATGCGTGAGCAGCGGAAAATTCTGGAAAACAAAGTGGGCCTCGGGCTCCTGCGCGAGCAGTTGATCAATCGCGGGCGCGGCCTTCGCACAGTGCGGGCACTGCATATCGCTGAACTCGACAATCGTCACCGGAGCCTTCGCCGGTCCCTTGGCGGGGCCGTTCACGCCTTTTTCCAGCTTGGCGCGGGCATCGTCAAAGGGCTTCGCACCGAAGGGCAGGATGTCGCCGGCTAATGCATGCTTGCCATCAGCGCTGACCAGCAACCGACTCTGGTTCGAGCCCTGCGGGTTGGTGATCACAACCGAGACCTCCGCCAGTCCCGGCACCTCGGAGGGACGAATATCAGTCACCTTCCACGTCACCGTGGGATCGTAGCCAAACATTTGGAACAGGAACGAGTCGACCGTGTCTTCGGTGGGCAGAACCGTCGAGCTTCCCCCGGCGGGTGAAGTGGCCGCTGGTTTGGCTGCCGACTTTGCCGAGGGAGCCGATTGGGATTGAGCGATAGCGATGCCGGACAGCAGAAGAGCAGCGAGAAGTATGCGATGCATGCTTGTCATATTTTGAAATTCGATTGGAATTCGATTGTTACAAAAAGCGGCTAAGTTGTCATTTCCGAATGAGCGACCCTCGTCGGCTAAACCAGGCTGCGGAAAAATTGGGATGTCGATGCCCAGCCCCTTAAGGGGCCGGTGATTCCGAAGCTTGCGGCATCGCTAAAGCGATGCCCTGATACGAAACTTCAGAGCTATCCGAGACGCAACTTAGCCAGAGTTTCCCCTAGAGCTCCGACTTGGCCGCGATTGGGAATCTCCGCCCGTAGCCGAACGCCTTGGCGGAGATCTTGATTCCGGGCGCCGCTTGTTGCCGCTTGTACTCGCTGCGCTCCACCATGCGGATCACCCGCCGCACC
>Ga0316363_10000850_pt1 | contig 32512 bp, 31 predicted proteins | sample Sb_taG_3_FD_200459 | JGI IMG/M metagenome (GOLD analysis project Ga0316363, IMG submission 200459) | Peat soil microbial communities from Weissenstadt, Germany - Sb_50d_a_PC metaG (v2) (version 2) | ecosystem: Environmental > Terrestrial > Soil > Wetlands > Peat | place: Germany: Weissenstadt...
GCCAAGGGAAGGGGGCTCAACCGCCGCCCCCTTCCCCTGGACCCCATCCCCGCTCGCCAAAATCGCAGAAAGGAGCCCCGCCAGCTTGCCTATCCTTCAGGCTCATCCTTCAATGAGAAAATGCTTTGTCTCAGTTTGAAATTCCGGGCAACTGAAGGACGAAGGTCTTACCACGAGAAGCTGGCTCCCATTCTGCAGTCATGGCTTGGCGAACGTCGGCCTCGATGGTCTTCACGGAGAATTTTGGGCGTTGAGGAAGTTGCGGTTTTCCATTTGGCCTAGACTTCTTTGGAAATGGGTATTCCAGAATCAGTTCTCGATGGTGGCCTTCTTCCAACCGAACGGAAATGCATAAACCTCTATATCCGTGCTCCGTGGTCCATTGGGGTTCACTAGTCAGCTGCCAATGAAGACTGACTCCATCGACCGCGATCGAACCCTCTCTGGAACGCTTGCGCCTCTTTTTTTGGCCGTGCATCGCGCACACCATCCCTCTTCACAGGCGAGTATGCCACAAGTCTGCCGATCGGTTCCGCGACTATTAAATCGAAACGGGACACTACCCGGCGCTGCTTAAGCCAAACGCAAGCTGTGGAATGCGGGGATCAGTTGGAAATTTGTGCGCACGGCGGCGATGGGCTCGCCGCGCTGCTCTACTCGGGACTCATCGACATGCCCAAGATTCTGGTCGTCAGCCATTTGGAGATACTCGATCTTGCCCGGATCGATACCCATGATGCGGCAGCAGGTGGCGTCGACCGCGGGCAAGTCTCGGCCCATCACCAGGACGCCCACGGGCTTGGGAGTGCCTTGAATCGGGCCGTTCCCTTCCATGCCCACGATGCCGTCGACGATGGCGAAGCTGCGCGGGAACAAGCGCGTCAGCTCGACAATCGAAGTCGGAATGCCCACCAGATGCAGCTCATTCTTGGGCCACCCGTACACTGAACCGGGCACCAGCCCGAAGTAATTTTTCATCGATAGAGTGGTGCCGGCCCAGTGATGCGTCTTCATCTTGGCCAGCGATACGATCAGGTCCGCGCGCAGGGCGGTGTTGGGCAGGTAGATCCGTCCGCGATCGGCGAAGCCTTCGACCGGACTCACGTCGTCGCGATTGAGGTCCACGAAGAGATCATCGAAGCCCGAGAGTTCGCCGCGGTAGCGCGCCATTTCGGCGATGGCGTAAGTATCGCGGCGGTGCCCGGGCCCTTCGCCGATGAGCACCTCGGAAGCTCCCAGGCTCTTAAACACTTCATAAGCCGCGGCGACCACGCTCACGTCGGTATTGATGCAGGTGGCCGAGTCAAACTCCACCAGGTTGGGCTTGAGCAGGACGCGTTGCCCTTTAACGTCGAGGCCGCAAGCGCGGATGCCTTCAAGCATGCGCGACGCGAGGTCATCGGAGTACGCCGCAGCCTTCACGATCGCCACGGCCGAAGTCCCAGGAAGCCGCCGGGCGTTCTTACGCCAGGATTCAACACCCGCGTAGCTGGCAAACAGTCCGGCAGCAGCGATGGGAACGAAATCGCGGCGCTTCAGGTTCATCCCCGCACCCCTTCGGAAACCACCGGTGTCTCAAAAGCCTTGAAGTTGCCTTCGGGGGCGGCCAGGGCCTCCAAGGCGAGAATCTGCAAGTCGGGCGGAGGCGTGGTGGACGAAGACGACGGCGACGGGACACTGGCGTCATGGAGGCGCAGGGCGATGGTGAGCCAGGCGCGTCCCAGCGGCGACCGGGTTTGGGCGGCTTCGCGCGCCGCGTAATCGAGCGAAGGCCCCAAGCCGCTATGCCCCTGCAAGCCGACCAGCGCGATCCCAGTAGTCTCCGGATAGGCGGGCAGATCCACCTTCCGCACCGACCTGTTGCCATAATTCCAACCGCCGTCCGTGCAGCGCACATCCAGAAGTTGAGCTTCTCCCATGCGGACGCGTTCCCGCAGGGTTTCGAGCATTTCGGCGCGCGGCGCGAGTTTGGCCGCCTTCTTGAGCGCCAACACTTTCTTGAGCGCGACGAGGGCGTGCGCCGTCGGCTCCACCCAGGAGGACGTGCCCGGCTTCCACGGCCAGCCCTTCAGCGACAGGTCCCGATCCAGTTCCACAATGCCCGTGCGCGTCACCAGGCGATTCATCCAGCTCGACTCCGTCCCAGCCGTCCCGAGCAGCCAGTTGACGGCCTTGTTAACGCCACCGCCAGAGCGGTTTTGTGACAGCGCCAGGGTGACGCACAGAGCCGTCCCGAAGTTCTCGATAGCGACATCTCTCGATGGCCGCCAGCTTCCATCGGCCCCCTGCCAACCTTGGAGGAGGGACCAAGCCCGGTCGGCCGCTGGTTCCCCAGCCAGCGCCAGCGCGGCATACACCGTGGGCTCGAGCCAGGAGCGCTTTCCCGGGAAGTACGCCCAGCCGCCATCGGGATTCTGGGCCCTTCTGAGGGCCTTCAGGCGCGCTCCGAGATAAGACTCCGCCACGTGGATCACATCGGCAGAATCCTTCTGATGCTTTAGTTTGGACCTTGTACTAGTACAATTTAGCTAGACCTTTCCCCTGGTACTGGATGGGCTTGCCCATATTCGCGGCTACAATGAATCAGGTACAGTAATTAAGGTGAATCGCTAAGGACAGAAACGCGTGAATCAACTCTTACTCCAATACGCCTACCTGCAGGTGTTGGATTTCCTGACCACGGTGGCGTTCCTGCTGCACGGCATCCGGGAAGCCAATCCCCTGGTCCGGATGGCGTTGCTGTACGCACCGCACCCGCTGGGTGGGCTGCTGATGGTGAAGGCCGCGGCCATCGGGCTGGGCCTGTACTGTTGGTGGCGCGGGCGCAACCGGTTGCTCAGCCGGATCAATCTGCTGTTTGCGCTGGTGGTCGCGTGGAACCTGGCGGCACTGATCCTTCAGTCGGCGAGGCTGGCGCAGTTCTAGTTTTAGTGGGGCAGCGCGCTACCGTCGGGCCAACGCGTACTCGAGCGATTCCATCAGAAACTCGCGATTCGCCTTAACGTCCTCCGTCAGCCTGCGGACCAATTCCTCGCGTTGGGCAAAGAGCCGGTAGCCGTCGCGCGGCCGGAGATAACCGCGGGCCAGGGGCTCGCGCGCGAAGAGTTCGCTTTCCTCTTGCTCGGCGGCCAAGCGCTCATACCGCGAGCGGTTTTCCAGCAGCGCTTTCACCAGAAACGGCATGACCATCGAATAGTCGGCCTGCATGTTTTCGGTAGCCTGCTGATAGGTTTCCCTGTCGACCTTGCCCCAAGTGACCGCTTCCGCCGGTGGGCATGACGAGAGCGATCCTTCAGTAACGGGGGCGGTAACGATTTGCACGTCGAAATTGTAGCCCCGCACGTTGGGAATGCCGAGGATCTGACCCAGCGCGGGCTCCGGCTGAAGATTGAAATTCTTAGGCACGCCGCCGCCCAGAATCAGCGTCGCCAGGGCGTTGGGAGGATTGTCGAACAAGCCCCAACGGTGATAAGCGCAAGCTTCGAACACTTCGGCGTGCAGGTCCAGATCGAACTTGTAACTGTCCATTAGGCCGGCCTGGCGCATGGCCCACAGCTTCATGGAATTCAGAAACACACTGCCGTCGGCGGGCGCGCCGACGAACACGGGAATGTCCAGACGGTGGCAGGTGGAGAGCAGCCCCGGCACGACGCCGTTCGCGCGCTCCTGCTCGGCGTAGAACCGGCCCATGCGGCTCCGCAGTTCCGTGCCCGTCATGGAACGCTGGAACTCGGGCCGCAGCAGCATGGCGGAAAGAAATTTGTCCTGGTCGAACAGGACCGCCTCGTCGAACGCCATGTCGGCGACGCGGATGGTGTGCTCGTCGCGCAGGGCGCCGTCGTCGCCCCAGATGGGAACCTCGAATATCGGGCCGTGGCGATGCGCGTCCAGACTGCGATGCCCGTCGTGATAGCAGACCGCGTCGGTGGTGGAAAGATACGCCACCCACCCGGTTTCAAGCAGCGGGATCAACCAGGCCTGATGCTGGCCGCTGACGGTAACGGGTCCGGCGATCGACACGGTCAGCGGACAACCCAGGCCGATCGCGCGGTCGAGGATGGTGTAGACCCGCCGCAGGAACGCCCCGCCGAACGCCGGAAAGCAGTGGGTGATCAGTTCGCCCAAGCTGGTGCATTCGTCGACGCGGCGGACTTCGACCGGCGGAGATTTCGGGCCGGAGTGATGATGGTGGGACATAAGGGCCAACTTCGATGTTACTCAAACTGGCGGCGGAAGCTCTCCCACTGCTGCTTGAGCTGCTCCACTTCGTGTTCCAGCGCTTCCATGCGAGCTTCCAGATCCGGTCGCGGCGGCAAGGCAGGAATGGCCGCGGTCTCGGGAGCGGCGTCCTCCACGAACTCGCCGGAAAGCAGATGCGCCCAGCGGCCGCGCGCAGCCCGAGCGACCAGAGGTTCGGGCTCGCGCGTGGCCAGGTGTTCGAGCAGCCGCTCGACTTCGTCCAGGTCTTCAAAAGCGTGCATGCGTTCGGTGCGCCCGCGGAGTTCGCCGACGGTTTGCGCGCCGCGCAGCATCAGCACGCACAGCAGAGCCAGCTCGCGGCGGCCGAGGTTGAGGGTTTCGCCCAGGCGGTGGGCGTACTTTTCGACGCGGTGTCCGGCGCCGGAGATCTTGAGCACCAGGCCCTTTTGGCGCAACGTGTCGAGCGCAGCCTCAACGGTCGCGTCGTCGTATTGGACGATGGGGTCGCGGCTGGATTTCTGATTGCACGCGTTCACCAGCGCGTTCACGGTGAGCGGATAATACTCCGGCGTGGTGGACTCTTTTTCAAGCAGCGAGCCTAGCACGCGGACCTCGACGGCATGGAGCGGGGCGGTGTGAAAGGGGTTCATGATTGTTCATAAGCGACGGCGATGTCGCAGCCGTAGACCTGGCGGAAGGCGCCGGAGACGCGCTCGGCGCTCCATTCGGCCAAGTCGGGTTCGTGGGGCGCGCGCAAGGTGATCCGGACCGAGCCGTCTTGCCGTTCGCAGCGCGCCAGCTCAATGTCGCGGCCGCGGCTGCGCTCCAGGCTGTCGGCCAGGCGGATCAGCGGGATCAGCAGAGTGAGCGCGCGCTTGTCGTCGGGCGCGAGCGACTGGTATTCGGGGTGGGCGGGCGCGGGCAGGGCTTTGCGGTGATAGCGGCACAGGGCGGCGATGAACTGCTGCTCGCGGTTGGTGAAGCCCGAAAAATCGGCGTTGGCTACCACGTAATAGGAATGTTTGTGATGCGCCGCGTCGCTGATGTAGTGGCCGGTGTTGCACAGATAGCACGCGGCCTCGAGCAGCCGGCCAAAAACCGGGGGAAGCTGATGCATGGGCTCCAGGCGCTCGAACAGGGCGCGTGAGAAACCGGCCACCTGGCGCGCGTCGTCGAGCGGGATGCCGAAGCGCGAGGCCACGCGCTCCACTTCCTTGCGCTGCTCCCGGCTGAGGCGGGCATGTTCGGCGCCGACGTTGCGGGCGGCCATGTCGGCGATAATGCCGTCGCGCACCCCGGCGGAGGAATAGTACACGCCGCGAGCCTGCACGCGATCCAGAATCCGCAGCAGGGCTCCGGTTCCGGCCACCGCGATTTCCGCGCGGCGCGGTCCGATACCGGGAACTTTGCGCCGGCCCGCGAGATCCAGGTCGGCCAGGCGGCGGAACAGCTTGCGGATCTCGGCGGTGGAGCCGCGCATGCGGTCCGCCTGGTCGCGGCGCGCGCGGGGCACGCGGTTAATGGCGCACACCACGGCGGCGGCGGTGGCGGAGGTGGCGATGACGCGCTCCCATTCGCCGCCCATGCGTTCGGCGAGGTTCCCCAGCTTCTGGTCGATAAACTCGTTCATCTGGTGGATCTCGCGCGCGGCGGGCGGATCGGATTTGAGGAACATCTCCTGCAGCCGGACCGCGCCCAGGGGCCGGGACACGGCGTCGAGCATACGGCCGTCGGCGCTCGATATTATCTCCGCGCTCCCGCCGCCAATGTCCACCACCAGCACGCGCTTGCCGGGCTGGGGCCATTGCCACATTACGCCCTGGTGAATCAGACGGGCCTCTTCGCGTCCGGAGATGATTTCGACGGAGCTGCCTAAGGCGTCCGCGGCGCGGGCCAGGAACTCGGCTTGATTGGAGGCGTCGCGCACGGCGCTGGTGGCCACCACGCGCACGCCGGCCACGTCCAGGCGGCGGTACATTGAGGCCATGCGCGTCAGCACCGTCACAACCGATTCCATCGCGTCGGCGCTGATGCGGCCGTCGCGGAACACGCCGAGACCCAGGCGCGTGACTTCGCGCTCGGCGGCCAAAGTGCGGGGAGCTTCGCCCGGAAGCACCTCCGCCGCCAGCATGCGGGTGGAGTTGCTCCCGATGTCTACGGCTGCGTAGCGCATGAGTGGGGCAGCCAATCCTGGCTGCCGCCGGCTTTCCGCCGGCCCCCGGCTTCACGGGACCACCGACGCCGAGCCCGCAGAAGCATCCTATTTATGCTCGCCTTCACCCCCGGCAGCCGCCGGCGCGGGAACCAGAGGTTGCGCGGGAGCCAGAGGTTGAGGCGGAGGCGTCAGCAATGGGTTGAGCGTGGTGGGCGTAGGCGTGGGCTGCGCCATGGCCGGCATGTTCGAGGGCAGCAAGGGCACGCGCGTGCCGACATCCAGAAACGTGAACAACAGGAACAGGCCCAGGAAGATGAATCCGCCGCCGGCGATGATGGCGTTCACCGGCTTGTCGTGTGCCAGGTGCATGAAGAACAGCGCCACCAGAGTCGCCTTAATGGTGGCGATGGTCAGCGCGATCACCACGTTGGCGGCGCCGGAGCCGAATTGGATGCCCGCCGCCCCCACGGTGATCCCGGTCAGGATCAGCAGGATGATGAGCGTGCGCAGGTACAGTCCTGCGTCATGGGAAATATCGTGTTCGTGGTGCGCCCCGGCGGGGGCTGCCGTGTGGGTCGCGGTGGGTTCGTTATGGGAGCTCATGAGATCAAGTAATACAGCGGGAACAGATAGATCCAGATCATGTCGACGATGTGCCAGTATAAGCCCACAAGATCGACGGGCGTGTAATAGGCGTGCGAGAATTCGCCCTTCTTGGCCCGCAACAGGATCCACGTCAGCAGGCCGATGCCGACCACGATATGGATGCCGTGCAAGCCGGTCATCATGAAGTAGAAGGCGAAGAACGTGGCGTAGCCATGGGTGCAGCCGGGAACCGTGGGAGTCTGGTTGGCCGGACCTGCCGGGCACGCCGGAATGCTGTTTTCCTTGTGCCAGTAGTATTTGGCCGGAAGCAAGCCTTCCTCGAATTTGGCCGAATATTCGAAGTACTTGACGCCCAGGAAGATGAAGGCGCAAACAATGGTGAAGGCCAGGAACATCACGGTCTTCTGGCGCTGGTTGGTGCGGGCCGAATGGACCGCCATCACCATAGTCCAACTGGAGACCAGCAGCACGACCGTGTTGAGCGCGCCCAGGCTGCGCTGCAAGTAGGTGTGCGCTTCCACGAATTCCCGCGGATAGCGGCTCTCCATTAAGCCGAAACCGACGAAAAGTCCGCCAAACAGCAGGATTTCGGTAGCCAGGAACAGCCACATACCAATCTTGCTGGTATCGAACTGCTGCTCCATGGTGGAGTAGTGATGCTGAAAATGCGGATCGTGGACCTCATGGCCGTGCCCACCTCCGTGCGATTCGAGATCGATACTGGTTGTGCTCATGCGGTCATCCTCATGCGGTCACCTTAGGCCGATAGTCGTAAGGCTCATGCTCTAACACGGGTTGCTCGTCGAAATTGTGGGCGATGGGCGGAGAGGAAGTCTGCCATTCCATGGTGGTGCCGCCCCAGGGATTGTCGGGAGCGTCGGCGGGCTTACGCAAGGAGGCCAGCAGGTACGCGGCCATGATGAAGAAACCCAGCGCGAGAATCCAGCTTCCGAACGTCGAATACATGTGCAGGGGCTGGAACTGGTCCAGGTAGTTGTAATACCGCCGCGGCATGCCGCGCGATCCCAGGATGAACTGAGTGAGGAACGTAAGATTGAAGCCCACGAACACCAGCACGGCGGACACGCGGCCCCAGGTTTCGGAATACATCCGCCCGGTCATCTTGGGCCACCAGTAGTGCAGACCGCCCAGGAAAGCGATCACGGTGCCGCCCATCATTACGTAATGGAAATGCGCCACCACAAAGTAGGTGTCGGTGAGGTGAATGTCGGTGGCCAGAGTCGCCAGCGGAATACCGGTCAAGCCTCCGATGGCGAAGGTGATCATGAAACTGAGAGCGTAGAGCATGGGCGTTTCGAAGGAAACGTTGCCCTTGTACATCGTGGTGAGCCAGTTGAACATCTTGACGCCGGAGGGAATGGCGACCAGGAAGGTCAAAGCGGAAAACACCACATTGGCCACCTGCGACTGCCCAGCCACGAACATGTGGTGTCCCCACACGATGAAGCTGACCAGCGCCAGCGAAACGCTGGCGTACGCAATGGCGCGGTAGCCGAAGATGGTTTTCCTCGAAAAGGTCGGCATCAGTTCGCTGATGATGGCCATTCCGGGAAGAATCATGATGTACACCGCGGGGTGCGAGTAGAACCAGAAGAAGTGCTGGAACAGCACCGGATCGCCGCCCATGCGGGCGTCGAAGATGCCGATCCCGAAAACGCGCTCCAGCACCATCAGCACCAGGGTAATGCCGATCACCGGCGTCGCCAGAACTTGGATGACCGCGGTCGAATACATGCCCCAGACGAACAATGGCATGTCGAACCAGCCCATGCCGGGTGCGCGCAGCTTGTGCACCGTGGCGATGAAATTGAGTCCGGTGAAGATGGAAGAGAAACCCAGCACGAAAGCCGCCATCGCGGCCATCGGGACGGCGCCGCTGGTGGTGGTCGAATAGGGAGTGTAGAAGGTCCAGCCGGTGTCCACCGGGCCCATGGCGATCGAGCTCAGCGCCATGACCAGGCCCAGGCACCACAGATAGAAGCTGGCCAGATTGAGGCGGGGGAAGGCCACATCCTTGGCTCCGATCATCAGCGGCAGCACGAAGTTGGTCAGCGAACCGGGAATCGCCGGGATGATGAACAGGAACACCATCACGATGCCGTGCAGGGTGAAGGCGCGGTTGTACTGTTCCGCGTCCATGATCACCTTGCCGAAGATCATGTGTTTGGGGGTCATCAGCGAAAGCCGGACCAGCAATGCGAACATTCCGCCGATGAAGAACGCGGTCAGCACGCCGCAAAGGTACATGATCCCGATGCGCTTGTGATCCAGCGTCGTCATCCAGCTCCAGATGCCGGTGGTTTCGTTCAGGTAATTCTTGGCTGGCCGGGGCCGTTCCCCGACTGGCGCTCCGGATTTGACTACATGTTCCATAAACTCACCTTCTTCCGCGTCGCTACTGCAGCGACTTGATGAACGCAACGATGCCTCTGATCTCGTTTTCTTTCAACAAGCCCTGAAAGGTCGGCATGATCGGCTCAAAACCGTCTACAATCTTGGCCTGCGGTTGCATCTCCGATTCCCGGATGTAGGCTTCGTCCACCAGCACCGTAGTGCCGTTGTTTAACTTCTCCATTTTGCCCCAGATGCCTTTCCAACTGGGGCCCTTGCTGCGGGTTCCATCCAGGTTGTGGCAGCTACTGCAACCCTTGCGCTCCCACTGCAGATGGCCCCACGCCTCGGGCGTCTTGGTGGGATCTTTCCCACTAAAATAGTCTTCCCATTCAGTGCCGCCGGTTTCGAGAAACTTGGCGAAATCCGCGTCGTTTTCGACCGTCAGCACCGCGTGCATGTCGGAGTGCCCCTTGCCGCAGTATTCGGCGCAAGTGACGACGTGCGTACCCATCACCGTGGGATTGAACCACACTTCGGTATACCGTCCGGGAACGATATCCATCTTCACCCGCATGTCGGGAACAAAGAAGTCGTGCAACACGTCCTCGCTGGTCATGACGAAGTGCGCGTTCTTGCCCACCGGAAGATGCAGATCGTTGATGGTGCGGGAGCCGTCGGGATACTCGAACTGCCACAGCCACTGCTTGGCGGTGACCTGAATCTCCATGGAATTGCCGGGCGCCACGGCGTACTTCAAGTAGCCGTTCAACCCCACGAAGAAAATCACCACGCACAGCGCCGTGGGCAAAATGCTCCAGATAATCTCCAGTTGCGTATCGTGGGTCTGGTGCGGTGTCACGCGTCCGGCCTTGAAGCGGTAGCGCCAGGCGAAGTAGACGGTAGCAAGCACGATCCCCGCAAACATCAGCATGCAGAGTATGAAAAGGCCCGCGTAGATGACATCGGACTGATGCGCGTAGTCCGAGCCCTCCGCGGGCAACATCCATTTAGTGGCCCAAGTCATTCGATAAATCCTTTATACGAATCCTTCCGAGCGGCGGGCCGGCGGCAGGGTCCGCCCCCGCTTGCCCACCGGATTCCGGTGGGCCTTCAGCAAGTACAGCCCGAGGAGCAACACCGTCAGCACGCCTCCACCCTTCATCAAATTGGTGGCGAATAATGTGTAGGAATTGGCCTGCGGATCGTAGTGGTAGCAGAACAATAAGACTTTTTCGATCGTCATGGTGGTGCGATTCTCCGAGGCTTCGGCCAACGCGAAACGCACGTCACGGGATTTGTACCGCACCCCGTAGAGATACCGGGATACCTTGCCCTGGGGCGTCAGAATCGTGATCGCCGCGGGATGGGCGAATTGATCCTGACGGGCGTCGTAATGATACAGAAAGCCCACCTGGTCGGCCAGCCGTTTGGCGTTGCCCGCGTAGTCGGTGAGGAAATGCCAGCCCGGAGCCGGGCGGCCATACGTAGCCAGGTGCTGCGCTTTCTTCTGCGCCGCCAACTGCCGGCTTTCGTGCGGATCGATGGTGATGGTGACCACCTCGTATTCATTGCCGGGAGTCCACGGCATTTCGCGCATGACTTCGGTCTGCCCGTTCAACACCAGGTTGCACAGCATCGGGCAGCGGTAATACACCAAGTCCAGCACCACCGGCCGGCCGGGGTGAAAGAAGTCTTTCAAATCGACTTTGGCGCCGGCCTCGTCCTCAAACGTCAGGTTGAGATCGATCATTCGCCCCAAGTGCTCCTGCACGCCGACCCCTTGGAGCGCTGGAGGCAGCGCATCGGGAGGCACCACGCCCGTTTGCGTGCTAATAGGGGAGTGCATCTGCGCAAAAGCACACCCCGTCCCCAGCGCTACCAGCGCCAAGCAGGCTCGGGATGTGCCGAAGTGAATCATCGTTATTTCTTACCCGCCGCGGGAGCCGCCGGAGCTGCCGGAGCCGGAGTTTGTCCCGGGGCTTGTCCGGGGGCCTGGCCCGGGGCCTGTCCAGGTGCAGCGCCCGGCGCGGCCGCGGGTTGGTCGGGCACTTCCGGCTTGGGTTCCGTGGGCTTACCCGGATAGAAAGTCTTGCCTGCCTTGGCGTCATCCAGGAAGGCCTTGCGGGCCTCGTCCAAGGGGATCCGCACCGTGGTTTTGCTGGGATCGGTGTATTCGTAATGCGTGAGCCGCCAGTTTTCCAGATTGTGTAAATCGCCGACTTCCTGTCCCGGCACCGACAGCACCTTCTCGTACACCGCCTGATCCCAAATGCCCTGGAAGTACACTTGGACGGCCACGATCAGCAATACCAGCAGCACGATGGATCCGATGGCGAAACCCCAAATGGACTTGGCTTCCGGTTCGGTGGCGTCGAACCCTTCTTCCGGTTTGTGTTTTTCGATTTCGTGTTCGTATTTGTCGGGAGCGTCGCTCATTTTATTACCGCGCACAACGGACTGACGCCTGTGCGCTCCTCCATTTTCCTTGCCTCACGCATTCTCGAAATGCAGGCTCTGGTCGAAGCGCAGATCGCCCACCGGCATCAGCTTGTGCTTCTTGAAGCGGCCCCAGAACGTCAACGCGCACACGCTCACCGTGAAAGCCAGCGTGGCGAAATCCATCCAGTGAATCTGCGGACCGTTGGGATAGTGCACCGGCATCACCACCCAGTACAGATCGACATACACCACCACCAGGCTGTAGCCCGCCAGCACACCAATCAGGGTCAGACTGCGCTTGGCCGGACGGCACAGCAGGGCGAAGAACGGAAGGAAAAACCGGATGATAGGGAGCGACAGGCTGATCGGCAGCCAGGTTCCGCCCATGCGGTGGCGGAAAAACGCCGTCTCTTCGGGAATGTTGGCATACCAGATCAGCAGAAACTGCGAAAACGCGATGTAGGTATAAAACGCGGTCATGGCAAACAGCCACTTGCCCAAGTCGTGATAATGCTCTTCGGTGATGGAGTGATTTAGGATGCCGGCGCGCCGGAATCCGAGGCAGATCAGCGTGACCACCGAGAAAAAGGCCAGCCCACCGTCGGACAGATAGTACAGTCCGAAGATGGTCGAGTACCAGCCGGGCTCGATCGACATCAGCCAGTCGAACGCCGCCAGCGACCCTACGGCGACCACTAGGAACAATCCCGGCGCGCTCCATCTCGAAATAATGTGCATCTGCCGGATGCTGTGCGAGGTGTCCTGCTTGGTGCTTTGGCGGCAGATAGAGAAAATCCAGATGGACCAAACCAAAAACATCGCGTAAGTGCGGAACAGAAACATATGCTCGGTCAAGAAAGCCGATTTGGCCCTAAGCGCTGCTTCCGAGGCAACCCGAGCCGCATCGGTCCAGGGATAAATGTCGCGCAGCAGGAAGGCGATGGGCAGGAACAGGATGCCGCCCACCGGCAGCGTCACCATGATGTTTTCCATGATGCGGCGCATGGTCACGCTCCACGCCGATCCGCTCAAGTACTGCACCTGGACGAAGAAGAACGCCCCCAGGCCGATACAGGAGGTGTAGGCGAACGCGACCAGGTAGCTGCGCCCGAAGCGCGCGGGGTCCTGCAGATATCCCAACACGCAGGCCAGCAGCGAGACCAGCACGGCGAATACCAGCGCGTTGCGGCCCTTCTGCCAGCGGCTGTGCTCCAGTTGGTAATTGTCGGTAGCGGTGCCGTGTGTGGATGTGGATTGGCTCACGGTTTTGGATTCCCTTGTGTTGGAGCTTGTGCTGGAACTCGCCCTGGCGCCGGCTCGGGCGCTTGTCCTGGCGCCGGTGGGGGCGCCGGTGGCGGCCCTTTGTATTCGAGCGAAGCGCGCTGCTCGGCCGGCACGTCATCCATGCTCCCGTGCGCGGCCCTCTGCAACACCCGCACATACGCGATGATGGCCCAGCGCTCTTCCGGCCGGTTCTGGATCATGTAAGGCGGCATCGTGCGCCGCCCGTAGGTGATCACGTTAAAGATGTCTCCATCGGCCATCTGGACGATGCGGTCTTCCATCAGATTCTGCGGCTGCCATGCCGGCCACCGGAGAGGCACCATACCGCGGCCCAATCCGGTGCGGTCGTGGCACGGAGTGCAGTAGGTATTGAAGCGCCACTGCCCCTCGGTGAGCAGCTCGTCGGTGACCGCGACCGGCATCTTGCCGACGTACAGCTTGCCTTCCATGCCGGTGTAAAAGGGTGTGTCTTCCTGCATGTGCCCGCGCGCGATGGCGCCCGCCGGAGCCGCGCGGCTCTCGCGGTGGTCGGCGAACAGGTCGGTGGACAACTGCGCGCGAAACTTGGGCTGAAACTTCATATCCGGCCAAACTTGAAGCGGCGGATCGCGCTGGACCCCGGAACATCCCGCGAGCGCCAGCATTACGGCGAGTACCGTGGAGCACGCACTCATGCGTGCCATGCCGGCACTCGTGCCGACACGTCCGTCAATTCCCGTGGTCGTTCCGCCGAGCGTCGAGACGAGTCTCGACGTGGCACGCACGAGTGCGTGCTCCACGGACCCCTGACTTCTTCCGCCGGTCATCCTTCCACCACCTCCACATTCTCGGCGCCTACTCCGGCGAGGTCGGCTGCGGTCTGCTGGGGATCGAACTTCGGATCGTCGGACTCGATTACCAGAATGAAACGGTCGTCGCTGGCCGCCAGGGCCTTCTTATAGTTGAGCGACGGGTGATAGAGGCGCGGCAGCCCGCTCAACACCCAGGTGAAGAGGAACGTGCAGATCGAAGAGAACAACACCGTCAGCTCGAAGGTCGGCGGGATGGTGAACGTAAAATCGAACAGCGGCTTGCCGCCGATCACCAACGGATAGTTGATGACGCCGACATAGTAGATCAGCACCTGCGCAGTAAGAATGCCGAGGACTGCGGCGAAAATCACGATCCAGCCGATCTTGGAACGCGGGATGCCCAGCGCCTCGTCGATCCCGTGGACCGGGAAGGGCGACATCGCGTCCAGTTTGGTGTAACCAAGGGAGCGAACCTTGCGGCCGGCTTCGACCAATTGTTCCGGCTCGGCGAAATCGCCCATCACGGCGTACACTTTGTCCGGGCCCAGCCCCACCTTTTCCTTGAGCAGGTCCAGCGGAGTGGGAGCCGAGAGTCCAGCTGTTTCTTCGTGCGCCATGTTAGTGCACCTTCCCCGCTGGGGCGCCCAACGGGCCCGGCTTGAACGCGTGCTTCTCGTAGGAGCGCACGTGCTTTACCTCCGAGATGGCAATCATCGGCAAAAAACGCGCGAACAACAGAAACAGCGTCAGGAACAAGCCGATGGTTCCCAGGAATGTGCACATGTCCACCCAGGTGGGATGAAAATAGCCCCAGGAAGTGGGCAGAAAATCGCGCGTCAGCGAAGTCGCGATGATGACGAAACGCTCGAACCACATGCCGATGTTGGTAGTGATGCTGATGATGAACATCACCCACAGGTTGGTGCGCATTTTCTTGATCCAGTACAGCTGCGGGATAAACACGTTGCACGTGTACATGGACCAGGCGGCCCACCAATACGGTCCGAAGGCGCGGTTGAGAAACGTGAAGCGCTCGTAAATGTTGCCGCTGTACCAGGCGATGAAGAACTCGCAGGCGTAGGCGTAACCTACGATCGATCCGGTCACCAGGATGATCTTGTTCATGTTCTCCAGGTGCTTGATGGTGATCAGATCCTGCAGGTTGAGCGACCAGCGCGCGATCAGCAGCAAGGTCATCACGCAGGCAAAGCCGGAGAAAATCGCGCCCGCGACGAAGTAGGGCGGGAAAATCGTGGTGTGCCAGCCGGGAATCACCGACGTGGCAAAGTCGAAACTCACTACCGAGTGGACGCTCAACACCAGCGGCGTCGATATGCCCGCCAGAATCAGGTACGCGGCTTCATAATGCCGCCAGTGGCGCGCCGAACCGCGCCAGCCCAGGCTCAGCAGCCCGTACACCCATTGCCGGATGGTAGTGGTCGCGCGATCGCGCAAGGTGGCCAGGTCCGGGACCAGTCCGGTGAACCAGAACAACAGCGACACCGTGAAATACGTGCTGACGGCGAACACGTCCCAGATCAGCGGGCTGCGGAAGTTCTGCCACATGTTGATGTCGGTGTTGGGAATCGGGAACAGCCAATAAAAAGCGCGCCAGGGGCGCCCGGTGTGGAACAGCGGAAAAATGCCCGCGCACATCACGGCGAACAGCGTCATGGCTTCCGCCGAACGGTTGATCGAAGTCCGCCACTTCTGGCGAAATAGGAACAGAATCGCCGAAATCAGCGTGCCGGCGTGCCCGATTCCGATCCAGAACACGAAGTTCGTGATGTCCCAGGCCCAGCCCACGGGCTTGTTGTTGCCCCATACGCCGATGCCGGTGGCGACTAGATAGGTCAGCATCGCGCCCAGCAGCAAGGTGATGCTGGCGGTGATCGCGAGCACGATCCAGTACTTCATCGGCGTCTGTCCGACCTCTGGCTCGACCACCGAGCAGATCTTCTCCGATAAGTCGTGATAATCAACGCCGCCCTTGACAAGAGGCGGATTTTGTTCCAGCAACTGCGGGTCTTGCTGCACGATGGAACTCATGCTCGAGACTCCCTGAATGTCATGCTTCCAACTCCGGATTTGGATTCCGCAGCCGCGCCAGATAGGTCGTGCGGGGCTTGATGCCCAGCTCGGCCAGCATGGCGTAATTGCGTTCCTGCTTTTTGAGTTTCGATACCTTGCTGTTCGGATCGTTGATATCGCCGAACACGATGGCGCTGGCCGGGCAGGTCTGCTGGCAAGCGGTGACTACGTCGCCTTCCTGGATATCTTTGCGCCCGTTGGTCTTAGCGGTAATGCGGGCTTCCTGAATGCGCTGCACGCAATAGGTGCACTTCTCCATGATGCCGCGCATGCGCACGGTGACGTCCGGATTCTGGACCATTTGCATGATCTCCGGGTCATTCTTGTGCCAGTTCAGGAAGTTGAAGTGGCGCACCTTGAAGGGGCAGTTGTTGGCGCAATACCGCGTGCCGACACAGCGGTTGTAGGCCATGTCGTTCAACCCTTCGGGCGAATGCGAAGTGGCCGCCACCGGGCAAACGTTTTCGCAGGGCGCGTTTTCGCACTGCATGCACGGCAGCGGCTGTTCGACCGCGCGCGGGTCGTCTTCCGGACCCACGTAATAGCGGTCCATGCGGATCCAGTGCATTTCGCGGCCGCGCCGGACTTGGTCTTTACCCACCGAGGGGATGTTGTTCTCCGCCTGGCAAGCCACGACGCACGCGTTGCAGCCAGTGCAGGTTCCGAGGTCGATGGCCATGCCCCATTGATGGCCTTTGTCCCAGGTCCACTCGGGGTATATGGAGTGGATCTCCGGCACTTCACTCATTTCTTCGATCACCTTGGGCTTGGCCTTGTACTCGCTGACGGAGGCTTCGCGAAACAGGGGGCGGTCGTTGAGATGCTCGGCCAGACCGCGCTCCTGCGTGGTGACGAGCTCGAAAGTTTTCCCGGTGGAGGCGATGGCGAAATCGGAGCCGTACCAGAACCCATCGGAGGTCCGGATCAGGCCGGCGTTGAATCCCACATCCTTACCCACGCGGCCTGCGCGGGTGCGTCCGTAGCCCAGCGCGATGGTAACGGAGTTGTCGGCATGGCCCGGCTGGATCATCACGGCCGCTTCCATCTTGACGTTGCCCTTGGACAGTGTGACGATGTCGCCTTCACTCAAATTCTTCTCGCGAGCCGTCGCCGGACTGATCAACGCCGCGTTGCCCCACACCAGCTTGGTCATGGGCTCGGGCGCTTCCTGCATCCAGGCGTTGTTGATAAAGCGTCCGTCCCAGGTGGACGCGCTAGCGACGAATCCGACTTCGATGCCGCTGCCCGCCGCTGGAGGCTCGGCGGCCGCCGCCGCGGAGATCTTCTTGATGTCAGCAGTGGGCTTGACCGCCTCGGCTGCTTTGGCGTCCTTCAACAAGCCGTCGTTGAGGGCCTGGCGCCAGGTCATTTCCTTATTCGACTTGGCCGGCATTTGCTCCAACCAATAGCTCTTGACCAGGTCGTAGCCCTTTTTGTCTTTCGTATCGAGCAGCAGCGCCATGACTTCGATCGCGCTTTTGCCGCCGAACAGTGGCTCGATCATGGGCTGCTGGATCGCGGGAACTCCGGTAGCGGTTCGCGCGTCGCCCCAAGTTTCCAGATAGTGCGCCTCCGGCAGATTCCATTTGGCGTCCGCCGCGGTCTCGTCGGGATCGGCCCCCAGGTAAATCGTGTTCGCGACCTTGGCCATCGCCGCCGCGAATTGCAGATCCGCGGCCGCCGTGTAAACCGGGTTGCCGCCGAGAATCACCAGCGTCGAGACCTGCCCCATGTTCATCTCGGTGGTCAGAAGCGTCAGGGGATCGGTCTTGGTCAGCGCCTGGGGCGACTTGGTGAAGGTGACGGTGGCGCCGGCCGACCCGAGCGTCTGGTTCATGGCGTGCGCCAGGGCATGCACGATCGCAGGCTGCCTAGGACCCGCGACCACGAGCGCCGCCGCACCCGCCGCCTTCAAGTCCTTCGCCGCCGCTGCCAGGAACTTCGCCCGCTTGTCGTTACCCGAAGGCGCCGCACTGAGCGCGGCGAGCAGGTCGGTGGCGAACTGCTTCACGTCCCCGCCCCGCATGCGCAGCCGGTGATCCGCATTCGCGCCCGTCAGCGAGAACTGGCTCTCGACCACGTACATGCGGTTCAGCTTGTCCAGGTCTTCCTCGCTCTCGACGCGCCGCCCCGCGGAGAAAAGTTTCCCCGCCAGCGGCCCGGGGTAATCGTTGCCTAGAAAATCGTAATCCAGCGATACGATCACTTTGGCTTTGTCGTACTGCGGATGAACGTCGATGTCCTGGCCAAACGCCAGGAACGCGCCAGAGGCCTCGTTAGCGCGCGAGATCGATTCGTACTCGACCCATCCCGCCTTGGGAAATTTCTTGAGCACTTGCGCCCGAAGGTCGGCCAGCGTAGGCGACATAACCGTCTCGCTCAAAAACCGCACGCCCGAGCCATCCCCGCTCAGCAACGTTTTGGCGGCTGCGGCAAACTTCTCCCAGCTCGAAGCCTTGCCATTTTCCAGCACTTCCTTCGAGCGGTCCGGATCGTACAGGTTCAGCAGACTGCCCTGCGTCAGTGCGGTCGCCGCGCCGAGACTCCCCGGGTGCAGCGCGTTGCCCTCGATCTTGGTGGGCCGCCCATCGTAAGTCTCGACCAGCAGGCCCATCGAGTGCCCGTTCAACGTCATCACCGAGGTGTACTGATAAGGTGCGCCCGGCGAATAATCCTCGCGCCCCCGCGCAGTGGGGGCCAGAATCACTTCCGGACGGTGGCAGGCAGCCAACCCCGCCAATCCAAACGACGCCGCCATGACCTTCAGCACCGTCCGCCGCGAATTGCCGTCCAACAATTCCGTATGTGAAGTGGGAAACTCGTTCTCCACCCACTTCTGGAACTGCTCAGTGTGAGCCAGCTCGTTCAGACTGCGCCAGTACTTAAGCCCGGCAGGCTCGGTCTTTCCTTGAATCTGCCCCTGAATCTGCACCAGCCCGGTGCTGGCCCCTGGCCCCTGGCCCCCGGCCCCTGTTTTCTGTTCTCTCATCGATGGCACCCCGAGCAATTCGTAGGCGGGTTCAAATGCTTTTGGGCGATGATTTCCTCGCCAATCTTGCGCGGGTCCCGGTCGGGGACCCAATCCAGTTGCGTCACCAGCTCCGCGGGACGCACGTTGGGCGCCGGGTCACGGTGGCATTCCAGGCACCAGCCCATGTTGAGCGGCTTTTCCTGGTGCACTTCCACCATCTGGTCGATGCGCCCATGGCAGCTCACGCAGCTCACACCCGCCGTGACGTGCGACCGGTGATTAAAATAAACATAGTCGGGAAGCTTGTGGATCTCTTTCCACGGAATCGGTTGGCCCGTCACCCAGGATTGCCGCACCGGTTCCAGGCGCGGGCTCTTGTCCTTGACCTTGGCATGGCAATTCATGCAAACCTCGGTGCCCGGGATGGCGGCATAGGCCGTCCGGTAAACCGTGTAATGGCAGTAGAAGCAGTTCAGACCCAGTTGCCCGGCGTGCAATTTGTGGCTGTAGGGCACCGGTTGTACGGGCTGATATCCGGTGTCGATTACCGTCGGGTAGCTATAGTACGCGTAGGCCGCGATAGTGGCCACCGCGCCCAAGCCAACCACCGCCCCTGCAACCTTTAAGATGATGTCAGACGACTTCGGAAAAATGGCCATCGCAAGTTTTATTCCTTGGCGCGAACTAGCGGCTCGACCCTCCGCCAGCCAATCCAGCTTGATGCAGAATTTGGAACTCTTTCGTTTCTACCATAGCAGCGAACCTTACGCAAGGGGAGCAAGAATTCTTGCCTAACGGGAACAGTTACAGTTTAGCAAGAAGCTTCGGCGATCTCAAAGTCCGTCCCAAGCTGATGGTCCTGCACAACCTCTTCTTCTTAGTGCTGACCTGCGCCGCATATTTCTCACTGATCCCCCAGTTCGAGCGGCAGGTGGCCGACGCGCGGGCCCGCGAAGTCGCCATCCTCCAACACTCCCAAGCCAACGGAGCGCCGGCCACATCCGCAAACGATACACTCATCGACCTGAACCTGTCCGAGCAATCCTATACGGTAGCCGTGTGGCGGGCGCGGATCGCCCTGTTCCTGGTGCTGGGCGTCATTTACATCCTGGCGGTGCTGCTGCTGGAGGTGGTGATCATGCCCCGCTACGTGTATGAGCCCATCGAACGCATGCTCGCCGCCGACGCCGCCACGCAGGCCGGCGATCACCAGCGCGAACTGATTCCCAGCGATCTCATTCTGGGCGACGAGATCGGCCAGATCATGCGATCGCGCAACGAAACGGTGACCACGCTCCGCAAGCGCGAAGACGAGTTGGCCGGGGCGCTCCAGCGCCTGGAAGAGCAGGATCGCTTAGTCAGCCTGGGCCTGCTCTCGGCCAGCGTGGCGCACGAACTGAACACGCCGCTCGCCGTGCTCAACGGATCCATCGAAAAACTGATCGAGACCACACGCGACCCGCACACGCTCGAACGCCTGGAGCGCATGCAAAGAGTGGCCGGCCGGCTGCGCACCATCAGCGAAAGCCTGGTGGGATTTTCCAAGCTCCGCAAGCAGGACACCGGTCCGGTGGCCTTGCGTCCCTTGATCGATGAAGCCTGGGGGCTGGTGGGCATCCACGAGAAGGCATCGGCGGTGACCTGTACCAACCACATCGCACCGGAGGAGCGCGTCACGGCCAACGCCGACCGCCTGATCCAGGTGTTCGTGAACGTTCTGCGCAACGCGGTGCACGCCGTCCCGGCGCAGGGCGGAACGATCGACGTGTACGCCCGTGGCGCCGACCGGAACGGCGCGCCCGGCGTGGCCATCACCGTAGAAGACAACGGCGCCGGCATTGCCGCCGAGGTATTGCCGGACATCTTCGATGCGTTCGTCACCACACGCCTAGACGCGCGCGGCACCGGCCTCGGCCTGACCGTGGCCGAAGGAATCGTGAGCCAGCACGGCGGCGTGATCTCGGCGGCGAATCGCGCCGAAGGCGGCGCCTGTCTCGAGATCTGGCTCCCCGAACGAACCGTATCTTCAGCCGCCTGACGCCCCGCGAATCCCCTATGCTATGGATATGCAAGTAGTCCTTCCCGAGGAGGCCCTGCCCGCCAAACTCACGCTGAATCCGGAACTGCGGATGACCGACGACGAGTACTTCGAGTTCTGCCAGCTCAACCGCGACGTACGCTTCGAGCGAACTGCCGAAGGAGAGATCATCATCGTGCCGCCAGCCGGATACGAGTCGAGCTACCAGAGCGGAGACATCTTTGGACAGCTCCGAAATTGGGCCAAAAGAGACGGCCGGGGCAAGGCATCTGACGCCAGCGCCGAGTTCATCCTGCCCACGGGCGCGGCCCTCTCGCCGGACGCCGCCTGGCTCTCGAACCAGCAGCTCTCCCAGCTTTCAAAAAAGCAGCGCACAAAGTTCCCCCCCGTGGCCCCCGAGTTCGTGATCGAAGTGATGTCCCCCAGCGACCGCCTGCCGGCCGCGAAGAAAAAGATGCAGGAATGGATTCGCGGCGGCGTGGAACTGGCCTGGCTCGTCCACGGCGACGCCCAAACCGTCTACATCTACCGGCCGGGCGGCCAGGAAGCGGAGCAGAAGACCGGCATCGCTAAACTGGCCGCGGAAGGTCCCGTGGCCGGTTTTGAATTGGATCTGACGGACATCTGGGCCGGGCTATAGCACCCGAGCCGGCTTCACAAACCGGCTGGCCACGAAACTAAACACCCCGATCACGATCCCCGAGAGCACGCCCACCACCGGACCGGTCAAGACCATCATCATTCGAGGTGCATCGGTAAAGGGAGTCATCTGCAGCATGGCAGCCTCCCGGGCGTGCGTGGGAATGTACTGGTCGTAGAACACAACGTGCGCGATAGTGATCCACACGCTGTTGGCCAGACCCAGATATACGCCGTGCTGGAAAGCGTTGCTGGAAGTGCCCCGGGCGATCAGAAAAGCGCAGATCGCGAAGATCGCCAGCCAGACGGCCGGCTCGATGTTCGGCGGAATGAAGAACACGGTGGCCAATCCCATGGCCAGCCCGAACATCGACAGCCTCAGAATCAGCTTCCAGTTCATAGACGCCGGCTCCTCAACCCGCTCAACACAGATTCATCATAATACGCCGTTCCATCGCAGCCCCGTCAACGCATCCATGTGAAATCTGTGTGGAATCCGTGGCCCCATGGCTGGCGTACAGGCACGCTCGCACGCGCCTCCCGATCCGAGAGCTGCCGTCGCCGAGCCCCTCCGCAAACCAGATTCGCTAAAATAGAAACTCCATGTTGAAACGAACGCCAATTCTGGCGCTGCTTCTGGTGAGTCTGGCGGCAGCGTCTTTCGCCCGCACGCCCCGCCCGATTGCCGATATGACCATCCCCGCCCCGGGAGGCAAGCAGATCGATCTCAAGCAGTATCGCGGCAAGGTGGTGCTTCTCGCGCTGATTACTACTACTTGCACGGAGTGCATTCAGTCCGTGGAAATCTTCAACCACCTGCAGAAGGATTTCGGCCCGCAGGGATTCCAGATGGTCGCCGCCGCCGTGAACCTCTCCGCCAAGGAAGACGTGGGTCCGTTCGCGCAGCGCTACAAGGCCAGCTTCCCCATGGGTTATCTGGACAAGCTGGGGACCATGAAGATCGCCGACATCGGCGGCGAGCAGCGTCCCTACGTACCCATCGTCATGTTCATCGACCGCGGCGGCGTTGTGCGCTTCCAGTACTTCGGAAACGATTCGGTGATGAAGGAAGAAGAAAAGTCCTTGCGCGCTATTGTCGGCGGCCTGGTGAAACAGGGAAAACAGTGAAGCAGGGTAAACCATAGCGCCTTGACTCCCGCCGTGCAAAGAACGCCCAAGGATCTGGTCATCCGCGACCTGGATGGCAAGACCGTAACCTATCCTCTGACCAAGGATCGCATCGTGCTGGGACGCTCCGGCGCCGTCGAGTTGTGCTATCCCGACGACATCGGCCTCTCGCGCCAGCACCTGGCCATCTTCAAAATCGGCGACGTGTGGCAAGTCGAAGACCTGGGAAGTAAGAACGGCACGGTGGTGAACGGCCGGCGCATCGAGCGCCCGGTGTCGTTCGCGCCCGGCGACCGCATCTCGGCCGGGCACCTGACCATCGAGTTTCCCGAAACCGGTCGCGAAGCTCGGCAGACCGTGGAATTCGTCGAGAACTCCGAGACCGCCGACACCTCCACTACAGTAGTGGCCAACCTCGACGGCGTGCTGGGCCCCGCCACCGACGATCTCAACAAGACCTACGTCATGCAGGGCAGTCCGCAGATGCGGGCGCTGATCCGCGCCGGGCGCGAGCTGGCCGGACACCGCTCGCTCGACGAACTGTTCACGCTGATCGTGGATCTGTCGCTCGAAGCCGTCATGGCTGGCCGCGGCGTGTTGATGACGCTCGAAGGCGACCAGTTGCTGGTGCGCGCCGCGCGCGGCGACGTGTTCAAGATCTCGGCCACGGTGCGCGACCGTGTGCTGAGCAAAAAGGAATCGCTGCTGGTGCGAGACGCCCAGCTCGACAACACCTTGCGCCAGCACGTGAGCATCGTCGAGCAGAAGGTCCGCAGCCTGATCGCCGTGCCGCTGCAGACCAATGACCGCGTGATCGGCCTGATTTATGTGGACACCCCGCACCTGATCCGGGAGTTCACGCGCGAGGATCTGAACCTGCTGACCGTGATGGCCAACATCGCCGCCATCCGCATCGAGCATGCGCGCCTGAACGAGATCGAAGAAGCCGAGCGGCTGATGGCCAAGGACATGCAACAGGCCACCATCATCCAGCGCCAGTTGCTGCCCAGCGTGCCGCCGCCCGCCCCCGGTCTGGATATGGCGGGACGAACCGCCTCCTGCCGCACCGTCGGAGGCGATTACTACGATTACCTCCGCTTCCCCGATGGCAAAGTGGGCGTGCTGGTGGGCGACGTGGCGGGAAAAGGCATGCCCGCCGCGCTTCTGATGAGCAGTCTGCAGGCGCGCGTGCACGTGGTGTTTGAGGACTCTTCATCCATCGCGCAAAAAATGTCGCGCCTGAATAAGGCCATCGCCAGCAATTGTCCCGATAACCGCTTCATTACGTTCTTTCTGGGTGTGATCGACCCCCAAACCGGCCAGGTCGTGTACAGCAACGCCGGCCATAATCCGCCGCTGGTGGTCCGGGCCAAGGGGGGATTTGAGACCCTGACCGGCGGCGGCATCATCCTCGGCATTCTGCCCGCCGCGACGTACGAAGAGTTCACCGCCCAGCTCGATCCCGGCGACATTCTGGTCCTGTTCAGCGACGGCGTCACCGAAGCGGCCAACCCCCAGGACCAGGAGTTCGGCGAGGAGCGTCTGGCCGATTTGGTGGCGGGGATGCGCGACCGTCCCGCCCGCGAGATCGTCGAGAAAATCAACGATGCCGTCATGGCCTTCACCGAGGGCGCCCCACCCGCCGACGACATCACGGTGCTAGTGGTCCGCCGCACCGCCTAGTCCAGTAAGCCGCCACGCCTCGGTGCCTTTACTTTGCGCTAAAATGTAAAGCGATGGCGGAAGCTACTCTTTCAATCAAGAACCAGATCGTGATCCCGCGCGAGGCACGCGAGGCTTTGCGAGTGAAGCCTGGCGACAAGTTGCTCGTGGTCGTGCGAGGAGAAAGAGTGATCGTCCTGGAAAAACCCAAATCCCCGCATTCCGCGATCCAAGGCTTGGCTCGAGGCACATACTCCAGCTCCTATTTGCGGAAGGAACGCCGGAGTTGGGATTGAACCGTCTCCGCGCCTTTCTCCGGAGGCACCGCCTGATCGCGCTGGATACCAGCGTATTCACTTACCAGTTGGAAGCGAACCCCCGATACCTCCCGGCGACGGATCACATTTTTTCCTGGCTCGAGCGGCCGGATTCGAAGGCCGTAACGTCCACAATCACCATGACGGAATTGCTGGTACAGCCCTATCGCGACTCTAACGACCAACTCGTGGACGAGTTTTATGCCTTGCTGTCCACGTATCCCAACCTGGATTGGATCGCCCCGAATCTGGAGATCGCGGACCTGGCGGCACGCTTGCGCGCTCTCCACCGAATGCGGACGCCGGATGCGCTGCAGGCGGCCACCGCCGCGCAGGCTCGCGTGACGGGCCTGATCACGAACGATGTGGTATTCGAGCGGGTGACGGCGTTTGAATCTCTGGTGCTCGACCAGCTCCTTTGACGAGCCCATCCGCACCGCCCTTGCGGGGCCGGATAGAATAGAAGTACAGGCGCATGAATGCACGCCCCACTCGACCTCTCCAAACTTAGCGTCCGCCAATTCGCAGAACGCTTCCGCGGCGAAATGATTCCGCTGAGCAGCACCTTCTCGTACTTCTGCGCCAATGGCCCCATGAGCGAAGAGGACCTCAAGGAGTACCTGGAGGAACCGGTAGCGGCGCTGCCGCCCTCGGTCGGGTCGGCTCTGCCCAAGATCTCGATCTTGTTGGTCCCGTATCTCGAGCGCGCCAATGGACGCCAGGGCGCCAAGCCCGAAATCCGGAAGGTCGAAAAGAACGGCCCGGGCGGCGACTTTGTCTCCGTCGAAAAGCCGCCCCAGGATCGAACCTCCTCCTTCACCCAACTGAAGCTGGGGGAGGAGACCGTGCTGGCCTTCGCGCTCAAGGATCAGGAAGTCGCCGAGTATCACTACCGCTTCTACCATCTGCTGGCCGCGGTCATGGGCGATCACTGGAGCGAAGAAGTCGAGATGCACTATACCCGCCTGCTGCGGGAAGAAATAAGCGCCGACGTACACGGCGAAGTGGACGAAGCCAGTTGGCGGTTGAAGCAGGGCTTGCGTCGCGGCAAGAGTGGAACGTCGCGCGCTTCCTCGGCCTTCCGCGAGTACGCCCGCCAGTCCTTCATCGACACCCTGACGCTGTACTTGCACGGCATCTGCTGCGACATCGACGTCGACACCGGACCGCGCCAGTTGCCCAGCCGTTATTTGCGCAAACGCCTGCTGGCGCTCGAAGAGTTGTTCCCGCCGCCCAAGGGTTACGCGGTCTTTCCCGAGCAGCTCGAAGCCCGCGAATAGCCCGATCCGCAACATGTGTGGCATAGCGGGATTCACGCACGTCGGCCGCGCGCCCGCGCCGGGACGCATCCAAGCCATTACGGAGGCGCTGCGTCACCGCGGCCCAGACCAGCAAGGAGTCTGGGAATCGGCCCATGTTTCGCTGGGCGCGGTGCGACTGAAGATCATCGACCTGGAGCACGGAACGCAACCGATGTCGTGCGGCGGCGCCGTCATCGTTTACAACGGCGAGGTCTACAACCACGATGAACTGCGCCGCGAACTCGAAGAGCTCGGCCACCGGTTCGAGTCGCGCTGCGACACCGAAGTAGTATTGCACGCCTTTCTCGAATGGGACGTGGCCGCATTCGCCCGTTTACGCGGCATGTACGCCGCTGCCTTGTGGACCGAAGCCGAGCGGCGGCTGGTGCTGGTCCGCGACCGCATGGGCATCAAGCCCCTGTACTTTGCTCACCCCGCCGGCAGCCGCGATCTCTACTTCGGCTCCGAGCTGAAGACCATCCTGGCGCATCCGCACCTCGCGCGGTGTCTGGACCCGGCGGCGCTGGACCGTTACCTGGCGCTCAACTATTCGCCCGGCCCGCACACCTTGATCGAAGGGATCGAGAAGCTTCCGCCCGGCCACTGGCTCGAATGGCGCGACGGTAAGCTCACGACTGATGCCTATTGGCAGCCGCATTTCGAGGTCGACCGTACCCTCGACCTGAATTCGGCCAAAGAGGAGCTGGACCGTCTGCTGCGCGCTTCCGTTCGCGAGCATCTGGTTGCGGACGTGCCTCTGGGAGTCTGGTCCAGCGGCGGTCTGGATTCTTCCACAATTCTGCATTACGCCGCGGAGTCGGCTACGGGCAGGCTCAAGACCTTTTCAGTTTCATTTCGCGGCCGCGAATTCGACGAAAGCGAATATTTCCGCGAGGTCGCCCAGCGTTATCAGACCGATCATCACGAGTTCGACCTGAACCCGGAGCAGGACCTGACCGGCGCGATCGAGCGGCTTGGAACCTATTCGGACGAGCCCAGCGCCGATGCGGGCGCGTTACCAGTCTGGTTTCTTTCCAAGATGTGCCGCCGCGAGGTGACCGTCGCGCTGTCGGGCGAGGGAGCCGACGAATTGTTCGGCGGCTACAACACCTACCTCGCCGACCGCTACGCGCGCTGGTTGCGCCACCTCCCCGTAGCGTTGCGCCGCACGGCCGCAGGTCTGGCGCATCGGGCCCCGGTGAGCGATCGCAAGATTGGCCTGGACTACAAACTCACGCGGATGCTGGATGGATCGCTCCTCAATCCCGTGGAGGCGCATTTCTTCTGGAACGGAACGTTCACGCGCGAGCAGGTCCGCGAGTTGCGCGAAAGCCCGGACGGCGCGTGGGCGGATCTGCCGGCGCCCGATGCCTCCGCGGGCGAACTGAACCGCTTCCTGGAACTCGACCAGATGTACTATCTGCCGGACGACATCCTCAATAAGTGCGACCGCATGAGCATGGCGCATTCGCTCGAAGTGCGTCCGCCGTTTCTGGATCATCGCATCGTGGAGTTCGCCGCCACGCTACCGGAGCATCTGAAGATCAAGGGCGGCACACTGAAGTTCCTGTTGCGCGAGTTGATGAAAGGCCGCCTGCCCGCGACCGTTCTCAAGCGTCCCAAGGAAGGCTTCGACATCCCCACGCATGCCTGGCTGCGGACCATACTGCGTCCGCTGCTGCTAGACACATTGAGCGAGCGCAGCGTACGCGACTCCGGTTTCCTGCGCTGGGATGCGGTGAATCGGACCATCCAGACCCACCTGGAGCGCCGCGCCAACCTGGGCTATCACCTGTGGGGTTTGCTGATCCTGTTCCTGTGGATGAAGCGCTGGAACATTCAAGCGCCCGCGTCGGCCGAACGCGCGGCGGTGCCGTTTACCTCATCATCGGCCGGCTATCCGGCGTAAAACCCGCACCGTTCGCGCGATCGATACGCATTCCTTGTTCCACTGTGCTGCCTTGCGGATCCCATTGTCGCTGCGCACGCGCATGGGCGATGAGCCGTCTCGCCTTTGTCCGCGGCGCTTCTGCGCCGCGTGAATTGACACCGGCGCCCCGCGTCCCCGAAAATAGGAAAGCCTACCTCACGTGCGGATGTGGCGGAATTGGCAGACGCGCTAGATTCAGGTTCTAGTTCTCGCAAGGGAGTGGAGGTTCAAGTCCTCTCATCCGCACCAACAACTTACCGGTTCCTCTGCCGAGCGATACTTCCTCAGTGGGCATGGAAGTGAGAACGGTCGGGAAGCACTCCATCCCGTCGCCTGAAAATCGCTCTCGACCCGTCGAGTGCAAAAAAAAGCCCCACCCAGCCGAAGCCGGGCGGGGCCAGATTGATCGGTGTCTCTCAACTACGAGATTTTCTTCACCGACATGATCTCGCCGTACTGGTTCTTTTCCACGACGTAGGTCCCGTCGCTTCGGACGTGGGTTTCCTTTTTCCACCCACTCCCAATCGCACCGTTCTCCACTCTGGCGGCGCGACCCGTCGACCAGTCCCGGCTCTTCAGGCTTCCGTCACTGCTGTTCATACGCTTTCATCCTCTCTTTCTCTTGCAGTTGAACTGCAAAGCTCGTTGTTCAGGCTTTGTCCGACTCGATCCATTTATCCAGTTCAAGGCGGTCAAATCGCAGGTTGCGTCCGTGTCTCACACACGGGATTTCTCGTCGTGCTGCGAGGTGGTAAACCGACTGAGGGCTCTTCCTGCCGAGATAACGGGCCGCTTGCGCAGCCGTTAAGAGCCGTGGAAGTTGTTGCTTGCCGTTGCCGTTCCTCTCCAGCGCCAGGATGATGCGTGAGAGAATTCGGTCGGCGATTCGGTCCAATGCTTTTTCTTCGTGCAATTCGAACATGGCTTCACTCCCATCCCCTCGCCGCGCCCTGCGCTTGGGCTCTTACTCCATCGGCATGCACGCGAGTCCCAAAACTCCAGAACCACCAGATCATCAGCAAGGGAGGTCCAGGCCAATCCTGTTCCTCCACCCTCGCGTGCTCTCCCCAGATCACCAAGGAGAGCAGCAACGCGATGCCAAAGGCCCGCCGCAGGAATCCCGGTGATCTCCAGACTCCAATGGCAATCGGGATGACCGAAGCCACTTTCCACCCCGGCCCGAACCACCCGAAGCAGGCGATTGGGGCCAGGTAGATCAGCACGCTGGCGACCGTGAACTTCATCGGCAGTCGGGGCCGTTCAAGCTCGTCAGGGTCAGGCATTGTCGATCTCCTTTTCGCATTCTTTGTAAACGCCGTAGCAACCCTCGACGCCGACCCAAAATGCGAACCACCGGAGGAAAAGCCACTTCGCCGCCTTCGGCTTCTTCCATAGGTCCCGCAGGAGCTGAAGGAACGGTCGATGCCTCACCCAGATTCGCGCGGTCGGTATTTGGTCAAGCCACATGCTGACCGGCGAATGATCGAAGAGACACTGAAAGAAGAGGTGGTCCTTGTGCGGTTCGCAATTCTGGACGAACTTAATCCCCTGCCACCACTTTCCGTCGGCCCATTTGTGTGCGGGCATCGTCACGATGGCCCGGACATCCCACTTGAATTTCGGCCCGCCGCGAGCGAGCTGCTTGTAGGCTATGGGGGGCAGCACATAATCGACTTGCTGGTTCCATGCCCACCCCTCAGTCGCTCCGTTCGGATTCTGGTTGATGTTTGTACTCAACCTCCACCAGATGTCCTTGGAGATGATTTCACTCAGTTTGTGGTTCGTAATGTCGCAGTTGTTCTGGTGCATGATCTTGGTGTGAAAATGGCCCAGGAGACCATCCACCCGATTGCGCGCGACTTCGCCGCCGCCCAGTTCGTCGACCATCGACGGGATCGTCTGGATGGCCCACAAATTGATGGCCCGGTTTTCCCGGCCCACGCGCAGGAACCGTTCGTCCTGGCTGTCGACCAGGAAGGGGGCTTCGTCCATGACGAACGCGACTGGGCGGCAGGCGTTCATGTTGGAACCGAACTTTTCCCGCCGCCGCCCAATCGCCCGTTGGGCGCATTTCTTGACGATGCAGTTGATGACCTGGCCCATGACGCCGAACCGCTCCACGTCATAGCCCACGATCACGATCTTGCCGCGATCCATCACGTCGTCCGGCGTCCAGGTGCTTGTTCCGCCAAACGCGTCCTGATACAAATCCCTCACATGCGGATCGAGCATGGCGCTGCACATTTGCTGAATGCAGGAGCGGGTGCGGTCGGACAGGCGGGGCATTTCTACGGTCAGGTAGTCGGTCGCCAGTTGCAGGGACCGACGCTGGGACGCCGGGCAGTTCCTCGTAGCCGCTTCCAAAGCCACCAGGCTCGCGAAGCGCCGCCAATTCTCCAGATCGGCTTCGCTTTGCGGGAGTGTCTGGCACATTTGCAGCACCCGCAGAAAATCGATTCCGCCGTGGGCGTGGAAATCGACGAACAGGAAATGCTTGAGCATCTGCCGCCAGGAATGCTCCCAGAACGGCTCCGATTGCGATTGGCCCATCTTTCGGGAAATCACCTCGGTCGATGACACGAAAACGTCCATGAGGTTGTCGACGATTGCGTTTCCCGGCCCGTGAACTTTCGATTCGTAATCGATCCAGTTGAACCGCTGGCCGGAGCCGGGATAGAACATGATGACGTCATCGCCTCGGCCCGCGTCCCGCGCCATTGCAAACGTTTCGTCCCGCGCTCCATACTTGACGCCAAATCCGAAACCGCCGCAACCGGCCTCAAATAGTGCCTGGCCGATCATGAACAAACTGGACGTGCTCTTCGATGAGCCCATCCCGCCGACGACCATCACGTTTTCGCAGGCGTCACCCAGGGTCAGGTAGGACCGTTCTTTCCCGAATCGAACGATCCACTTGGCCAAGTCGAAATTGTTGTAGATTTGAACCCGCGCGTCGTAGCGCACGGGCGTCCGTGAACGTGCTAATGAATTCATGCAAATCTCCTCGATTGTTTTGTTCGGTGAACGGAGGAAACCTCCATGAATCAAACCAACGACGATGACGAGAAATCTGGCCAGCCAACCCATATAGGTCTCCTCTTGGTGAATCAACTGCGCGCTAACTCAACTGCGTGCTAAGAAACCGGACGCCACTTCTGGTCCGGGTTTGCGAACAGCCACGGGTTTGCTGCCGCGAGAGAACCGCGGAAGCATTCCGTTCGAGGAGAGCGTGCGGCTGTTAAGTGGGTTGATGGCCTATCGCAGAACTGATAGCCTGAACCACAGAACAGTGGGCAACACGCCCCCGGTTTACGCGGATTCCCGCCGTCCTCGCCAAAGGTCCGGGAATCCGTGGTCAGAAAAGTTAGTCCCCCTTTCTAGCGTCGAGCGCCACACGAGGCATGATGCCGAGAAATGTTTCCCGTTCTCCCCCGCCGAACCCGCGCTGAGTGCCTCTAAACCTCACTTTCGTGCCGAAAGTCCGTTTGACACGTCAAACACCGCGCGTTGAAGCTGTCGCTCGCCACACGCACTCTCACGGGCTTTTCACAGGCGCAAAGGAAAAGGCGCAGGCGTCCCGATCCGGGTCCATGTGAACGTCCGCCTCTCGTACCTATGCCTGCTCGGCATGGCTGGATTCTAGTGACTCGCCGAGCAGTGAAGAAATCAGTCTCCGGCAACGCCGGACGACCATCGGTAGGAATCGGTAACTCGCTGATCTTTGCCCAGACCTCGTCATGGAAATCCGCAATCATGTACTCCTGCCCGGCCGCTTGGGCGCGGATTAGGCCCAGCGCTTGGGCGGCTCGCTTCCAAGCCGAGCCGTGTCCCGCATTCCGTCCGGCAATACCATGTGCCAGCTCGTGCAGGGTGGTGCCTGCTAATTGAATGTGCGATTCCTCGCCGAATGCGCAAATTTCAATGAGTTCGCGCTGCTCTCCGCTATCCCACGCATCATAAAAACAGGTACCGCGCACACCGCGTCGGCCCGACCCGTACACCAGCTTGGCGACACGAATCTTGCTTCGGAGTTTTTTGTCGTTTAAACGAATTACCGCAATGTCCCGGATTTCATGAATGAACTGTTCGTGGGTCATAATCGACGTAACCGGCAAAGGGTGTGCTGTGACCTCAGGCATAAAATCCATCTCCTTGGTCCCGCCATCCCCAGATTTCTCGATTGAGAATCGTTTCTTGCGACTCGTCCTCAAATCCGCCATTCGGCGATACTGGACGGACGATTTCAGGCGTTAGCCCGGCGGTTTGAATGGGGTGAGCCGGTTGGCTCACCGCCGAGTCGAAGTCGCTGCTGTTATCAGCGCCCTCTGTGTGATCGGTCAGCCGCCGGTTGGCATCTGGCCGAATCGTCGAATCCGTCGAGAAGGAACATGGCTTGAAACTCATGACGCATTTTGCTCCGAATCCGGCCTGCCGTATAGGGCCGTTTCCAGGCCGTTGTAAGATGGTTATTCCGGGTTAGGTGGGGTATTTACTTCACTCAGGTGACCCCTACCGGTTGTGGTCGGCGTCTGAGCCGACGGCGGCACACCTGACCAGAGATTTGTATGGCACTGGATCGACGACAACCGCCTGCTGCACGAGGCG
>Ga0316363_10000851_pt1 | contig 32484 bp, 34 predicted proteins | sample Sb_taG_3_FD_200459 | JGI IMG/M metagenome (GOLD analysis project Ga0316363, IMG submission 200459) | Peat soil microbial communities from Weissenstadt, Germany - Sb_50d_a_PC metaG (v2) (version 2) | ecosystem: Environmental > Terrestrial > Soil > Wetlands > Peat | place: Germany: Weissenstadt...
GTTTCACGCACGACGATTTCGAGCGGCTACAGAAAGCCCACGTCATTTGACGCAGGAGGAATGTGATGGCTACGCAACCCACTACCAAGCCCCAGTCGTTTGAGGAGTATTGCCGGACGACCTTCGATCCCAAGAAGGAATTTTCCAAACCCGAAGTGTTGAAGGGCGTCCGCGTGTTGTCTTGTACCCAGTACATTTTGGGTCCCTCCGCCGCTGCCTATCTAGGCGAACTTGGCGCCGAAGTCATCAAGATCGAGGCGGTCCGGCGTGGCGAGGCCATGCGTCACACCACTCCGTTTAACGAACCCTTCCTCTATCCCCTTTCCAAGTGGGTGCCGGAGCGCGGCACGGGGCTGGGCTTTGTGGGCGCGAACACGAACGAGTACTTCACCTCGATCGACTTCCACCGCCCCGAAGGACAAGATCTGGTCAAGAAACTGGCCGCCAAGTCCGACGTGTTCGTGGAAAACTACCGCCCCGGCACCTTTGATCGTTGGGGCATTGGTTACCGTCAACTCAAAGAGATCAATCCGCGGCTGATCTACTGCTGGCTGGGTGGTTTCGGCGGTTGGGGGCCGGGACGTGTCCGCGCTTCCTACGACATTCTGGGACAGTCGCAGGGCGGGAACTTTGGCATGACCGGCAAGCAAGAGTTCATGGGCGGCGCGCCGGCGAAGCACACGATCTGGCTCGCCGACTATTGGGGCGGCATGATGGGCGCCACGCAGGTGTTAGCGGCGCTCTACTGGCGCGATCATGTCTCGGGCGAGGGCACGTTTATCGAGTACTCGCAGGTGCATGGCGTCACCCGCCAACTGGAGTATGCCCTGCCGCTCTACGGCAAGCACGGTATCACCCGTGAGCGCTGGGGCAACTGGGATACGCAACTGTGCGTGCATGGCATCATCAAGTGCGGCAAGTCCTCCTACCCCAAGTCCGAGAACCCCCAGGAACTGGAAGAAGGCTACATCCTAATCAGCGCGTACGAGGACACGGACTTCGCCCGCCTGTGCAAGGCGATTGGCGACACTACCCTGGCCACGAAGTACGCGAAGAAGGACATCCGCATTAAACCCCAGAGCCAGATGGAGATTTATCCGGTTCTGGAAAAGTGGGCGGCCGACAAGACGAAGGAACAGGTAGCCGCGATCATGGACACGAACAACATCATCAACCAGCCGGTGTGGAACGCGAAAGAGGTCGCCAACCACCCGCACTGGCAAGAGCGCGGATCCGTTCGCTGGCTGGATGACCCGACCTATGGAGAACTGTTGCACCAGGGGCCGGCGTACAAGATGTCGGCAACGCCGGCCCGCCTGAAGTGGGCGCTGAAGCCGGTGGGCGCCGACAACGAGCGCATCTTCAGCGAGTTGGCCGGGTTGACGCCCGCGGATATCAAGCGGCTGGAAGATCAAGAGACTATTTGATGGAGGAGATGAACGATGCTGCTCACATGCTCGAAGTGTAATACCAAGAATTTCCTTGATCCTTATCCTTTCTGGAACTTTAAGGGCACGACTAAGTGCGCCGGGTGCGGTACGATCTGGCAGATTGAAACCGTGGGAGGGGCGTGCGTGACCGGGCCCAAGGAAGGCACGGGTACGGCTGACCTGTTGCCCGGCTTCGCCGAGAAGCCGGACAATTCTCCTATTTCCGGTCCGGGACTGACCCGTTCCGCGCCGCGCGCCCGCAAGGATGCGGTTTGTAAACCCATCGCCATGGAACGTAACGTAAGAGGCAAGATCCTCAGCGGTCATCCGCTGAAGAAGGAAGACCTTATCGGCAGCAAACCGAAATTCATCGTTGCCGGAGCTCGGTGAAAGGATTAACTGGAGGCAAGAATGGCTAACTACAACACTGAATGCCTGTGCGTTCGCTGCAAGCATTTGCGTCCCGCGCTCGATCCCAACATTCAAAAGGCCTACCTCGGCAAGTGTGTGAAGCGCGAATGGCCGTTCACATTGTCGATCACACTGCAAGGCTGGACGGAGTGTGACGTCTTCGAGGACAGCGGCAAGACGTATGTGCCACCCGAACCGGTGGCCGCCAAGGCCGCAGTCGCAGCCAGCGGCCCTGCCCGTGCCAAGCGAGTGGAGTTCTACTATAGCTCCGCGCAGAAGCCGGGCGAGATGTTTCCGTGCGACATCAAGCGAGCCCTGCAACTGGTAAAGGATCTCCAGGGTGCGGGGGTGGATTCGAAGGCCGTCGACGTTGCCGGCGTCAAGGACCGGTTTCCCATCTATCACAAATCGGTCAGCGGCCCGGATGCGACAGTACGCCCCGTCTTCGGCGCCAAAGGCGCATTGGTAGAGGACTTTGGAACCACTGTCCCCGCAGTGCTGGTATTCGAAGGCGACCGCTATCCCGTAATGGTTTTCCCACGGACCGATGCCAAGCGCGGTACGATCCGCGTGGAGCAGGCTCTGGAGGATCTGGTCGCCGAGACTGCCGCAACCCCGGTAGCCAAGTAAGTGGTATAAGGAGAATTCCAAGATGGCTGAGTACCTACCTCCACGCGAGTTCTGGCCGAAACGCGTCTACACCCTGCCGGAGTTCGCGACCTATGCTCCAAGGTTCAACTCGACCGAAGAACTGCTCGGCAAAGCCGTCGCAGCCGGTCGGGGCGATCGCACCGCTGTGCTCTTCGAAGACCAACGAATTACCTACGGCCAGCTTCTCGCTCAAGCCAGCAAGTTCGCCAGCGCGCTCCGCGAACTAGGAGTGCAGGAAGGCGACCGCGTCGTACTGCGGACACCGAACATACCGCCAGCTCTGGTCGCTAACTTCGCGATCCTTAAGTTGGGAGCGGTCTGCACTCCCACGTCACCCCTCTTCTCGCGCCACGAGATCGCGCACGTAGCCAACGACTCGGAGGCGGTCGCCATCATCGTCAGCGCTGCGCTTCTGGGCGAAGTCGAAGGTGCGAGAGAGAACTTTCAGACGATCAAGCACATCATCGTCGTCGGGGGCGATGTCGCCGAGGTGAAGGCCAAGGGATTTCTCCCTTACGGCGAACTGGTGCAGTCCGGCAATCCGAACATCGATCCAGTGCTCCGCAACCGCGAAGACGTGGGTCTGCTGATGTACACTTCGGGCACAACTGGACGCCCGAAAGGGACCGTCCACTTTGTGGAGGAACTGCTGATCGTGCCCGACGGCTTCGGGAAGTATGGCTGGCGAGTCACGGAAAACGACGTTGTCGGCGGGTCCGCTCCCCTGGCGTTTGGGGCGGGCTACTCCAGTTATGCGACCATTCCCTTCCGTTTTGGTGCGGCGGCTTCGCTCATCGCCAAGTTCGAGCCGGAGAAGATGTTCGACACCATACAGAAGCATCGCGTCTCGATCTTGACTCTTGCCCCCACCGCTTACCGCAAGATGTTGCAGGTACCGGACGCGAAAACCAAGTTTGATCTCAGCAGCCTGCGCGTCTGCACCGGCGGCGGCGAGAGCCTGACTGCCCCGACCTATCACGCGTGGAAAGAGAAGTTTGGGCTGGAGATCTTCGAGGGGCTGGGCACGACGGAGATGATGTACGTTTTCGCCTCGAACGTGGTCAGCCGTAAGGTCAAGGCGGGCTCCTTCGGCCAGGCCGTACCGGGCTACCAGTTGAAGGTTATCGACGAAGAGGGGAAGCCAGCCGCCGCCGGCAAGATCGGCCACTTTGTGGCTTGCGGACCCACGGGCACGGTCTATTGGCGCGATCCCGAAAAACAGCAACGTGCCATCACCGCCGAGGGCTGGAATCTGGCCGGCGATTTCGTATATGTCGATGAGGATGGCTACTTCTGGTTCGTGTCGCGCGAGGACGACATCATCAAGAGTTCGGGTTACCGCATCGGACCAGAGGAAATTGAAGTCACCATTGCCACTCATCCCGCCGTTGCCGACGTCGGTGTCATCGGAGTGCCCGACGAAGTGCGCGGCCAAATTGCCAAAGCATTCGTGGTGCTGAAGCCTGGGGAAACCCTGACTCCCGACGATCTGCTCGCTTTCCTCAAGGGCAAGATTGCAACCTATAAGCTGCCGCGCGAAATCGTGATCGTAAACGAACTCCCGCGCACAGCGACTGGAAAACTGCTGCGCCGCGTACTAAAGCAGAAAGAACCCGCGACTCCGCAGCCGGCAATAAAATAATACTCGTGTAGGGACGGCCGCCCCCGGCCGTCCAAGCCGAGCGAAGCTCGGCAGCCGCCGTGGCCACAGCTCTCTGGATACGCTCGAGTGTTGCTTCTTCGCAAGCTCTTTACTTCCCCGCCGGGAAACGGCTATAAGACTGTATTATTCGTTCTGCATTTCCCTGGAGTTGCCGATGACTGACGTCCTAACTCACCAATCGCTCTGCGAAAGCATTGTGGATCAAAGCTCAGTCGCCATTGTATTTGGCGACCGGGAGGGCATCATTCGTTTGTGGAATGCGGGTGCGGAGACCATGTTCGGCTGGACTGCCGGCGAGGCCATCGGCAAGTCCATGGACATGATCATCCCCGAGAAGCACCGGCCGCGTCACTGGGAGGGCTACGACCGGGTCATGGAAACCGGGGTCACCAAGTACGGGCAGAGCGTGCTTGCCGTCCCCGCCTCCACCAAGGACGGCCGGCGAATCTCGATCGAGTTCAACGTCGTGCTGCTCAAAGATGCCGACGGGCGCGTCCTGGGCATAGCCGCCACCATGCAGGATGTCACCGCGCGTTGGGAGCGGGATAAGGCCCTTCGCGCGCGCTTGGCTGAACTTGAAGCCAAGCTGAAGCAGGCCGGTGTTCTGACGGAGGACAAGTCCTAGGAGCCCGTGGTGAAAGTGAAAATCCGCCGTTCAACTCCCAATTCACCAGACTTTGTCATCCCGAGCGAAGCGAGGGATATGCAATCCGCCGCAAGATGCAGATCCCTCGCTTCGCTCGGGATGACAATTCATAAAAAGTTTCTTGTTCCGCTGCGGGCCCGACTTTCTCCACCGGCTCCTAGCTCATCGGGGGCCTTAGCGATGTGGGCACTTCGCAGATTATTTTTGAGCACCGCGCTTCTCTTGTGGGCCGCTGGGTCGGTGGCGCAGGTGCCCTCTTCGAATATTGCGACTGGGGGCATTGCGACCGGCGGAGCTTGTTCCTCCGAACTGGTGACCTTGCGCGCCACGGATGGTGTGCGCCTGCAGGGCATCGTTTCCCATGCCTCGAAGCCGCGTGCGAGCGCCCTGTTGTTGGTACACGGCTACGCCGGCAACTTCTATGAGGCCTACTTCCCCAAACTCGCCGAGGCCGCCGCCCACGCTGGCTACGACACACTCGCATTGAACATGCGCGACCACGATGCCGGTCCCAAGAAGTCTTCCTTTACCGATAACCAGGCCGATATTGCAGCCGGCGTTAGCTACTTGCATGAGCTCGGCCACAAGCGCGTGGTTTTGCTCGGACAAAGCATGGGCACCAATCGCGTGCTCTACTACCAGGCCTCGAGCGGCGACCCGGACATCGCAGCCACGGTGTTGGTGAGTGGTGTCGGCGATCTCTTTGAGTGGAACGTATGGCAATTTGGCAAGGAGAAGGCGCAGGCGACAGTGGATGAAGCCTTGACTCTACAGCGGGCCGGTCGCGAAGAGGAACTGATGCTCATCGACCTCGGCCCCATAGGCAAGGCACTCTACAGCGCTCGTTATCTTTTGAGTTTACGGGGTCCGGATCGGCTCTCCAACCCCTACCAGAACCTTGCCAAAGTCAAGAATCCCATTCTCATCATTCAAGGCACGGCCGACAAACTCATCCAAAAGGATATCGGCAAGCGCTTGCAGACGGCGGCGCCCGCCGGCTCCGCAGCCGTATTTGTGAGCATTGAGGGCGCGGCCCACGGTTACGAAAATTACGAGTCGGCATTGAGCGATAAAGTGCTGGGCTGGTTGAACACCGTCGCCCCCTAAATCGATTTCCGACATTCGATTTCTGACCTTGATGTTGCTGGAGTCCGGTACAATCTTCCCTTCCGGAAACTACGCTGAGAACCGCGGAAGGGAAATACTGAGAAACGTTATATGAACCTTGAACGCATCACAACCTTGGCTGCCTCAGACGGTCACAACATCCCGGCATATCTTTCAACTCCAGACTCCACGCGCGGCGGCGCGGTCCTGATCCCTGGCTATGGCGCGGCGAAGGAGCACATGCTCGGCCTCGCCGTCACCCTCGGAGAGGCCGGTATAGCCGCGCTGGCGATCGACCTCTGTGGCCACGGTGAAAATCATGCCGCCATCGGTCCGGGGATGCGGGACGAGGTGGAGTCTGCGATTCGCTACCTACGCCGCTTCGGGCGGGCTGCGGCTCTGGGCATCAGCTTGGGCGGCCGGCTGGCATTGATGTCTTCGGCGGATTGCATGGTCGCCATCTCCCCCTCGGTGGTTGCGGCCGTCTCGCCGCAAGGCAAGTGGATGTTTGAGACTTTCCCCAGTCCTGCTGTACGTGAGCCCTACCCTGGGTATGTGTTGGAGTTGCTCGATGCCCTGGGTCCCGTGGCGCCCCATGATCGTCCTTGCCTGCTGCTTTATGCCGAGCGCGATATCCCCGCCATTCTCGAGGGTGCAAAGGGACTGAAGGCCAGCCTTTCGAAGTCCGAATTGCGCTATGTCACGAGTGACCTGCACGCCGAGGTGCAGCATGAGAACGGCTTCATCCGTTACCTGCCGCGCTGGTTCAACCACATGGATCTTAAGTTCAACTATGAGGTACTGACCGTCACGGCGGCTTGGCTGGCCGAACACTGCGGCAAGACTCAAAATGTGAAGCTGGTTTCATGAATCGGGTTTGGTAGGGCACGGCTTAAAGCCGTGCCGCTGGGGACCTGAAAGAATGCGGGCTTTAGCCCCTGAGGGACGCGCCTCCGAACTGAAAAGCATTTATGAAAGCAGCTCTAAAAGCGCATCCCCCTGGCGAGCACAGTAGGAGAGAGAAGGAGTGAGACGATGCAGTGGGAATATTTTGATCGCATGGTGGTTTTCAGCGAGACCGAAGAGGGTATGGTCAGCGGCCTGGATTCGTGGATCAACGGCGCCGGCGCGGACGGATGGGAACTGGTAAGCTCGGTCCCGTTGATCGCGCCCAACAAGGATGGCGTCGCTTACGGAACCATCGGCGTCCACATGGTGTTTAAGCGGCCACACGAAGCGCCCGCGGAAGTGTGAGTTGGTTATGTCTGACTTGCGAGGACGGCCTCTGATCGAGAGCCGCTTCGGAAAGCTGGGCAGCGGCCGGGATTCCGTCGTCATCGGGGACGCGGAATACGACCTCGAGACCCTGCTCGCGCGTTTGGACCTGGCGTTCGAAGATAGCTGGCCGATCGATATTCAAGTCGTCTCCGAAGCGCATTTTTGCGTCCGCTACTACGACGGGCAGGACCAGCGAGTCGTGGCCCACGAATTCGACGCGAACTTTGTCTTCGTCGCCGAAACCCGCGCCCACGTTGCCGAGTGGATTGGCGACGACGCGTTTTACCAATCCTTGCAAAGCATGCAGTTCCGTTTTCCCGGGTTGCCTGGCGATGAGGTCTGAGTTCCCGCCAGAGTAAAGCGTGATAATGATGAACGCGCTCGGAGATCGCGATGGAATCGAGGGCCGCTTCGGGCCGTTGGGGAGCGGCGCGCAGAGCCTTGCCATCCGGGGGACGACCTATTCGCTTCCTCAGTTGCTTGCACAAATCGGTGCGGAGTTCGACGATAGCAAGCCGATTGACGCACTGACATTGCCGGAAGGGCGCTATGTGCTCCGCTATATCGATGGACAGGACCTGCGTGTGGTCGCCTCTGAGTTCGACGCCGACTTCCGAGTTCTGGGCGAGACAAGAGCGAGCATCACCGAGTGGGAAGGCGACGGCTCCAGCTTCGCCCACTACAGCGGACACTAGAACTGGTCTCAAATGGAATCCGGCCCCGGAGGAGCGATTCGAACTTAGCCCAGCGCTTCAGCGCTGGGAAAAGTGGAAGAAATGATTCAAGTCCCGGAGGGACGGCCGAAAATAGCCCGGCAAGCACAGCAACGATGCACGAGACTTTTATTGTGGAGACGCCGACCCACCATCCATGTCACGCATGACAGGAGCCAGTTATGAAAGATACGTTGCAGCCCGGCCTCACCTTTGAGTTCAAGTTTCGGGTGCCCGAGAACAAGACCGTCCCCTATCTCTACCCGGAATCTCCGGAATTTCAGTTGATGCCCAAGGTGCTGGCCACTGGCTACATGGTTGGGCTGTTGGAATGGGCCTGCCTGCAAGCCATCAATCCCCATCTCGATTGGCCGAACGAGCAGAGCGTCGGCACGCTGGTCAACTTCACTCATTCTGCCGCGACGCCACCGGGAATGACGGTGACCGTCCGAGTAAAGCTGGAGAAGGTCGACGGCCGCAAGCTCAGCTTCTCGGTCGTAGCCGACGACGGCATCGACAAGATCTCCGAAGGCACGCACGAGCGCTTCGTCATCGACGCCGCCAAGTTCAACAGCAAGCTAGCGCAGAAGGTCGCGCGCGCCGCCAGCGCCTGAATTCCGGAAGGTCGCGAACGCCGGGCGGCAACCGCTAGGATTTCTATCAGGCTGCGGCAAAGTCCATGCCGCAGTTGATTTACTTGCGGTACCCCCCTCCCCCCTATCTTCTTCGAGATATTAGAATCATAGGTTTAGGGGCAAAATCCTCAGGAATAAGGACTTATGCCTAAAGTATTCCGGAATAAGGACTTCGGAGGGGCGGCTTGACAGCTGACTGCCTCAACTTCGTGTTTTCAAAGAGCGCCGACTAGTGGGGCTGGGGCAGCTTCGAGGAGCGTCTTGGTGACGGGCACACCTCGGGCCTGCTACAGGTCGATCTCCATTGTCGCCGACGGGCGGTTGGGGGTCTGTGATGGTGCTCACTGGGCGTTTGTGATGAAAAAGAAGTCAAAGGCCCCCGCCCTTCGCTTCGGGATAGGACGGACCACGCGTCGTTAAAGAGTCTCACCGCGAAATGTATTGACATCCATATGTACATATTGTTAGCTTTTCAATAGCGCGGCATGCAACATGCGTTTCGAGTGCGACGAGCGGAAGAACAAGCAAAATCTCGCCAAGCATGACGTCGATTTTCAGACGGCTGAACTAGTGTTCGACGACCCCTACGCGGTTACCATTCGGGACCTTGCCCATGACGACGAGGAAGACCGCTATATCACCCTTGGCGAGATTGGGCCTGGGGCGGTCCTTTTCGTCGTCCACAGCTGGTTTGCCGACAGGGGTGGAGAAGTCATTCGGTTGATTTCGGCCCGGGCCGCAACCGGCAAAGAGAGAAGAAGCTATGAAGAAGCCCATAAAAAACCGGAAACGCCAAATCGCCGTCATCGCCGCGAAAAAGGACGCCGACATTGACCTGTCGGAGATGCCGGAAGTGTTGGACTGGAGCGGCGCGGAAATCGGGAAGTTTTACCGTCCCCCGAAAAAGCCCGTCACCATGAGGTTAGACACCGACATCGTGGGCTGGCTGAAGAGTTACGGACGCGGGTACCAGACGAGGGTGAACATTCTGCTGCGGCACGCCATGATGGACTCTTTCGCGCGCACGCGGGGAAAACCCAATCGACGAACCCGAACCGCAGCGTTGGCCGCCGCCCGCCGTGGGTGACCCGTCCACGATTGACATGATTGTTAATTCCGTGACTCGACCTTTGGTTCCAAACAAATGCCGTGACAGCGCATTTCTCCAATGATAATGTGTCTCTAGCGGGTGCTTCCGCCGTGGTTCGCGTGGCATCGAACCACCCCCCTTAACCATCTAACCAGATGGAGTCATTTTATGGCGTACACCGCTAAAGCAGTCGCAAATGAGTTCTTGGAGCTTGCCAAACAAGATGGTCAACAACTGACTCCAATGCAGTTGCAGAAGCTCGTCTATTTTGCCTATGGCTGGTACCTAGCCATTACAGGCGAAAGGCTTTTGAATGAGCGCGTGGAAGCGTGGCAATGGGGACCAGTCATTCCCTCACTTTATAGCGAGTTTAAGAAATTTGGCAGTGAGCCTATTACCGATATGGCGCGAGACATGACATCGCGGCCATTCCGAGTGCGGAGCGGTAATCCCCTGAAGGATGGTCAAGCCCTAATGGTGATCAAGCGGGTGTGGGAAATCTACGGGAAGTATACGGCTGCTCAACTCTCCGGGATGACTCACGAACCAAATTCTCCTTGGACTCGAACTCCAGAGAAAGACATAAAGGGAACCGACATTTCGGATGAGCTAATCGCGGACTACTTTCGTAAGCTCGCAATGAATGAGCACGCCACCCCTACTACCCGCTAGTCTACCAACTGAGCCAACTGGGATAACGATTGATAGTATCGTCCCAGCGCCAGAGTCGAGCACAGATGTATCGACGCTTTCCATTGAGCTTGAATTGAAGCAAGCCCAGCTGGAGACGGCTCAGCTTCTAAATCAGGAGCTCCAAGACAACATACTCAGGCGCGGCAACTGGGGCAATCGGGTTTTCTGGCTTCTTCTCGGCTGGCTATTCGCTGTTGTTGTTGTACTCTTCTTGGAAGGGTTCCACTACTACGGGTTTCATTTGGAAAATTCCGTTCTCATCGCTTTTATTGGAAGCACGACCGCTGACGTTGTTGGATTGGGCTACATCGTCGCGAACTACTTATTTGCAAAGCATCCCTAACGAGTTCTTCGCTAGTCTTTGTCGGTGCTCCACGGTTTGCGCGAGGTAGCAGCCATGGGCTGTTTCTTCGCCTTCCCCTTCGGCTTTGGAGCCTGTAGAATTGCGGTCGCAAGCCGTTCAAAGTTCTCTAGCGCTTCCGGGCCTTCGGTGTATCCACGTTCCTTCATAGTTGGATTTAAACCCGTGGACTTAGAAAATCCTATTCCCGAAAGCGACCGAGCCCCAAACGCTGGCGGGGAGCCCAACGCACAGGCCAGCCATTCCGAACCAGAAGTCCCGCCAGCGTCGTCCCGTCCTCAGCTTCGACCAACGCACTCCCATTGCCAGATTACTTGCACACAGGAAAAGAACTGGTGGGATAAGATCAAACCGTTTGTTGAAATAACGGGAATAGTTCTTCTTGCTGTCTATACCGGATATACGATCAAGATGTATAGTGCCAACAAAAAATCTGCTGATGCTGCCGAAAGTGCTGCAAACACTGCGGCTCAAGGTCTTAACTTCACACAAAAGCAATTCAGAATGGATGAGCGCCCATATCTTTCTCCATCGCCGAGAGGGATAATTAAGAAAATAGATCAAGCGGGGAAAACTAATCTCAGTGTTTTTCATATTGGAAAAGATTCTGTTGTAGGTGGCGTTGCAGTGGAGATTCAAAACACTGGGAAATCTCCCGCCATCGGGGTAATCAGTACCAACACTGCCTATAAGATCGGACCGCGTGATATTGTAAGGCAACAGGTTCTCAGTTACAAACCCGACTACTCCATTAGCGAGAGCACAGGAATACTCACAGCAAACAGCGTCACGACTCCGTATTGCGACCTCCAGACACTTACGATGAAGGAATTCAGCAAACTTGGAAACGGGGCCTGGGAGTTCTACGTAGTCGGAGGAGTCAGATATCGGGATATATTCACTCCACTCATTGAGCCTTACGAAACTACCTACTGCTATCTTGTATCGCCTAGCGGAATGCCTTTCAGTGACTGCCCCTCAAAGCCTCCCGCCTTCGGAAACTCCATAAAATAGAATCACCAGCGCTATTTTGCAAGGGCGGGACGCGATGCCGTCGATACGACATGTGCTCGTCCCATTGTGTGAACATTCCCACTCCCACCCTTCGCAAAGTGCGCGAAGGATGGGGCACCCTCAGCGCTGGTTGTGCTAGCGAGATCAAAAGCCTGGGCCACCCGACCTTTGGAAAAAAACCCAGCGCATGAATTCAATCTTCTCTCACCCCTCCTCGCGCACGTTCGGCAGCCAGCGCAGCATGTGGTGCTGAAGTTTGGTCACGATCCAGTTCAGCAGGATCCCGATCATGCCGGCAATCATGATGGCGCCGTAGGTTTCCGGGATGCGATAGCTGGACTGGTAAAGATAGATGCCGCGCCCCAGTCCGCGTTCGCCCAAGCCGATAAACATTTCGACCGCTACCACGAGCACCAGGGAGTACGAAACCGCGGTCCGTATGCCATCGAAGATGCTGGGCAGGGCCTCGTAGAAGAGCACATCGGAAACTATCTGTAAGGAGTTCAGGTTTAACAAACGAGCTTGGTAGAGGCGGCTCTGATTGGCCAGCGCCGCGCCCGAAACCGCATTGACCAGGATCACCAGCAGGCTGGGATAGGCTGCCAGCGCCACGATCGACGTCTCCCCGACTCCGGCCACGATCAGGAACAACGGGAACAGCGCGGAAGCTGGAATAGAGCGCAAGGCGTGCAATGGCCCTTCGACAACTTTATAGGCGCGCTGGCGATAACCCAGAAACAATCCCGCAGGAATACCGAACACGCAGGCAACCAGCAAAGCCGCCAGCACACGGAACAGCGTCCAGCCGATATCCGCAAGCAGTCTCTCGCGGAGCATGCCAGGCACAGCGCGGGCTACGTTCCAGGGCGCGGGTAGAACGATGGGATCCACCAGACGCAGCGCGGCGACGATGGCCCACACGGCAACCAAGCCGCCAACGAAGGACAACGCGCGCCATTTTCGCCTAAACCAATCCATCGTTAAATCAACCCAATCACTTAAACCAGAACTGGTGATAAATGGTTCTCCGAGCGGGACGTTCCAGCCCTCAGGGGCTAAAGCCCGCATTCTTATCGGCCCTTAACGGCACGGCTGGAAGCCGTGCCCTACCCAACCCATTTCGGCCCTTAGCGGCACGGCTGGAAGCCGGTGTCCTGCCCAACCCGTTTATGAGACCAGTTTCAATCCATTGTCTAAACCAGTCCATCGCGAATGCCGTTAATCAGCGCTTGCTGCATGGCGCCGTAATCGGGCGTGTTCTCCTCGCGGGGAAAACCCAGGTGGAAGTCGAGATCGGACATCACCCGCACCGGCCGTCTGGCGATGATGATGCAGCGCATACCGAGGGCCAGCGCATCCGAGACATTATGCGTAATGAGGACCAGCGTCATCCGGTCTTTGAGCGCAAGCTCGTGCAAGGCGGATGTGATCTCCGCTTTGACCTGGCCGTCGAGCGCGGAAAAGGGTTCATCCAAAATCACCAGTTTCGGTTTCCAGGAGAGGCAGCGGGAAAGCGCCAGGCGCTGCAACTCGCCTCCGGAAAGCTGAGCTGGATAAACGTCGGACAGCGCGCTCAGCCGGAACAAGGTCATCAAGTAGCAGATGCGGTCGCGGCGCTCGCGGCTTTCCCACTTGAGTTTCTCCAACGGATAACGCACGTTCTCGAGGACCGTCTGCCAGGGAAAAACGCTGTTCATCGGATGTTGGTCCACGTACACCAAGTCCGACGGCCGCGTGAAGTCCGGGGAATGCCGGACGATTCCTTTTTGCGGGATGACGATGCCGGCCATGATGCGGCCCAGCGTGCTCTTACCGGCGCCGCTGGCGCCCATGATGGTCACGATCGAACCCTGTTCGATGCGCAACGAGAAGTCTTTGTACAACGCAACATTGACGCCGTTAACGCGAGCGGCAAAGGAAAAGTCGACGTCCTCGAGTTCGAGTGCGCTGCTGCGAGTGGAAAGCGCCAGGCCGCTCATATTCCGCTCATTGGGCCGCTCATCGGGTCGGGTCCACCAGTCTGTGGGCGTCGATTCTTTCCGGGATCTCGCCGGTTTGGTAGAGCAGGTCGATGAACTGCTGGAGGTTGGCGATATCAACCTGGTTCGACAGGGTGACGTCGGCGACATTCACCCGGGCGGCGACCTCCGGCGACAGCTTGATGTATTTCGTCAGCAGTGTGCGCGACTCGGCCGGGTGGGCGGCCATATAGTCCACTCCCTGCTGCAGAGCGCGCACGGCGCGGGCCGCTAGCTGCGGATGGTTGCGCTCGAACTCCCGCGAAATCACTGAGGCCCCAATGGGGCATGGGTTGAGCAGGTCGGCGTACACCGATCCGAAAAGCTGCCGATAGCCGCCGTGGACGAGGGCGGTAGTGGTCACCGGCTCATAGGCGAAAAGCGCATCCACCGCGCCGGATTCAAGGCTGGAGAGCTGGGCCTGCGGGGGCAATTGCAGCATCGAAACGCTGGCCGGATCGACTCCATGCTTCTTGAAAAACGCGCTCAGCATGTGACTGGGTGCGGTGCCGGGAAACACTCCTACTTTCTTTCCCTGCAAATCCTCGACGGTGTGCAGCGGAGAAGAGTCGCGGACGATAATCTTGTCGAGCGCGTTGGCCTCATTCATGCGGCTGTGCGAGAAGATGCGCACGCGACCGGGGCTTTGGATTTCCAGGTGAATGATCGGCACCAGCGACGTTGCCGGCAGAATATCGGCTTGCCCGGCGACCATGGTGTTCACCAGATCGTTACTGCTGCCCACCGCGATCGCCTTCAGCCGCAGGTTTTCCTTGTCGAAAAGTCCCTGTTCCTGCGCTATGAAAACCGGCAAGCTCGGGATGATCTGCAGGTAGGCAATGCGCACCTCCCCGACTTCCTTGTGGGCTGATTTCCAAAACCCGAAGAGTGCCAGGAAGAGAATGACTGCGGCGCCGATCGCCCATAGCCTGGATCGCATAGATTCACCGTCCGGCGCCGAACCGAAACGCCAACCGCGAAACGTGTTACTTGCCCACCTGTTACTTGCCCACCCAGCACGCCGGGCGTTTCTCCAAGAAGGCGGAGATGCCTTCCTGCGCATCCGCCGCCATGGAGTTCATGGTCATGATCTCTTTCGCGTAGGCATACGCCTTGGGCTGGTCGAGGTCGATCTGGGTGTAGAAGGCCTGCTTCCCGATCGCCAGGGTGATTGGGCTGGCTTGGGCGATGCGCCGGGCAAGGGCGCGGGTCTCCTCGTGCAAGGAGGTCGCCGGCACTACCTTGTTTATCAGTCCCCAGTTCGCCGCTGTTGCCGCCGGAATCACGTCGCCGGTCAGCAGCATCTCGAGCGCACGCTTGCGGCCGATGGCGCGGCTCAGAGCAACCATGGGCGTAGTGCAGAACAATCCGATGCGCACGCCGGGTGTGCCAAACGACGCCTCTTCGACAGCAATTGCCAGGTCACAAGTTGCTACCAGCTGGCATCCGGCCGCCGTGGCTATTCCTTGGACTTCTGCAATCACAGGTTGCGGGATGGATTGGATTTTGGTCATCAGCTCGCAGCAAACGTCGAAGGTTCGGCGATACTCGTTGATATCCTTTCCCACCATTTCGCTCAGATCATGTCCGGAAGAGAAGACTTTCCCCGCCGCGGCTAGAATGACGGCTCGCAGTTCGCGGTTCTTGCCGATGCCATCCAAACAGTCCAGTAATTCGAGCATGAGATCGAGCGACAGGGCGTTGCGGCGATTGGGCCGATTCAGAGTGACCACTGCGACATTTTGTTCTGTTTCAAAGCAAATGTTCTCGTAGCCCGTCGAACAAGCGACTTGATGCATAGGCACCTTCCTGAGGACAGCGGTGGAGAGCCGTCCGCCATTAGTATTGCTCCATTATCCACATTCTAGCCTCGCGACACGACGAAAAGAGTGGCGGCTGGGAGCAAACACGGTGAGTGCCAACCCGAAAAGGATGAAGCCACCGCCCTGCTTTCTTTGCTTTCATGGTTGCGCGTGCTCTTGACTCGTAATATGCTGCGCTCGATTGGCGGTGCAGCCCGTCATCGTCAATGTCAATGTCAATGTCAAGGAGCAGAGCCATGCCCAGCAAGTCCAGACCATCCAGAAATCAGATGGCGACGACCTCCAGATGCGCGACGGCCGCAGACGCCCAGATTATTCTCCAGCTCTATGATCTGCGACGGGATACAGAGATGCGCAAGGCTCGGCACTTTATCGCGGCCGAGTTTTGGCCGGAAACCGCCGAAGATACCCTGCGCATCGCCAGGGCGTATCCCAGTCCGGAAAATACATGGTTGCGCCAGGTTACGAGCTACTGGGAAATGGCTGCGTCATTCGTGCTGCGAGGCGCGCTGCATGAGGGGTTGTTCTTCGATGCCAACGGTGAGATGTATTGTGTCTATGCAAAATTTAAGCCCTTTCTGAGCGAGATTCGCCAAAAGCTCCCTCAGTTTCTGCTCACAGTGGAGAAGGTGGTCGTGAACACGCAAGAGGGCCGTGATCGGCTGGAGCGGCTGGAAAAGCGGCTTGCCCGGCGCCAACAGAAGCTGGCAGAGCGGCGTGCGGCGGTTGCCGCAACCTCGGCCGGGTTCAACTAGCCCCGGGCAACTTCTGCCCGCCGAAGGTCCGCGAATTCTGCGACGGACTTCTGACTTAGGACGCGACTCAGGACAACCAAGGCTTACCAGCACTGCTGGCACTTCCAGCGTTGCACCCTTTTCACCCCATAAAACCCGGCTTTTACCATCTGGGAGCGGCAGTTATGGCACGTCATTTCAGCCTTTTCTTTCTCCGGGCTGTGGGCTAAAATGACGGTGGGTGTCAACCCTGTCCTTTGGCTTCGGCCCGAGGATAAGCCCCTCGATAGTTCGCTACTACCGGAGGGCGCTATTTGAAAAGCGTGATGGTACCCCTGGTTGGATTCGAACCAACGACTCGCAGCTTAGTAGGCTGCCGCTCTGCGAGACTGGGTTGACAGTCTGCGGTCGCTTGCGCGACATCCGCTGAGCTACAGGGGCATCTAAGAGGGCTGGCGCATTGCGTCTAGTAAACGTCATGCGCTGGCCTTTTCGTTTTCTTCCTTCTCTTGTTCTTCTTTCTTTGGGGCACCGGGCCAATTTGGCAGGCCCCATGTACCCTTTTTGAATCGGACGAAATCACCGCTTCGTTGGAGGATCGTGTAGAGATTGGTTTTCTTGTCTTTCGGCGTTTTCCCACCAACTGTGACGCCGCCTTTTTCCAGTCCATCCACGATCTCTTCTGTAAGCAGGGGATGCGTAACGAACTCAAGCAACATCTTCGCCGCTTCCGGTTGGGATTTACCGAAGAATTGGTACTTCTTGACGCCAGCGACGGGATCATCGATTGCACTTTTCTCGCTTCCATTCGCCGCCGCAGTTGTAGCGATTGCTCCTACAACCGGCTCGCCCAGTTCGCGCTGCCACTCGACAATCATCGCTTGGTAAAGCTCGATCTGGCGTTGTTTTTCCGCGATCATCTGCCGGAGAATATCTGCTTTGTCCATTGGGTTTGCCTCCAATGCCTAAAATATCAGCGATGCCTAACAGTGTCAATAGGCAATGCCTAATTATTTTTAGGCAAACTAGGCATTGGCTCATAATACTACAGGATGTGGCCGTATTTTTAGGCACTCAAGGCGTTGGGTAATATGCCCTTTATTAAAGATTTTGCTTGACTTTTAATCGTCGAATTGCGTCTTTTTTCTTGACTTAGCATCAAACTATGCGAGACTAAATATGCACATGGGGCTGAACCTAACGGTTCTGCCACGGTCCGGTTCACCGGACGCCATGTGCGACCCGGCGGCCTCCAGAAATGGTAGGCCGTTTGTTTTTTGTATGCAAGCGGGAAAGTCATGTTTCTTTTCTACGTTGACGAAGCAGGATCACCCGACCCGCACCACGAGCCGCTGATAGTCGGGCAAACACCGCTGTTTGTGCTTGCCTGTCTCACTTTTCAAGCCGATGAGTGGAGAAGTCTCGACCGTGAGTACCGCGATCTGAGACAGAGATTTTTCAAGAAAGAAATTGGAAGTGGTCGCCCAGAACAGTTCGAGGTAAAAGGTAGTGAGTTGGTTCGGCCCAGCAACAAAAACTCTCGCCGCCGCCACACATTTACTCGGCATGCGCTTCAACTTTGCGTTGACCATAAGGGTACAGGATTCGCCGTGGTATTCAAGAAGAGTCCCCTGAAGCCTACCGCAAAAGTGTCCATCTACAATATGGCGCTGCATTACTCCGTAGAGAGGTTCAGCCATTTCTTGGATGAATTAAATGAAGGGCTTAACCCGCAATTCCCGCCTTACAACTGTCAGGGAATAATCATCGCAGACAGCCGAATGAAGAATCTGGATTTGAATGTAGCGATCTCTCACCTGTCCTTCATCTTCGGGCACTTGATGGGGCGCACTTTTGAGAGAGTGATCGAAGCGCCGACGTTTACATTCTCACAATTATCGGTTGGAATACAATTGACTGACATCTTTGCTTCGTGCCTGTACGCCCGATACTACCAGCGGATGTGTGCAAAAACTGTCCCCAACGCGCTTGACTATTCCCATATGCAATACGCTGACGACTATACCGACGAATTACAATGGACTGCAAGAAAGCCGTGGCATGGGTACTACCCACGGGGATACCGGATCATTGACCACAGCGCTGGCCCTTAATCTCCATCTCCACACTGAAGCACCACTACCCCCGATTGATCTTGCTCCCTTCCGCTCGATCCGTGAGTTAATATGGATGCAACCATGGATCGAAGCATTCTCAGATTGCCGGATCCAGTTGCAGGGGCTCCTAAGGGAGAGCGACGCCGCAGTGTTCGTCAAAAACTCCATACACCGGTTTACGCCAGTTTCAATGGGCCGCAGACCGGGATGGTTGTGGATCTGAGCGAATTGCTCGACCTGCACGAAGAGGGCTTCGCCGTCCAAACCAGTGAACGGCTGGAGATGAACCGGGCCGTAACGCTTTGCCTCGATTTGCCTGAAACCAAAAGTTACATACATGGCAGTGGCCAGGTGATATGGAGCGATGACGCTGGCCGGGGAGGCATCCGGTTTTCCGGGCTTCCCGAGAGTTCGCGGCAGATACTAAAAGAATGGCTCTTTGCCAATCTGCTGATCGCCTGCTCCAACCACGCTGCTCGAAAGGAACAGCTTGCGCGCCGCGAGGAAGAAAAATTACCCGAGCCGGAGCCGGTCACTAAGGCCGGCAGCGTTGTCCCCATCTCCGATCAAAGCGGAACGCTCAGTTCGGTGGAATCGGTGGAAGCGGTTGGCCGCGAGGTCGGCGAGATCGGTGACGACGTCGATGCGGTTTTGCAACTCATCACCGAGCGCGCCTTGAGTCTCACCGAAGCCAGTGGCGCGGCCCTGGCGTTTCTCACGGATGACAAGATGGTCTGCCGGGCGCGAGCCGGTGAACCCGCTCCGCCGCTGGGAGCTCCTGTGGACGTAAAACAAGGGCTGTCTGGAGAATGCGTTCGCAGCGGACTTCTCGTCTCGTGCGAGGACATGGAAAACGACCCGCGTATCGATCCGGAAATCGGTCGCACCCTGGGCATAGGCTCGTTCATGGCCGCTCCTGTCGTGTCCGATTTCCAGGTGATTGGCCTACTGGAAGTTTTCTCTCCGCGTCCGCATCGCTTCACGAAGGCCCACGGGACGGTTTTGCACCAGCTCGTCGAAATGATTCCCAAACCCCACCGTAAAAAGGCCCAGCCTGAAAACGCCCAGCCTGAAAAGACTCAACCGGAAACGCCGGTTAGGCCAGAGGCTGGGTCGGACGTGTCGCCGCCTCGGGCTTGTGATTCAGGTTTGATCGAGTTTGAGTCGATCCAAGCGCTTCGTGAGGCCTTGTGGGAACGGGAGCCTGAATTTTCCGAGCAAGTCTCGCCGCCGCTTCCCGAAATCATCGCTGAGCAAATTCCGGAGCAGGCCCCCGACATTGCGCCCGCAGCTCCATCTCGCTTGCTTTATCGCACACTAATCGGACTGGCCATTGCAGTGATCGCAATGGCCCTCGGCTATTTGGCCGGTCCCATAGTCGAGAGGCGTTGGGCCCGCTCACCGCAAACGTCGCGGCAGTCAGCGGTCGAGGCGGCCTCGACGGTTTCACGACAAAGCGCGATCGATCATGACGCGAAAGCCAATTCCCTGGGAAGCTTGCGAAGCCTCGCCGATCGGGGAGACGCTGACGCGCAATGGCAGATGGGCGTGCGCTACCACAACGGAGAGGGCGTTCCGCGGGATGACGCGCAGGCTATGCAGTGGTTCATGCGCGCCGCCGAACAGGGGCATGTTATCGCGCAGGCTACGCTCGGCGCCTACTATTGGGCGGGGCGTGGAGTTCCTCAAGATTTATCCAAAGCCTATTTCTGGTCTGCCATCGCGCTCGCCCAGGGTGACGAGAACAGCAAATCTCGACTTCAAGGATTGGCTTCGCAAATGACACGGGCGCAGGTGTCGGCCGCCCGCCTGCAGGCAGAAGCCTGGCTCCGCTCCCATAACCTGCGAGCGAAATCCGAGGCGAACTGAGCCGGATTCTTCGCCGACCCATCCCACCCGCCCGACGAAACCCGGCCAACGAAACACAGACAGACCCAATCATTCAGCCGTAGAATATGGGTATGGCCATGCTGCGCGACATTCTCGCTGCCGACGATCGCGTCCGCCAGGGCGACCCTGCTCTTTGGGAAAAGCTGGATCGCAATCGCGTGCGCTGCTATGCCTGCGGCCACTGCTGCCCGATTCCGGAGGGACAACCCGGTGTCTGCAAGGTTCGTTTCAACCACGGTGGCACGCTCTACGTTCCCTGGGGCTATGTCGCCGGAGCGCAGTGCGACCCCATCGAGAAGAAGCCGTTTTTCCACGCCCACCCTGGAGCCCTGGCTTACAGTTTCGGAATGCTGGGCTGCGATCTGCACTGCTCCTATTGTCAGAACTGGGTCACTTCGCAGGCGCTGCGCGACCCGAACGCTGTCTCACCGCCGCTCGAGGCCGATCCGGAACTGCTGATCAAAGACGCGCTTGCACAAGGCGCAAAAGTTGTGGTCAGCACTTATAACGAGCCGTTGATCACCAGCGAGTGGGCGGTTGCGGTTTTCCGCCAGGCCCGGCAGGCGGGCTTACTGACCGCGTTTGTTTCCAATGGCAACGGGACGCCGCAGGTGCTCGAGTATCTCCATCCCTGGATCGATCTCTACAAGGTGGATCTCAAAAGCTTCGACGATCGCCACTATCGCGAACTCGGCGGACGCCTGCAGCCGATCCTCGACACCATCCGCAGTTTGCACCGAATGGGTGTGTGGCTGGAGATCGTCACCTTACTCATTCCCGGGTTCAACGACAGCGACGACGAACTGCGCAATATGACCTCCTTTCTGAACGACGTCTCGCCCAACATCCCTTGGCATGTGACCGCTTTTCATCAGGACTACAAGATGACTTCGCCCGCCGATACGCGTCCCGAAGATTTGCTGCGCGCCGCTGCCATCGGCCGTGAAGCTGGATTGCGCTACATCTACGCCGGCAACCTTCCTGGGCAGGTGGAGGGTCTGGAAGATACTCATTGCCATCAGTGTGGCGAAATGCTGATCCAGCGCTATGGATATTCAATCGAAAAGTACAAGTTGACGGCGCAAGGCGAGTGCCCGGCTTGCCACACGCCAATCCCCGGCCGCTGGTCGTCAAAATTTGACGGCCAGATTGCAGCCGCGCCTTTTCTGTCCCGCGGGCAGGCGCAATTGGTTAGAATCTTTTCGCGACAATAATCGATATTCATGCGAACGACGAAAACACTATTGCTGTCATTCTTGTTGTGTCTGGGCTTAGTATGTATGGCGCCAGGCTGTTCTCCGCGCAATTTCCTGACACGCCGGCTCGCCGCCGATTTGATCTCGGCCTCCGACGCATTCAAAGAGCCGCAATTGTTCTGGCTCCGCACCGGCATCGTTTCCAATAAGGATTTCAGTTCTCCCGACTACATGGTGTTACAGCGCCGCGGATGGATCATCGCCAGCCAGCAGAAGTGTCCCGCCGGCGTCGACCCTCCGCCCTGCTGGGACGTAGTGCTCACGCCGATCGGAGTGGATACGGTACGGCCGCTGATTTCGAGCGCGCTTCCCGACAATGGTCGCGACAATGGACCGATGGCGATTGAAGTCGCGCGCCGGGAACTGCTGGGCATTTCCGGAATCAGCAAGGGTGGCAACTTCGCCGATGTCGAGTTTACCTGGCGCTGGGTTCCCATCAACAAGGTGGGCTCGGCGCTTTACGACAGTGGAGTGCGCTACCGCTCGACCGTCGGATTCCGTGGCTACGACGACGGCTGGCGGGTTGTGGACCAAACCGCCCCCAGCAACCAGACGCTCGATGAGGCGCTACGCAACGCTCAACCCGCCACACCGTAAGAGAGAAGCGAAGTGCCGGTCTAGCAGGCTGCGGGGGAAAACCGCGTTTCCGTATCAGGGCAGCGCTTTCGCCATGCCGGAAGTTCTTCCGCCCCTAGAGACGGGGTTTGCCCCACGTCAACCATCCTTGGACTGCCGATGCGGAATCCGTGCGCTATTTGTCGGCTTTGGCCTCAGCTTTCGCTCTGTGAATTTCCGCAAGGAACGGCTGGGCTACGGCTGGAACTGGCACTTCGCCCAACAGCAAAGCCCGAGTTGTGGCGTCGCCGTACATCGCGTGCCGGGAATCATTGTCTTGGCGGAGCGATGCACCCTCCAACGTAAGCCCCGCGAACGCGCCTTTGGCGCGGGAGTAGGTCAGGATCTCTGTATCCAACTTCCAATCCGTACCGGCCTCGGCATGCCGTCCAACTGGACCCGCTGCCGCGGAAGCGTCCCCTCCAATTTGGAAATTGCTGGAGAGCAGCCTCTGCATCGCTTTGTCATTCTGAAAGATCATTACTACGTCCACCGCTTCCACACCGATCTGCAGGCCCCAGCTTCCGCCCGAAATCGTGATGAAAGCCGGCGTACTCCAGCCATCCGCCGTGCGGCAGGTGGCTACGCCTTTGCCTTCTTTAGCTCCGAAGATAAAGCCGCCTTTGACCATGTGCGGGATAACGGCCACGCACTTTGCGTGCTCCAATACTTCCTCCGGGATTCCCTTGTCCGGCATCCCCATAATTTCGTGCATCACACTAGTGGAGTTGTTCAGCCGGTCGGCGGCATCTTCCCGCGCCGACCCCGCCCAGCTCAACGTACCGAGACTCAACATCGCAAGTACGAACATTACTTTCTTCATGGGACAGCCTCCATTTCTGTTACCTCAGCGCGCCCTCTCTGGCGTCGTGCTGTGCGCACACCCGCACACAAGTCTGGTAGGCAACCAAGAGGCGCACCAAGATCAATTCGAGGCTAGCAAATCAGAATTAAAACGGTCTGAGCAATAATGCTCACAAATCTCAGAGGTGGTCAATTCTGCTCAGACCTGAGAACGCCACGAGATCAGAATGGCTACAGCCCTCAGGGGCTCAGAAGAGCCGCAATCCGCGCTTTACGAGGGCCAAGGTGAAATATGAAAACCAGCACGAAAGACAACATCAAGGGCAGCTTCCACGAAGTGAAGGGAACAATCAAGGAGGAGCTCGGAAAGGTCACGAGTAACCGCAATTTGAAAGCCGAAGGGAAAGCCGAAAAAAAGGCGGGCAAAGTTCAACAGCGGATAGGCCACGCTAAAGAAGCTGTCGCAGATTTGAAGGGACAGCTGGCAGACTTAAAAAAGACTGGATAGGCCATTCATAGATGAATCGCCAAAATTGAAGGAGCCGCAGGCGTAGAAACGCCGCTGCGCTATCGAAGCTGAACCATCATTGGGAGACCCCAATCCTTATCGCCGTCATTGCTTTCGCGAAATGGTGGAGCTAAGAACCAGAACCTCGGTGATTAGGATTGGCGGTCTCCCATCCTTTGCGCCGAACATCATGCTTAGGAATCATCCCCTGAGGACCACGCCCGGTTCTCTATTCGCCGAAGTCCGATCGATGTAGCTCTGCGTCTAAACTAGAAATAACTCAACTACTTTGGGCGGTCGTCGTTCTTAGCTTGAAGTGTCTTCTCGCGGTCTGCCCGGCTGCTTTCTGGAGCGGCAACTGTCTTGACTGGCTTCCGAAGGGTCTTGCTAGTTCGGCCCGAACCGTTAGCCCACTTGATGCCGGCCGAAGGTTTACCTTTGGTAGTCTCGTAGGCAGTCTCCTCTCCACCCTCTGGTCTAACTCCGAGTTTACCGGCCGTCTGGGTATCACGCTGCCCGGTGACGGGCAGATTCTCAGCCTTCTGATACGCGCGAATACTGGCTCGGGTCCGGAGACCGAAGACGCCATCGACCTTCCCGCGGTAGTGTCCTTTGTCCTGCAGAGTTTCCTGCATTTTTTTGACATCGTTCCCGGGCCCGATCGCTGGCACTTCTTTGCCCAAGTTGGCTCCGGAAGCGCGCGGCGTCGGGCGTGGCCCCGAGATCCCCGCCGTCAGCATTATGAAAACCATCCCAGCCCACGCGGCTTTGCTGGCTAACAACATTTCCTTCTCCTCGATTTGCAGACCGGCAGTCCCCATTAGTCCAACGTAAAGCCCCGAGCCCGGAGTGTTCCTGTGCCTTCGGGGACTCACTACTTCGGGCCGGCCCTGACGATGTGCTGTGTATCCGAACGCAACCGATGCCGATTGCAGCTCTATTAAGACGACCGGAGCGCCGGGCAAACTGTGTCTGTGTTTGGGTCGGCCCTGTTCCGAGAGGGTAGGTTAGGCCGTCTGGTTTGGCGGGGAAACTGCCCTGTTGAGACATCAATAGCTTCGCTCACTGGCTCTAGCAATACTGTGCAGAATGGATCATTTCGTGAACCATCAAACACAATCTCCCTTCCAGCCGGGCGCAACGGCCGGGTCCCGATGAGGATTCTCTTTGATGCCCGCAATCAGTGCTACAACTTCTAGTGCTGATTGCCCTTGCCATAGCTGCTAGACTTTGTTGAGGGTCACAATGCCACGCCTCTTTTATGTCGGAGCCCCGCTGGCGATTGCGACGCTGTTGTCTGTGCCGATTTCCGCACAGACACCTGCGCCGGCGAGCGCACAAACGAGCGCGAAAAAGAGCGCAAAGAATAGTTCGGCAAAGAGCGCGAGAGAGAGCGCTCGCATCGAGCACGTCGTCGTGCGCGGGAGCGGTGCCACGATGGAAGTGGAGATACAGACCTCCGGAGCGCTGGTCGCGCCCAATACCCAGGCCATCACCGGACCCGATCGCATCGTCGTGGATTTTCCCGGCGCGCTTCCCTCCGCCGAGTTGCACGCCCTCAAAGTCAATCGCGGCGCGCTGAAGGCAATTCGCTCGGGACTGTTTTTCGACAAGCCTCCGATTACGCGCGTCGTGCTCGATCTTGCGGAGCCGCAGTCGTATCGGGTTTCGACAACCCAGAATGCGATCGTTGTAAAGCTGGGTCCGGTAAAGCTGGGTCCGGCGAAGGTCGGTCCGGTCACCGCCCCTGGAGCCCAGCCTCCCGCTGTGCCGCATGTGCCCGCCGCCAAACTTCAGAATGCCTCGCTCGCCGCGGGCACGCTTGCCGGGCGCACGAAAGCCGCGGTTACGAATGTTGCGACCGCCGGAGTCTCTCCCGCAGTTTCCAATGCGACCCCGCCGCCACCCCCAGCGCCGCCGCAGGTAACCGTGACCTATGGAAACGGGATGCTACGCATTCGCGCCGAGAAAGCTACGTTCGCGCAAGTGTTGTCTGAAGTGCAGCGCCAGACGAAGGCCGAGATTGCCATTCCGGCCGGCGCCGACCACGAAGAAGTGGACGCCGATCTTGGTCCGGCCCCGGTGCTCGACGTACTGGCATCGCTGCTGAATGGCTCGCCCTATAACTTTATTCTGGTCGGCAACGAGCTAAGCGTCGAACGCGTCATCCTAACTCGCCGCGACCCTAACATCTTCTAAGACGCGTCGACTCATCTCAGAACCCTGATCCACCAAGGACACGAAGATTTATGCGTGCTCCGGCTGTGGACGGGCGAGACGCCCGACCCCACCTTATGAGTCACTCTACTAGCGCAAACGCGCTATTAGCTGGACATAGGCTTCGCTGGCTACGCCGGGCTGTTCTATGTGGGCGAGGAAGAGCTGGCGCAGGGCGGCAGTGGTTAGGCGGCCTTTAAGGTAGGCGTCGTAGAGATCGTTGCCGGTGAGGTAACCGAGTTGCTGGGCGACGTATTCGTACTGGCGTCCGGTGAAGGCTGGAGCTTGCGCGAGCGATTCGGGAGCGGGCGGCTGGCGCCGGGAGCGTTGCTTATAACCATGGTTATAACGAAGAACGTGTGCGCGGTGTTGGATCAGGAAGTCGAGCGCTTCGACGGCGGCGGCAAAGGGAAGCGAAGTCTGGTGTTCGAGGTCTTCACGAGTCACGTCGAACAAATCCGCGAGATCGGCATCGCGGAGAGCGGGACGCGCGGGGTGCAAGATGCGCGATCCGAAAAAGGCGAGCGCGTGTTCGAAGACGGCCATGTAAAAAGCGTCGTCTCGGGTTAGCGACTTGGCGACCGGAGCGGCGTGCGGTGCGGTGTGCTGTGCCAAAACCTTGCCGTTCGAAAGATTCGGCAGTCCGCGACAGGCTTGATGAAGGAAGCGGGTAGCGTCTTCGGCGGAAGAGGTCATGCGAAACTGCCGTACGTACACGGCGTTGATCGGCGTGAGGTAGACGCTGCCACGCTCGCGGATCTGGCGGAGCAGGGATCGGCGGTGTTCGGCAGTGAATCCTTTGCGCGATAAGAGACGGCGCAGAAGCGCATCGGAGCTGCGCGAGTAGACTTCGGGCATGAGGTCAACCAGGAGCCGGGGCTGCGTCGTGTTGTGCGCGGAGTATTGGTTGATGCCTAGAAAACGCACCATGCCGTCGATCAGGTTGTAGAGGGTGGGGCCGAGGTCGGGCGCGCTGTGGTCATTATCATTGCGTCCCCAGCGGTCGAGGCAGAGCCGGTAGTTCTCGTATTTCTCCAGCGGCGTGGCGTTGAAGACGCAGAGAACATTTTCGCGGACTGTTTTTCGGACTTCTTTGCAAACTTGGACGGCTTCGACGTGGTCGCCGGCTTCTCCGGCGGCGCGCCAGTAAAGCGCGTCGACGTTCTGCAGAACGGTGAGCAGGGGTTCCGCGGGAAGCCGCTGCTGGAGCAGCGCGGGTAGATGCTGGGGCGCGAGGTGCGACTCGCCGAAAAGCACCAGGATAAGCGCGTCGGGATGGCGGCGGCGGAGTTCGGCAATCTTGTCGGCGGCGTGGCGATCACGGGCCCCGATTTTGCGCAGATCTTCGCGAGGCATGCAATCCAGGCCATAGATGGATGCGCCGCGGTCGCGGGCGGCGGAGAGCAGTTCGTAAAATGGAGGCCAGTCGTATCCCCAGTCGAGTTCGAAACGGATGCGCTGGCGCAGTTCGTCTTCCGCAATCTCGGCGCGGAACCATTCGTCGAGAATGTGCTGGTTGCGGGAAAAAATGGTTTCGACTCCGAGCACGACGGGGCGCTGGTGGAGTTCGGGATCGCGGAGGAGCGAGGCGAGATAGCGCTGCGAGTTGGGCAGGGCGTGGTAGTCGCCGACCAGAACGATTCCAGCGTTGACGATTTGGTGGCGGACATCGCTGGGGGTGAGAACTTTCTGGTAGGAGCGGTAGGCGTCGCGAAAGTCGCGAAGATATTTGCGTCCAGCGGCGGGATCAATAGCGCGAATCTCACGCTCCACGCTGGCGATGGCGTGGAGTTGGGCGGCGCTGCGCCGCGATCGTAAGATGCCGGTGGTTGCCATAAATGCGTCGTTGGTCGTTCGTCGCTAGTCGTTCGTCGTTAGTCGTTCGCTATTCGCCGTTCGCCGTTTCGTATCAGGGCATCGCTTTAGCGATGCCGCAAAGTCTTCGAACCCAGATGCCCCTTTAGGGCTGCGCACCGAATATCGACTCTTCCCGCAGCCTTCTATCCTTGACTTGCCTTGCCTGCATCCCTATCCTCAGCTTTCGAGGCCGCTCATTGGATGCCTCGTGGAGCGCCAACTTTGCCTCTTCTTCCGCCGGAAAACTTGACGGTTGCCACTACCGGCGCCAGTGGGTCGTTATTTCTGAAGCACTTTCTTCTCACCGTGGAACGCGACCCGCGGGTGAAGACGGTGAACTTCATCGCTTCTGACAGCGGCCTGCGCGTCATGGCCGAGGAACTCGGCGTCGAAGGCCGCTCGGATCTCCTACATCAAATCATCGGCGCGGCTTCGATAAAGATTCAGCAGCAGTCCAACAGCGATATCGGTGCGAACGTGGCCAGCGGGTCGTATCCTTCGGACGCGATGGTCGTAATCCCGTGCAGCGTCGGCACGCTGAGCCGCATTGCGAACGGCACGGCCTCGCGCCTGATCGAGCGCGCCGCCGATGTGAGTCTTAAAGAGCGGCGGCCGCTCGTGCTGTGTGTTCGCGAGACGCCGCTCAACAAAATTCACATCCGCAACATGTCGCTGGCGGCGGACGCGGGGGCGACGATCTTCCCGCTGATCCCAACGTTTTATAACCATCCATCGAGCACCGATGCCATGGCACAGGAATTCGCGAACCGCGTGCTGGCGCATATAGGCCTGCCCCAACCGGACGCTTACCGGTGGAAGGGGTGACGCCAGTTGCCAGTTCCCAGTTCTCAGTGCGGAACTGACCCATCGGTGGATTTTTCTGAGAACTGAGAACCGAGAACTGAGAACTTTCTTGAAAGATCTATGACTTGGGGGGAAGTCTTTCCTGCCTTGCAGGGGTAAGATCAGTCTAGAGAACGGGCAGTAACGAAGGTAGGTATCTGGCGGGCATGTACTGCGAGTGCCGGACTGAAGCAGTTCCCAACTCTCAACGTGGGATTCAACCGCGCGATCAAGAGATTTTCTGAGAACTGAGAACTACTCCTAAGACAGCCTAACAAAACCCACTCCTTATCAGTCGCAGGAGAGGAACGACCCACCTAACCCTGAAAGCGGCTTATAAAAAAACTCCGCGTGTGTTGTGGGCACACCCCCGCCCGTTCGTGTGGACTAGCATCAAGTGTTTACTGGATGATCCGGTCCGCTCGCTCTAGTACTTCTGAAGGAACCGTGACGCCGATCGCCTGCGCCGTCTTCGCATTCACAACCAGTTCATACCGCTTTGCGATCTCGACTGGCGTGTCTCCGGGATTCGCCCCTTTCAGGATCTTGTCCACAAGACCGGCGGCCAGGCGATATCCCTCGCGGATGCTGACGCCGTAAGCCACGAACCCTCCCGCATCACCCGAACTCGGCGGCACCAGGGTGGGCATACGCGATTTGACCGCCAGTTCGGCGATTGTCTTCGCGTTCAGCCCGAGCAGCGGCTCTTCCAGGACGATCATGGCATCGGACTTGGCCTTCGCTGCCTCCGCGAAGGCTCCCTCAAAATCTGGGTTTGCAGGGTTGATCCACAGCGCTTGGGTCTTGATGCCCATGGCGCGCGCTGCCTCTTCCGTGGCGTTCATGGTGCTGTCGCGAACGCCGCGATCGGCGAGCACCGCGACACGCGCCACGCCAGGGATGATTTCTTTGAGCAGTTCGATCTGCTTCCTGGACTGCTGCGGATCGAACGTAGTCACGCCCGTCATGTTTCCCCCGGGGTGCTCCATGTTCGACACGACCTCTTCCACAACCGGGTCGACGATGACGGCGAACACCATCGGAATCGTGGTGACAAGCTTCTTGGCCGGTCTTGCCGTCACCGCTCCTTGCACGACCAGCACGTCCACCTTCAGGCCGACCATTTCGGCGAAAAGCTCCGGAAACCGCTCGTACTTACTCTCGGCGGCGCGCACCTCGATAGCGACGTTTTTCCCATCCACGTACCCGACGTCTGCCATCCCTCGTCGAAAGAATTCCGCCGGCCGTGCCGACCCCGGCAGGATCAGTCCGACTCGCGGGATCTTCGTCTTGTTTTCGGTGGCGCTCCCCTTGAAAGAGCCCTCCTGGCTCCGCGCCGATGAGAGGATGAACAAAAGACAGAGTGCAACCAGCGCCGGGGTGGCATGCCTCCTGCACGTCATATCGGGTCGCTCCTTATCTTACTAATCTTACTAACACAGTATGGGGCCCTTTACGACCATTTCGATCTTATCGGGGGCATTGGGCACCATGCAGAGGAACTCGAAGGGGGCCTCGATCACCTTGTAGTAGTGCGGAGCGCCGGCCGGAATGTACAGGACGTCGCCGCCGTGCACTTCATGCACCTTGGCGCCGATACCCACCTCGGCGCGCCCGCACAACACGTACTGTTCGTGTTCCACCTTGTTAGTGTGGGTCGGAATCCCGCCCCCCCTTTCCATGATGAAGCGTCGCATGGCAAAATGCGGGGCGCCGTCCTCGGGACCGATCAGGACTTGCATCTGCGTGGCTGTCCCAGCAGAGACATCCTTCCACAGTACGGCCTCGCCTGGTTTGACCACGCCCTCAGCGTGTCCCTGCACTTTCGCTTGTTCACCGCTCATGATCTGCCTCCAATTCAATCTGCGATAACTTAATTATCATAAGGTCTCCTTAAAGGGCGGCGAAAATTGTCCTCTGATCATAGTCGATTGTCAACAGGGTTTTAATCACCTGTAAGCGAAGGAGTTTCCACGGCCTGAACGCCTGATGAGTGAAGTTTTGTTAGAGCCTCTAAGTGAAATTTTGCCGGTTGGGGCGGTTTTTCTTAGTGATGCTTCCCACGGTCTGATACCACGCAACCACCCAGGGAACAATCAGGGAAAATACCAGGCGTGCGCCCAGCGTTCGGATGGGCATTCTTCTAAGGTCGGTCCAGTCCAATCGAAAGGCAAAATAGATTTCGAGCGCGAGCACGCACAAAAGCGGGATGGGCGAGTAGACGAGCGTGAAAGCGGCAAGAATTTCGGCGAGGCAGCGAGCCAGGTTCCTCCATAGGCGGGCCGAGCGTCCGCCCAAAACGCCGTCGGTTACGGAATAGCTGACCATTTGCCGGAGAGCCGAGTGGAAAGTGTGGCGCGGTTGGTAAGACGCCTTGGCGCGTTCCGCGAAGGCCGGGGTCACAAGCTGGCGCACCTTGGAATCGAATACGGTGTCTTCTCCGAGGAAGACGGTCTCGGGGAATCCGCCGACGCGTTGCCAGAGCTCTTTGCGGAAGGCCATGGAGCGGGCGGTGCAGGACTTGGTTGCCGCGTCGGGGTTTAACTTGATTCCGAAGAAGGGCGCGGAGGCAACGTCCCAGACGGTGGATTTTGTTGGGTCAGTCTTTGTCGGATCGGTCTTTGTCGGATCAATGTACGATCCGCCGACGGAGTACTGGAAGTGGCCGTTGAAAATCGGGGCCGTGAGGTTGGCGAGCCAGTCGGGACCGTAGGTGCAGCCGGCGTCGGCGCAGGCGACGACATCGGAGGAGGCTGCTGCGGTTGCGATGTTGCGGCCGCGTGCGATCGGTCCCGGAGAGCGTTGCAAGCTGCAGCTTTCATCGCGGATGGGAACTAGCGTCGTGTATTTTGACCGGGCGGCTTGGAGACGCTCCCACGTGCCGTCGGTGGAACCGCCATCGACGATGATGACTTCGGCGGGAGCGAGAGTCTGCCGCATCAGACTCTCGACCAGTGCGTCGATGTCATCACTCTCATTGAGGACGGTGCAAGCCACGCTCACGGCTGGCATCTTGAGTGAAACCCCCACAGTGGTTGCTTTCATTCGCCTTTTTTGGGATGCGCTACGGCCGATGCGGATCCGAAACAAGTGTACCCGCGAAGCGCCCACAGCTTCTCCGGTTTTTGACAAAAAGCCAATCCATCTTTATAGTGCCGGGTCATGAACGGAACTTTCTTCTGCAACAAGTGCGGCGCGCAGAATGCCGCGGGCGCTCAGTTTTGTAGTCGCTGTGGAGCACCCACGACTCCGACGCCCGGCGCGGTCCAGACACCGGGGGCGTCACCCAGCCCAGCATCGTCCTACCCGGCATCGCCCTATTCAGCGCCAGCGACTTCGTATCCGGCGACTGCTCCGGCGGTGGGAGTTGGCTACGGAGGGTTCTGGATTCGGGTAGTTGCATTCATTATTGACGCCATCATCGTGCGGGTTGTGGTCGCTCCCGTGGGCATCATGTTTGGCGGTCTCGGGCTGGCAGGGGGGATGATGAGTGGGTTCCCCCATCGAGGACTTGCTATTTTGGGTGGTGGAGTCACCTTCATCTTGTTGGTTTTCGGTAACTGGTTATACGAGGCTTTCATGGAAAGCTCGTCGTACCAGGCGACGCTCGGCAAGATGATCTTTGGAATGAAGGTTACCGATCTCAACGGCAACCGCATCTCCTTCGAACGCGCTACGGGAAGACATTTTGCGAAGTGGCTCTCTGGGCTGATTTTGTGCATCGGCTACATCATGGTCGGATTCACAGAGCGCAAACAGGGACTGCACGATCTGCTGGCCGGGACGCTGGTGCGGCGGGTCTAGGTGTGCGGGAACTGGGTCGTCCCTCCGGGACTTGAGATCAATCACTCCGCTTTACCCCGCGCTGAAGCGCGGGGCTAAGCTGGATCGCCCCCTACGGGGCTTGTCTCTCAATCATACGAGTTACACTAGCCTCTGATGGCTTCTCCGGTTTCACGGCTGCGCCGCTGGTTCGCCTTGGGCGCGATTCTGATGATTACGACGGTCGCTGGGATGTATTTTTACGCGCGCTGGAGTCTGCGCAAGGCCGTCCACGACCTCCCGGCGAAAATGGGCCTGGACATTCAGCAGACCGCCGAGGGCTTTTCG
>Ga0316363_10000856_pt1 | contig 32237 bp, 31 predicted proteins | sample Sb_taG_3_FD_200459 | JGI IMG/M metagenome (GOLD analysis project Ga0316363, IMG submission 200459) | Peat soil microbial communities from Weissenstadt, Germany - Sb_50d_a_PC metaG (v2) (version 2) | ecosystem: Environmental > Terrestrial > Soil > Wetlands > Peat | place: Germany: Weissenstadt...
GCATCTGGGCCAGGGCGAGAGCCAAAGTCGCGGTCTCAAGATTCTTGTAGACGGGAGCAGTGCTGAACAGTTGCTGCTCCAGCGAGGGCAGGGCAGAATCACGATACTCGCGCAGCCGATCGCCGTTCGGCTTCGACTTTTCCTCGGCGAGACGAACCAGAGTCCGGGCGTAGGCCGCCAGGTGCGAGGAGAACCCACGCATGCGCTCAACGTAGGTAAGCGGGTCATAAATTTCGCGGTTCACCTTCACGGAGTTGGAAATCTCTTGCCATGGGTTGGGCTCGCCCGGATGTTTATCGATGAAAGCCGTTTCCCGCTCGTGCTCCGCCGCGTTCATCTGCGCCAGCACGGCCATATCCTGCAACCCTTCAAGCTCACCGGTAATCGCTTTCTGTGAATTCTGCAACCCGAAGATGTCCTCCTGCGCGATGCGCGCGTTCTCCGCCGACTCCGCGCTGAACTTCTGCAGCATGTCGATCCGTCGCTTGTAGCTGGCGAGACGCGACGGATAATCTACGTCTTTCAGAAAGAGTAATTGCGCCATCGTTTTGAGGCGATCCGTGCCTCCGGGGTGCCCGGAAACGAAGATCAAATCGCCATCTTTGACTCCAACCTTCGACCACTGCAAATAGTTGTCGAGATGGACCGGCTTGTCGTTCTCGTAAACGCGAAAGAAAGTGATGTCGAGGTCATAGCGCGGGTAGGTGAAGTTGTCCGGATCGCCGCCGAAAAATGCCGCGTCAAATTCCGGCGCAAACACCAGGCGCACATCGGTGTACTTTTTGTATTGGTAGAGGTTGTAAACCTCGCCCGAGTAGAGCATGACCACGTCGCAGCGCAGGCCGGTCGAAGTCGCGCAGTCTTTTTCGATGGCGCTCATGGCGGAGCGCTGAGCTTGGCCAGCGGCGGCCACGGACATGGTTGCCGGAGCGGCAGCTTTCACCTTCGCGGTCACGTCGTCGATGCCGACCAGCACGTTCAGTTCGAGATCGGGGCACTTGGCCTCGTCGGCCTGAGTCTTGGCGTAAAAACTGGTCTTCATGTAGTCAGCGCCGGAGGTGCCGAGTTTCTCGATGCAGTCGGCGCCCACGTGATGATTGGTAAATGCCAGGCCGTCGGCCGACACGAACGAACCTGACCCTCCATTGTTAAAGCGCACCGACGACAACCGGAGATGGTCCAGCCATTCCTGCGTCGGCAGAAAGCCGTATTGCTTCTGGACCCGATCTTTGGGGAAATTGTTGTATAACCACATCCCCTCGTCGGCGAGCGCCAGGGGCGTCGCGAGAGCAAGAATGAGGCCGAAAATGAGCAGTCTTGTCTTCATGAATTTCTCCGTGTATTTCTGGGAATTCTGCTGAAGGCCACACGACCTCCAGCGGCAAAGGGCCAACTAAGAATTCTACGCCGCGCGCACTATCAGGCCAAGCGCATGGCCTCGCCCGGCGAACCGGAAGCCTGATTCTTGCACCGAACGTCGCTACGACATCGGTACAATAGAAAGCAGCATGATGCGACGGGTCTATCTCGACAACAACGCGACTACTCCGGTGCTCCCCGAGGTGCTGGAGGCCATGCGGCCTTACTTTGGCGAGCGCTTTGGAAACGCGTCCTCCATCCACCATCATGGGCAGGAGACGCGGGCCGCGGTCGAGCGCGCGCGCGAATCCGTGGCCGCACTGCTTGGCTGCCGCGCCTCTGAGGTCGTATTTACCAGCGGCGGTACGGAAGGCAACAATCTTGCAGTTTTTGGGCTGGCGCGGTCGGGCGACCACGTCATCACCTCGACCATCGAACATCACGCCGTCCTCAACGCCTGCAAGCATCTGGCAGCAAAGGGATGCGAAGTAACGTATCTTCCTGTCGATGGTCGTGGTCTGGTGGATCCGGCGGATGTGAAGCGCGCGGTCCGGTCGAATACGAAGTTGATCACCATCATCTTCGCCAACAACGAGACCGGAGTCGTGCAACCCGTCGCAGAGATTGGAAAGATTGCTGCCGAAGCCGACATTTACTTCCACACCGATGCCGTGCAAGCAGCGGGCAAGGCCCCGATCGATGTCAACAAAGTCGGGTGCGACCTGCTGACCATCTCGGGCCACAAGTTTCACGGGCCGCAGGGGGTGGGTGCGCTCTACGTCCGCAAGGGAACTCAACTTGAGCCCATGCTTTATGGCGGGAGCCATGAACGCTCGCGCCGCGCCGGGACGGAGAATGTTCCAGGCATCGTAGGTCTAGGCAAGGCAGCCGAGTTGGCCAGCGCTGGCCTTGAATTCGGCGACGATCTTAAGATGGCCGCTGCGCGCGACCGTCTGGAGAGGGAACTGCTCAAAATCGAAGGCACAGGCTTGAACGGCGAAGGCGCGCCGCGAGTGCCGAATACGACCAACATTTATTTCGATGGCATCGAAGGCGAAGCGCTGGTGATCGCGCTGGACTTGAAGGGGTTGGCGGTCTCGACCGGCGCCGCGTGCTCTTCCGGAGCGATCGAGCCGTCGCACGTGCTGACCGCGATGGGTCTGCGTCCCGATCGCGCCAAAGCCAGCATTCGCTTCAGTCTCGGCAAACAAAATACGTCCGAGGATGTAGACTTCGCACTGGGGTTGATTCCAGAGACCGTGGGTCGGTTGCGAGAGTTGTCGCCGGTGTACCGCAAAGCTTCGAGCTCCGAGCTGCGGGCTACGGGCGACCAAAGAAGTGCTAGACCGTAGACGCTTGGTCGAAGCGCGCGGCTCGCAGCCCGAAAGCTAATAACTAAGTGCTAAGTGCTAAATGCTAGCTGCCCCAACCATCGCCGTCGCCATGTCGGGAGGAGTCGACTCCTCAACCGTCGCGGCCATGCTGCGCGCCGAAGGGCGCAACGTCATCGGCCTGACCATGCAACTCTGGAACCAGCGCCGTCTCGCCGGACACGAAGGCATGCCCGAATCCGTGCAGGGCCGCTGCTGTTCGATCGACGACGTCTACGATGCTCGCCGCGTGGCCGAGACCCTCGGCATCCCCTACTACGTGGTCAATCACGAAGAGCGCTTTGAGCGCGATGTCGTGCGGCCGTTCGTCGAGGAGTATCTGGCCGGACGCACGCCGATCCCTTGCAGTCTATGCAACAATCACTTGAAGTTTGACCAGCTTCTCATTGTGGCACAGCAGATTGGCGCCGATCAGATTGCCACCGGCCACTACGCCCAGGTCGTCTTTGACGCGCAACTCGACCGCTGGCTGCTGAAGCGCCCAGCCGACAAATCCAAAGACCAGACTTACTTCCTCTTCGGCCTTACGCAGCAGCAATTGAGCCGCACCCTGTTCCCGCTCGGCGGCATGACCAAGCCGGAGGTGCGCGAACTCGCCCGTAAGCACAACCTGGTGATCGCCGAAAAGCCCGACTCGCAGGAAATCTGCTTCGTCCCCGGCGGTGACTACAAACGCTTTCTCGAAGCGTATCTCGCCGAACAGGGAGAGCAGTCGGCAGGGATTGCCGGAGAACGGATTGCCGGCGAGGTTGCCGGCGAGATGGTTGGCGGTGAGATGGTCACCACCGATGGCAAGGTGATCGGCGAGCACGCCGGCGTTCACAACTTCACCGTCGGCCAGCGCAAGGGGCTCGGTGTGGCCACCGGCTCGCCTCTGTATGTGATTCAAATCAAGAACGACACGCGGCAAGTGGTGGTCGGCAAGGACGAGGAGCTTTACTCGCGCACTCTCCGCGCGCGCCGGGTGAACCTGATTTCAACGGCCGAGCTGCGCCAGCCCATGCGGGTCGCAGTGAAGATCCGCCACAAGCATCAACCCGCACCAGCCATCATCGAATCCGCCGGGGAATCCGCCGCGCCGGACGAAGTCCGAGTTACCTTTGACGAGCCGCAACGCGCCATCACCCCGGGCCAGGCCGCAGTTTTCTACGACGGCGACATCGTCGTCGGCGGCGGTTGGATCGAAAACTCCACGCAGTAAAACGCCGTTTCCAAACCGCATCGTTACCGCGATCGTTTACCCACGATTACTTTTGTATAAATTCATAGCACCTTAGTGGACTAGACCTGCCGATAGAGCAGGGTTAGGGTTAATTCACGACGGGACCTTCGTAGTCTCTGCCCGGTAAAGGTCCGGCGTGGTGAGCGATTATGAAACTCTGGCATCTGTGTTATGCGGCATTGGGAATTGCGGTGGCGCGCTGGATTTTTAAGCGTCAATCAATGCAGGTAACCGATCCGGTCGCCCGTCTCCGTACCTCTGGCCTGCTGTAAGGAACGAGTGGTGAAAGGGGCATGGACGCGCCCCGTTGCGCGTCGCTTCGAATTGAGCGCGTCCATGCCCCATTCCCATCCCTTTTGCCATCCCCGGAAGTGCTAGCACTACCGTGTCCTTTGGTAACTTCTTTTCCGTTTCATCTCGCCTAAACTTTCCATAGGTGAACGCGCGGAGCGCGCATGCGCCCCACAGCGACCGAAATCATGCGATCCAGACTCCCCAGTTTGCGACGGGTTGCGCTCTGTGTGCTGGTCTTTGTGCCGCTGTTGGCGTCGCTGTTCCTGTTGGCCGCGTCGGCGCAAGACGATGCTCCCTCGCTCGGTGACCTCGCCCGCAACCTGCGCAAAAACAAAACGCAGCAGCAGCCTCAACAACAGCCTGATACCGCGCGCACTGTCATCGATAACGACAATCTGGCCCAGGTCATGGAGGACGCCAAAAAAGCAAGGCCGGTCAAACAAGACAAGACTGTGTTTTCCATCGACCCTTCCGGCAATGCGCTGAAAATATCGTCACCCGATGTAACCTGCAGTTTGTCATTTAACGCCCGGGCCAGTTCGCTGCTGGTCAAACCCGTTCTGATCGAAGACTTGCCGCTCGCCGAGTTGCTCAAGCTCGACGGCCCTGGTTCGATTCAAGATGAAAATCTGCAGCTCGAAGTATTCAACGGAACCGATTGGGATATTCGCGAAATCACCATCGGCCTGACGCTCGAACGCAAGCCGGGAGACAACGCCAAAGTGGCCGCGCGTGCGCGGGTGATTCCCGCCGCTCAAAACAACGCGCCAGTCACCGTCGAGCGGCGTTCCGACGTAACGCTTCTCTATCACCTCAAGGCCACGGCCAAGCCCTTCAGCACAACCACGTTTCGCGAAAATATCGGGATCACCCCCGGCCCCGATGAAGATTGGCGCTGGTCGATCGTAGAAGCCAAGGGAATCCGGCCTTCGCAAGCGCCGTCGGCGCCCGATTCGCGGCGAAATCCAAGCCTAACTCCACAGCGCTAGCGCGTCCTCAAACGCAGCTAACAGCAACAACGTAAAATACTAGTTAAGAGCCTGCTTTGATATCAATCGTCGGCAGGAAGCGCGGCTTCTGTCGCGCCTTGGTCAACTGCTCGAACGAATAGGCGATCTTGAGCAGTGTGGGTTCGCTCCAGACGCGTCCGAAGAAGGAGATGCCGACCGGCAGTCCCCAGAGATATCCGGCTGTCACGTTGATATTGGGATAGCCGGCGACGGCCGCGGCGCCCGAACTGCCTCCGGCGACGTGATCGCCATTGATCAGGTCGGTGATCCAAGCAGGGCCTCCCGTGGGAGCGACCAGCGCATCGAGTTTGAACTTGTCCATGACAAAGTCGATGCCCCCAGCACGGGTGAGCTGGTGATTGAGGGCCAGCGCATCGAGATATTCTTTCGAACTGAGCGGGCCCTTCTGTTCCGATTTAAGAAAAATGTCCTGTCCGAAGTAAGGCATTTCCTGGCCGCGATTGAGCTCGTTGAACTCAATCACATCCTTCAAACTCTTAACCGAAGAACCGCGACCAGCAAGATACGCCGCAAGGTCCGCCTTAAGTTCGTAGTAAAAGACGGTGAGCTCGCTTTCGTCGAACTTGCCAATCGTGGGAATATCGGCGGGATCGACAATCTCAGCGCCAGCCTTTTTCATCTCACCGAGGAGCGAGTCCATGAGCTGGTCGACCGCATCGTTGAAGCCGAAATACTTGCGCACCACTCCCAGGCGCGCGCCTTTGAGTCCCGCGGGATCGAGGAATCTGGTGTAATCAGAAGACGCGTAGGCGGGAGGCGTGTAGTCGGGAGACAGCTTGCCCCCTCTGTCAGCAGTCGCAGGATCTTGTGGATCCGCACCAGCCATGGCGCCGAGAAGAATTGCGACATCGCGCACGGTGCGAGCCATCGGACCCGCCGTATCCTGACTGTGCGAGATCGGAATGATCCCGCTGCGGCTGACCAGCCCAACCGTGGGTTTAAGCCCAGCCAGACCGTTCGCAGAAGACGGACAGACGACCGACCCGTCCGTCTCCGTGCCCACACCGGCAACGCAGAGATTCGCGGAGACAGCCGCGCCAGTTCCGGAGCTCGATCCACAGGGATTGCGGTCGAGAGCATAAGGGTTGCGTGTAAGTCCGCCGCGGCCGCTCCACCCGCTGGTGGAATGACTGCAGCGGATGTTGGCCCACTCACTGAGATTAGTTTTGCCCAGGATCACGGCACCGGCAGTACGCAACCGCGCGGCGACGAAAGCGTCGTTCGCAGGGCGCGCTCCGAGCAGCGCCAGCGAACCCGCCGTCGTATTCATACGGTCCCCGGTATCGATATTGTCCTTGATCAGGACCGGAATGCCATGCAGTGGCCCGCGCGGCCCCTTCGCCTTGCGCTCCTGGTCGATCGCGTCGGCGATCTGGAGAGCCTCAGGGTTGAGCTCGATAACGGAGTTGACCATGGGGCCGGCTTTGTCGATCTCCTGAATGCGTGCCAGGTACTTCTCGGTCAAAGAGCGGGAGGAATACTGACCAGACAGGAAGGCCTTCTGCAGATCGTCAATCGTGATCTCGTCGAGCTCGAAGTCCATCTTGAAATCACTGATCTTGAAATCACTGACCTTGAAATCACTGACCTTGAAATCACTGACCTTGAAATCAATGATGCCTGGCGCAGGCGCAGCCGCGGGATCGACAACGCGAGCCGCGCCGAGCGCCGGGTAAGCAGCCGTGGCAAGCGTCGCGGTCACCCCTGCGCGGAGGAAGTTGCGGCGCGAGTTGTACTTCGGGGGAAGGGAATCGGTGGACATCAAGCCTCCTGTGACGTGAGCTGAGTTCGAACGCAAGTCCCGAGCGGGAATGTTACGAAGAGTGCGCGAGAAAGGCAAACGCAGGGACCGGGACCGTTGTCTTAGATAGGGCGGAATGGTAGTCTAACGAAGTTGAGCGGGAGTAGTTCAGCGGTAGAACGCCAGCTTCCCAAGCTGGATGTCGCCGGTTCGATCCCGGTCTCCCGCTCCACCTTTTCCATCACTTAGCGGAACGCCTTCCGAAGTTGTGCGCTAAATTGTGTTCAAAACGTTTGCAGTTTTCTAGCACGACGGGTCAACCTTCCATGCTTGCTGCGGTTTTTCTTTTGCCATTGGAAGCGAAAAAGAAAACGGCCGGGAGGAACTCCCAGCCGTTTCAGGAGGAAGTGCTGCAACAGCTTTATCCCCAACGAAGCTATTTCAGCTCTGCCCCTAGCGCTCCTCAAGTCGGAAGACTAAAAGTCGAAGTCTTCCAACGTGCAGGGGCAGAGTCCGTAACCGCTGCCCAGCGTTAGCCCAAAAGAACACAGGGCCCCCAGGTTAGACAGTTCAGTCCTCGAGAGGTTCGAGTCGGCCAACGGGGTTTCGGTAACGTAGGAAGCCCCGGCCTCAGGGATGTTTGTGGCCCGCTGGATGTGGGTCATCCATCCCCGCAGTCCGGGATCATAGTAGGGGGCGGTCGGGTCAGGAGTGTTAGACGAAATGACCTTGATAACGCCACGTGAAATTTGTCCCCGGCCGGTGAATTCGTTGGACGTGAGCTGTTTATTCACGGATTCCGAAAGCAGACCGTCTGAGGTGATCAGGCAGGCGCAGCACGACCGCATCTCCTGGCTGTCATCGAACACGTAGATCGCCGCCCACAGGGTTCCGTTTTCGACTCCCTCTGGAGCTGCAGTTGCATTGCCGCCATCGTTGACGAGCCGCAGCACTCCATCCGGAGCACCAGTGGTATTTGCATTGGAATAGTAGGTGACGAAATAGTAGCTGCCGTCACCTGCTACTGGGCCTTGAGCGAAGGCATTTCCCCCCAGCATCAGGGTGATTGCCAGTATCGGAAGCAGCAACAATCCGAGCCTTTTCATTTATTGGATCCTCCGGTTGTTCGTAGCGCACGGTGCTGGGGGGAGGGTCAGCTCTCGGCGCTGGGGAAACTCTTTACCTTTTGTGAGCTTTTTGCAAGTACCCACGTGGCTTAGTCGAGAACACCAAGATCCGGAGCTACTACTTATGGAGTAGTTCCCCAACCCGGCACATACGGCAGAGATTTTTGCGGCAGGACCCGCTCGGTTGCCCGAAGGCTTTTGGGATAAAGGGTTGCAGCCGACTGTAGCGGGCCGCCAGCTCCGCGTGCACGTGAATCGGAAACGTGCAGTCGGCCCGCATCTCTGGGTGCCCGGAAATTTCACCACAGAAAGCCCGCTGGCGGGCGTTGCGGCTCTTGGCGATCACCGCCATCAAGATGTGCCCATTTCCCTGACAGGACGCGCTCATTCGTATTACAATGCCCGCGACTCGACTGCTCCAAAGAGCAGTTCTTGCCAGTTGAGATGCACCACCCCCGAAGGCAAATCGCCCGAATTCTCGGGGATTGCATTTCCATCAGACAGATTGTCAACGATAAGGAGAAACCCCTATGCGTATCCTTCGTATGGTTCTCGTCGTTTTGCTGATTACCGCCTTCGCAACCCTGAGCTTCGCGCAAAAAATTTATCAACCCAAGTTGACTCCGCAAAACAGCGGCACGACGGAATTGTTGATTACGGTCAGTCCGGTCAATTCGCGAGTGGTTTGGGCAGCCGGGACTCACGGCACGTTTCTTCTCACCACCGACGGCGGAAAGACCTGGAAGTCCGGTATAGTGAAGGGCGCCGAGTGGCTGCAGTTTCGTGGCGTGCGGGGTGTGAGCGAAACAGTCGCGTATCTGCAGTCCATTGGAACCAACCCTTCAGACTTTCGCATTTACAAGACCGAAGACGGCGGCGCCACTTGGACCATGCAGTTCAAGAACCAGACTGTGGGGGCGTTCTACGATTGCTTCGCATTCTGGACCCCGAAGCGGGGAATTTCACACAGCGATTCGGTGAATGGAGTATTCCCCGACCTCCGTACCACCGATGGCACGACGTGGCAGAGCATCAGTGGCAATATGCCGCCGGCATTGCCGGGTGAATTCTCCTTCTCTTCAAGCGACACTTGCGTCGCAACCCAGGGTGAAAACAATGCCTGGATTGCGACCGGCGGCGCGACGATTGCTCGGATTCTGGCCACCACGGACGGGGCCAACACGTGGAACGCCTATGACACTCCGCTGCTGAGCTCGCCCAGCGCAGGTGCGTTTACGGTGGATTTCCGCAACCCCTTGAATGGCATCGTGGGCGGCGGCGACCTCAACCCCAGCGATCCCGATAATGCGCGAACCGCGGCCTCTGTCGATGGCGGTAAAACGTGGACATTTACGAACGCGCCTCCAGTGACCGGAGCCATTTTCGGACTCAGCTATGTGCGGCACCTGGGCTCCTCCTGCAATCAAACATGCCAAGCGGTTGTCCGCTATGTGGTGGTCACCGCCAATACGGGAGGAGCGGCATGGACTCCCGATGAAGGTACCACCTGGTACGTGCTGCCCGGCGTGACCGGTGGCTGGGCGGTCGCATTTGCGAATCCGGACGCGGGGTGGCTGGTGGGCATGGGAGGCACGATTCTGAAGATCAGCTTTTGAGGGGCAATAATGGCGACGAAGCGTTAGCTTTCTCTCTGATTTTTCACCAGTGATGCTTTTGAAGCCGGCGTTTCAGGGATTGCCACCCGACGATGACAGGGGTGTGATTCCGCGAGAAAGTAAGACAGGCCATCGCCGGGCACTTGCAAGGTAGCGCGGCGGAAAGCCGCCGCGCCGCCAGCCCCTTACGACTGCTTCGCCATGGTGAAAGTGGTCTTGGTCCCGCGCTCCTTATCGGTGTACTCAGCGTCGATCGACTTGCCATCGGACGAAACGGTCATGCGGTACACTCCAACGACTTTCCCGTCCCGCTTGTCGGTCTCCTCAATCGTGCGGTCTCCAATCCGCTTCAGCGAAACCATGGTGTGGCCCGGGTCTCCCTTGATCGGATAGTCTTTGCCGTCAAATTTCGCGTCATAGCTGTTGCCGTTCTGGTCCGACATTTTCAGTCCATCGGCGGTGCCTTGATAGGTCACGGTAAGCCCGTTGCTGGAGACGCTGTTGACCTTCTCCGTGCGCCATGATCCCGACACCGCGTGCGAACCGGCTGGGCCTGGGCCCACCCGCGTGGACGTAACCTCCCCAGTCACCGGCTGGGTTCCGGTGGTATCCGTGAACTTGGTGCTCAGAGTATTTCCGTCGGCCGAGACGGTCTGCGAGTTGGTACCCATGACCTTCCCGTCTTTCTTTTGGATGATCTCGACCGAACTGGCATTTACGACGTGAACAGCAATGGTGTCATAATAGGGATGTCCCGTGACCTTCTGATCGGTCCCATCGGCCTTCACTGCTACCTCCGGAACGCAGGTCAGGCACTCATACATGTTGTTGTTCAACGAGTATTTGTCGGGCTTGGTGGGGAACTTGGCAGTGTCCAGTTTGGTCATCCAGGTTCCATCGAACGGGCTTTGGCCAAACAGCGTCGCCGATGCGAGCAGCACCAGTGCTAACAGCAGTTTTTTCATAAGGCACCTCTCCGTGAGATTCTGGCAGCCCAGCAGAAAGGTTCGGCCCCGATCACATTCCGTCGTAATGTGCTGGGCTGTCGGTTGAACGGCGCAATTGTAGCAATACAGCCTTGACCCGGTCCAGGTGATCATCTATATCGCAATACACAGAGATCATTAGGGACTAGGTAACTGTCATAATCAGCGATTTCACCAACTGAGAATTTCAGGCCCCGGCGAGTGATCGGGCAAGTGTGGCCGAAACGTGGTCAGGGAAGTTGTGTTCAGAATTGTGTTCAATAAGCGCCAACAGCACCACACCTGGCCCCTGTAGACCCGCTCTATGTGCTTGGTTTGTGGTTGACCGAAAGGTTGACTGCAGCTTCCCAAGCTGGATGTCACGGGTTCGATCCCCGTCTCCCGCTCCAAACCTTGGTTGATTTCTACGCGGCAGGCGGCACTTACTTGCCAGCGGCGCTGCTCGCGGCCTGCGACATGGCCCTCAACTGGATCAGGCCGATTCCCAAGCCTCCGACAGCGCCAGCGAGCAGCCCCAGCAGCACCAGTGTGGGCACGCTCTCAAGAAGCGCTTTTTTCTTCCTCGCTACTTTCGCCATTCTGTGTTCTCCACTCGGAATTTGTTGCTGTAGTCATTTTAGCATTCGCACTTCCATTCCTGGACCCAGGAAGGGGCCGCAAGAGGTTGCGGCAGCAAGAGATGGCGGGGGAAGGCCCGCTCCGAAGGAAGAGTGTGCAGAGTTTTTCACCTAAAGGGAAGCTGTCGCAGCAGTGGAACCGTGAGTTCTTAGTTTCTTAGCAAAGGCCGCCCGCCTCGACCAAAGCCCCCTGCCACCCTAATGCTTGCCACCCTATGATACAAAAGATCATTCGAGGTGCATTCATGACCGAACCAACTTACGAAGAATTAAAAGCTCGCCTCGCCGATCTGGAAAAGCAGGCGGAAACGAAAAAGAGAAGCGGCGCCATAGAGTTCCGCGTGAGCGAGAAGGGCGGCGTCAGCGTGTACGGACTGGGCCGCTTTCCGGTGACGCTCTACTACGACCAGTGGACGAGGCTGCTCGATGCTGTCCCTGAGCTTAAGGCTTTCATTGAAGAAAATAAGAGCAAGCTGAAACTGAAACAGGGCTAGATTTGTGCGGGGAAAGAATCGCTGTCCGTCGAAGACATCCTGCGCTGCAGGCCACTGCTTCCCGTCAGATCGACGGAAGCGCGGAAGCCTTATTCCAAGATTATGGCTACTTGGTTTTCGGCGCGGCCTCTGTTTTTTGTTTCTGCTGCTTCTGGGCGTCTTCGGTCCACGGTGGAACTACTCCGATAAAACGCGCATAGGCGATCGACTGGCCGAGGTGTTCGGCAGCATGGCGGGTAACAAACAGAAGCACGCCACGTTCGGTGTTCTTTCCGCCGAACCAGTCCAGGCTCTTGTCGAGGTCCGCGTCGGGCATAGCCGTGATCGCCTTGCGGGCATGGGCGAATGAGTCCTTAAGCGTGGCGATCACCTTGGCCTTGTCCGTGGTGGATTTCTCGAATCCTTTCACCTCGAAGCCGGTCGGCGACGGTGTCCCAACCAGCTTATAGAGGTTGTAGTTGGCGGCCGATACATGCAGAAATACTTCAGCGAAGGACCGCACATCGGGCGCCGGACGCCAGGTGTATTTGTCCGCAGGCACAGCTTCCGCCAGGCGCGCGAACTTGTCTTCCTGAATCATCACCTCAGCCAGAACTTCTGATCGATACCCGGAAACCCCAGGAGTGCCGTCTTTATAGGGATTGACTTGGGCGTTGAGATCGCTTACTGGAAGGACGAGCGCCAGCAGACATAAGACCCACAAAATGCCTTTCATAAGTCTCTCTTTCAGTTTTTCGCGTGCGAAGTCAGTCTTCGGTGCAGGCCAGGTTCGAAGAGTGGTGCGCCCGGAGAGAATCGAACTCCCAACCTCATGGTTCGTAGCCATGCACTCTATCCAATTGAGCTACGGGCGCATTGTGGCGAATTGCGTCTCTGAATTATAGCGGAAACAGAATCGCTTCGCCCAACCCGATCGTCGGCCACGCTCGCTGAAAAGCCCCGCGCCGAATTTGAGTAAAAGTTTCCAGCCCAGCGCAAAACCTACCAGCCCCGACGTTCTATATATGCATGTTGGCAATGCCTTAGCGATGGCACCCGACATGCTCCTCCTGTGGCAGACGAAGTGGCGCGCAACGGGGCATTTGGGAAAATACTTCGGCCAGAGGTCTTTCCGAATGCCCCATTGCAATACTCCGTCTATCGCTAATGGTGCATTCCGCCCGGCTCGCCGGCCTCCCTTCATCGGGATCTCCCCTAATGCCGGGAAGCGGGCGGAGTGCCGTTTGACTCCTTCCCACCTCCCGCCAGAAGCTCTCAGGCGAGAACCAGTGGCTCCTGCACGTCGATGCCGGCCTCACGCAGCAACTTAGCGACCGCGTCGCCCTTCAATCGCGACGCGTCGAACAGCACGCGCACCGTTCGCTCTTTCTCGTTGAACTGGATGCGCTGGATACCATAGACCTCGCGGACACTGTCAATAGCCCGCAACTCAGCCTCTCCGGGCGGAGTCTGGTAGCGGTAGGTGATTTCCAGGTACGTCATTTGATGTTTCTCCCAAGGAATAAGGTTCGAGGATTACTCTTTGAGTATCTAATAAGCGCTGGATTCCGCCAAGCGTGATCTGGCAGGCAGCGTCGGGTCTGCTCGTGTAGGGACGGCCGCCTCGGCCGTCCAAGCCGAGCGCAGCTCGGCAGTTGTTCGCAGTCACGGCACTCTGGATTCGATATAGACTTCTGGCAGTCAAGCCATGGACCACCTCGACCCCGCGGACATCCCGAACGCCGCACCGTCCCCCGCCAAAGCGCAAGAAAAAGATCCCGTCTGCGGGATGGATGTGAATCCAGCAACCGCTCGCTACAAGACTTCGCACAACGGCAAAGAGTATTCCTTTTGCTGCGCCGGTTGCCAAGCGAAGTTCCAGGCGAATCCCGAGAAGATCCTGTCATCCGCTCCCAAGCCAATGACAATGACATCGGGGCTGGTATCTCTGGGTGGGCCAGCGTTGGTCGTGCCAACGCTGAAAAAGCCAGCCACGGTTCCTAATCCTCAGTCGGCGGGCGGGTCCGCAAAAGATACGCGAGCCTACGTTTGTCCGATGTGCCCGGAGGTGCGGCAGATCGGGCCGGGACCATGTCCCAAGTGTGGAATGGCGCTCGATCTCGAGTCGCCGCCCCTCTCCGCGACCAAGACCGAGTACACCTGCCCAATGCATCCGGAAGTCGTGCGCGCAGAGCCCGGTCCGAAGATTTGCCCGATTTGCGGCATGGCGCTTGAGCCGCGCACGGTGACGGTCGAAGAAGATAATCCCGAGCTGCGCGACATGACGCGCCGGTTTTGGATCAGCCTCGCGCTGACAGCGCCCTTGCTGGCGATTGCTATGGGCAGCATGATTTCGCCGCATATGTTCATGGCATCGCCGTGGAACTGGGGATTGCCGTGGCTCGAGCTGCTGCTTGCCACCCCGGTTGTGCTGTGGTGTGGCTGGCCGTTCTTTCAGCGCGGATGGGCGTCGCTGGTAAATCGCAGCACCAACATGTTCACGCTGATTGCCATGGGCACGGGCGTTGCTTACCTGTTCAGCGTGGTCGCAACCCTATTTCCGCAGATCTTTCCCGCGTCGTTTAGCAGCATGACCCGCAGCATGGGCAATCGCCCCGATGTTTACTTTGAAGCTGCGGCGGCGATCGTCACGCTCGTGTTGCTGGGGCAGGTGCTGGAGTTGCGCGCCCGCAGCCAAACGTCAAGCGCGATCCGAGCGCTGCTCGATCTCAGCCCGAAGATGGCGCGCCTAATGATGACGAGCGAAGACGGCAGGGACGACGAGCGGGATATTCCGCTCGAAGAGGTAAAGCCGGGAGATCGTCTGCGCGTCCGTCCGGGAGAAAAAATTCCCGTCGATGGCGTTGTGCTCGATGGGTCGAGCGTAGTGGATGAGTCCATGATCACGGGCGAATCCGTTCCCGTGGAGAAGACAGCGGCCTCGCGTGTGATCGGAGCGACCGTGAACGGCAACGGATCTCTCGTGATGCGCGCCGAGCGCGTCGGCAGCGAGACCATGCTGGCGCAGATCGTGCAGATGGTCAGCCAGGCGCAGCGCACGCGCGCCCCCATCCAACGGCTGGCGGATAAGGTCGCCGGTTGGTTTGTTCCGGCGGTGATAGCGATTGCGGTAGTGACATTCATCGTATGGGTGAGCTTCGGACCGGAGCCGCGTTTCGCGCATGCCATCGTGAACGCCGTGGCCGTGCTTATCATCGCGTGTCCGTGCGCGCTGGGCCTGGCAACGCCAATGGCGATCATGGTCGGCACCGGACGCGGCGCGCACGCAGGCGTGCTCATCAAGAATGCCGAGGCGCTGGAGACGCTCGAGAAAGTGGACACGATCGTCTTCGATAAGACCGGCACGCTGACCGAGGGAAAGCCGAAAGTAGTGTCAATTTCAACCGCCGGAAATCCGCCAGCCATTTCGAAAGAAGATCTTCTGCGGCTGGCAGCAAGTCTGGAGCGCGCCAGCGAACATCCACTAGGCGCGGCGATTGTCCTGAAGGCGAATGAAGACAAGCTGAGTCTGAGCGAGCCCGTCAATTTTCAGTCCGTGCCGGGCCAAGGCGTACGCGGGACGGTAGAAGGGAAGGGCGTGGTGGTTGGGAACATCGCTCTGATGCGCGCGGTTGGAGCTTTCGGGAGCGAGCCCACGATCTCAGTTCTTAAGGTTGCCGGTTCCACTGTGATTTATGTGGCGGTCGATGGCAAGTATGCCGGGCACATCGCAGTCGCGGACCCGCTGAAGCGGTCCACTCCGAATGCACTGCGCGAGCTGAAAGCCCAGGGTATCCGCTTGGTCATGCTCACCGGCGACAACAAAACGACGGCGCAGGAGATTGCTCGAAGCCTCGAAATCGAAGACTTCAAAGCCGCCGTTCTGCCGGCGCAAAAAGCCGAGATCGTCAGGAGTCTCCAGCACGAAGGCCGCGTGGTTGCCATGGCCGGCGACGGCATCAACGACGCCCCCGCGCTGGCGCAAGCGCAAGTCGGAATCGCCATGGGGACGGGAACCGACATCGCCATGGAAAGTGGCAGCATCACGCTGCTTAAAGGAGACCTTGAAGGAATTCTGCGCGCCCGCAAGCTGAGCCAGGCAACGATGCGCAACATAAGGCAGAACCTCTTCTTCGCATTTCTCTACAACTCGATAGGAGTGCCGATTGCAGCCGGCGTGCTGTATCCAACATTCGGACTGCTGCTAAGCCCGATTCTAGCCGCCGCCGCGATGAGCTTTAGTTCGGTGTCGGTAATCACGAACTCGCTGCGCCTGCGGAAAGTGAAGCTCTAGCTCTCAGGAGAGTTTGCGCGGCGATCACAAGCAGTCAATGGCCTCTTGCGTAACCGCGAGTGCAGGCGAGGTTCCATATTTGTAAGATTCTACTGAGAGCTGAGAGCTCTCTTCACAGTTTGCTCAAATAATCCGTCACTTCCGGGTTGGTCCAATCGACGGGTCCAATAAATTTGCGCCGAATGACTCCGTTGCGATCGATCACGTAGCTTTCCGGCCAGCCAAACGTGCCGTAGAGCGAACTCGCTTTCTTCGCTTCATCGCGCACGGTGACCATGTTGACGCCGTATTCCTTGAGGAACTTGTGATACGCCGCGTCGTCTGCGTCAATACTAACTGCGAGCACCACGACACCTTTATCTTTAAGACGCGCCTGCATCTGAACCAGCGACGGCGTCTCCTCGACACAAGGCGGACACCACGTCGCCCAGAAATTCAGCACCACCACCTGCCCGCGAAACTGGCTGAGCGTGACTTTGTGGTCGGAATCCTGCAAGCTGAAATCCGGGGCATTCGACCCGATGCGCGCGGGATGGTTCCCGCTGTAGCATCCGATCAGGGCAGCCAGCAATCCAATGGTTACAAGGGTAGCTATAAGCGTAGGAAGAAGCGTTCGTCTCACCCAGCTATAATAACGAAAAACTGATGGATAGTTCATTTGGATAGTCCACTTCCAACTCCGCCGCCCAAGTCGCCGATCCCGGAGGTTTCGATCCCCCAGGTTTCGATCCCCCAGGTCTCGATAATCGTTCCAGCCAGGAACGAAGAGGCCAGCCTCGGCGACTGTCTCGAATCGCTGACCGCCCAAACCGGCGTGCCGTTCGAGATCATCGTTGTCGACGACGCCTCCACCGACCGCACGCGCGAGATCGCGCAAAGTTTTGCCGGAGTGCGTGTGGTTCCCGCGCGGCCTCTGCACGAGGACGGGGCAGGGAAGACGTGGACGGGGAAGAACAATGCAGTGATTGCCGGGGCCAAAGAAGCGATCGCGCAGTGGCTGCTGTTCACCGACGCGGACACTGTGCATTTGCCGGGGTCGTTGGAACGTGCGCTCACGGAGGCCAAGAAGGAGCGAGCCGATTTGTTGTCGTACTCGCCCGAGCAGGTGGTCGTCACCTTCGCCGAGAGGGCCGTGATGCCCGTAATCTTCGCGGAACTCGCGGCGCGGTACCCGCCCCGTAAAGTCCGCGATCAGAATTCGGGAACGGTAGCTGCAAACGGGCAGTATATACTTGTCCGTCGCGCCGCCTACGACGCCGTAGGCGGCCACGCCGCGGTGGCCACGGAAATACTTGAGGACGTGGCGCTGGCCCAGCTGTTCCGCACTGCCGGCCAGCGCGTGTACTTCCGTTATGGCGCAGACGCCGTCCGCACCCGCATGTACCGCAACTGGGCTCAACTTCGCGAAGGATGGACGAAGAATCTGGCGCTGTTGTTCCCTCATCCCGGCCGGCTGGCGCTACAGAGTGTTTTCTTGTGGTTCGTGGCGTGGTTCACGATAGACATCGCCGCCTCTGGCGCACTCAGCCACCACTTCCTGTGGATTGCCGCCGCCGCTCTTTGGTTGTTGCTGTACCGGCGAATTCGTGCCGCGCATTTCACGACGGTGAACAACCTGTTAGCAATTGCGGTGGGTCTGCCAATGTTCGCCTATCTGCTCCTGCGTTCGAAGAAGGCTCACGCAATCGGCCAAGTATCGTGGAAGGGCCGTGCCTACAGTGTCGGCGCGCCCAGCGGAAGTGCGTCTGCCGTAATGCAAGCCACAAAACCGATTCCGAGAATTGAGAATCATGGATTAAGAGCTAAGAGCCAAGAGCTAGGAGCCAAGAGCTGATTTCATGGTCTACCTCACACGCAAAGCGGAATTTTCCGCATCGCACTACTATCACAATCCGGAATTTACTCCGGACGAGAACCAGCGCCTCTTCGGCAAGTGCAATAATCCCAACGGGCACGGGCACAACTACACTCTCGAAGTCACGGTGAAGGGCGCGGTCGATCCCAAGTCGGGATTCGTCGTCGACCTGAAACAATTGAAGGACGTCATGAGCAGGGAAGTGCTCGACGCGCTCGACCATCGCTTCCTGAACAAGGAAGTCCCCGAGTTCGTCACCGCTGTTCCGACGATGATCCCGACGACCGAGAACCTCGCCATCGTCATCTGGCAGCGCCTCGCGCCAAAGCTCAACGCGGCGCAGTTGCATCGCGTGCGCGTCTACGAAACACCCGACTTGTTCGTCGATTTCTACGGGGAAGCATGAAGGCGAGAAGCACATGAAGGCGCACCTGACCCGTCGCTACATGTTTTCGGCGTCGCACCGCTTGCATAGCGACCAGATGTCAGCGGAAGAAAACCGCGCAACCTACGGCAAGTGCAATAATCCCTACGGACATGGGCATAACTACATGGTCGAAGTCACCGTCAGTGGAACGGTCGACGACCAGACCGGTATGGTCTGCAATTTGGTCGATCTGGATGGCTTCGTGCATAACCATATCCTCGAACGCTACGACCACCAGAATCTGAACCTGCTTGCAGAATTCGTAAGGGATGTCCCGACCACGGAAAACCTGTGCATAGCGATCTACGAAATTGTGAAGCGCGGCTTCCGCAAGGCTCATCTAGAAAAGGTACGCATTGAAGAGACCATGATGAACTCGTTCGAATATTCGGGAGAAAGCAGTCGTTAGTCGATGGTCGTCAGTCGTCTGCAAACAAAAAGTTCGCTAACGACCAACGACTGACGACCAGCGACTGACGACCAACGACCAAAACTCTATGAAAACACCCGCCGACTTATCCGCCACCCTGACCAGCGCCACCTACGAAGAACTGGTGCGCGAAATGCTTGTCCGCCTCGGCGAAGACCCCGATCGCGAAGGCCTTTCGCACACCCCCGCGCGCGTCGAGAAAGCCATGCGATTTCTCGTGAAAGGCTACAAGGACGATCCCGAAGCGCTTTTACGCAAGGCGCTGTTCACGGTCGGCTACGACGAGATGGTGATCGTAAAAGACATCGAAATGTTCAGCCTGTGCGAGCACCACCTGCTGCCCTTTTTCGGCAAGGTGCATGTGGCCTATATTCCAAACGGAAAAGTGATCGGCCTGAGCAAAATACCGCGCCTCATCGAGGCCTTCTCGCGCCGCTTGCAGATCCAGGAACGCTTGACCACGCAAATTGCGGAGGCGATCCAGAACGCCATCGAGCCGCAAGGCGTCGGCGTTGTCATCGAGGCCCGGCATTTGTGCATGATGATGCGTGGCGTCGAGAAACAGCATTCTTCGGCGGTAACTTCGTCCATGCTCGGCAGCTTCCGCAACGAAGAGGAAACGCGAACCGAATTCCTGTCGCTGATCCGCCAAAGAACGAACGGCGTCTGATTTGTATAGCTCGTGTGGGGACGGGGCTTTGCCCCGTCCAAGCCGAGCGAAGCTCGGCAACCGCCGGTGCTCACCGCACAGCAATTCTGGATGCGCGATAGCGCTATTGCCGAATTGTAGACGCCGTCCTCGAAAGATAGCGACGGTTGGCATAAGCTGGCAAAAACCGCATGCCGAAACACAAGCCCACGCCGCGCGAACCCACGCTCGCCGGTCGCCTCGCCCTCATCACCGGTGCCAACCGCGGCATCGGTCTCGCCATCGCCCGCGCGCTGGCGCGTGAAGGATGCAATCTGATTATCACCGGCCGCGACCAGCGTGCCTTGGCCAAAGCGCGCATTGAACTGGACAAGCTCCAGTCGGACCAATTGCCGAAGGGACAGAAGTTTCCGGTACTAGCGCAGTCCTGCGACGTCCGCAGCCCCCACTCGGTCGACTACCTCTTCACACTCGTCCGCGGATTGCACCAGCCCCTCGATATCCTCATCAACAATGCTGGCATGGGACATCTCAATCGCACCGTCGGCGAGTTGCCCTACCCCACTTGGATGGAAGTGGTCGACACCAACCTCAACGGCCTGTTCCTGATGACGCAAGCGGCGTTAGCCGTGATGAAGCGCGGAAGTACGATCGTAAACAATCTCTCGATCGCCGCCGAGCGCGCATTCCCCGGGTCGGCAGCCTACAATGCGTCGAAGCACGGCGCGCTCGGATTTACCAACACCTTGCGCGAAGAGTTGAGGCCGAAGGGCATTCGCGTGCTTGCCCTCATGCCCGGCGCAACCGATACGGCGCTCTGGGACGCGCTCTGGCCAAAAGCGCCCAGGCGCAAAATGATGTCCGCCGAAACCGTCGCCCAAACGGTGGTCGACGCCCTGCTCTTGCCCGAAAACACGACGGTAGAAAAAATCGTGGTGATGCCCTCAAGCGGCACGCTGTAGCTCCTGAAGAGTGCGAGTGAGAACTTGTTTTGGCGCAATCCAGTGGAACCGAATGTCCGAGACTTCTGCCCCGAAGGGGCGTCCGAGCTTAGCCCAGCGCTTCAGCGCTGGGAGAGGTGGAATTAACGGGTTGAAGTCCCGGAGGGACGACCGAGTTCTCACACAGATTCTTCAGCGCTGCGGAAAGCCTATCTCATTTTCCGTAGAGGCGCGGGCCATGATCGAGCATCTAAAGGAATGTCGTTCAGATCAGAAAACGACCAAGGAAACCCATGTCATTCCTCGATTACTTCCAATCGCTGAAAGCGGAGCATCGTCTGGCGTGGGCAGTGGCCATCGCCGCCGACGTCCTCCAGATCGTGGCGTTTCCACTCTTCGCCGAGGGAGCACTGTCTCCCGCCGACTCACTGCTCGACCTGTTTGTCGCCTTCGTGATGATTCGTCTGCTCGGATGGCACTGGGCCTTCTTGCCCACGGCGGCAGCGAAACTAATTCCCGCCGCAGATCTCTTTCCCACCTGGACCGCAGCCGTATGGTTCGTCACCCGCCGGAAGGTGAATGCCGGGGAGCAGGAGGTTCTGCCTCCTGGCCCTGCGCCCGAACCGCGCCGGTAGGACAGGTGGTCGCTTACTTCACCGCGATAGGGATGCTGCTGTCGGCCTCTTTCTGTATCAGGTCTGCAAGTTCAGCGTCAAACTGTACTCCATAGCAGAGCCACGTCGCTCCGGGTTTGTAGTATTTGATCCGTACCGAAATGGGTTGCCGCTCGTAGGCGACGAAATAGTGTTGATAGACAAACATGCCGGCGATTTTTGTCTCCACCAGCTTGGTATGCGAAACATACGACCCCATCAGTGTTCCTAACGATGCAAATTGCGTTTTCAAATTATCGATCTGGTCAGGCACTTTTTTCATCGCAGGATTTGTGCCGAGAAGGTAGTCAACCGCGTCCGACCCCTTGCTCTGCTGCAGCAAGGTGAAAAACTTGTCCGACATATCTTGATAGGACGAGTCCGACGCCTGCTGTGCTTGGCTTGTATAAGGAGAGCCCAAAAAGCCAACCGCAAAAGCCGCGCAGACGAGAACCATGCGCATACTGTATTTCATTTTTTCCTCCGATTATACTTGCCTGACAAGTGTAGCCGAACTCGAGGATTATGGCTCAAGCGTGTTCATCAACACTGAACCGATGTATCGCGCCGCTGAGAGCCGAGAGCTGACAGCTGCGAGCTTCTCACCAAGTCCCATACCGATACCGTTGCGGCCGTTCACGGAATACGTTAATCATGACCACACCCGCGACAAAGCCTCCCACATGCGCCCAGAAAGCAATCCCGCCCGAAGTCTGGCTGGTTTCGGCGATCGCCGTGGCAGTGCCGCTCAGAAAATTTCCCACAAACCAATAGCCAAGCATCAACCACGCCGGAACATGAAACAGAAATATCGGCGGAAACCAAATCAGCACTCGCGCCCGCGGATACAGGATGAAGTATGCGCCCATCACCCCAGCAATCGCGCCGCTCGCGCCCACACTGGGGACGCGCGAGCCTTGGTTCAGCAGAATGTGCGTGACGCCGGCCGCCACTCCGCAAACCAGGTAAAACACCAGATATGTGAAGTGTCCAAGGTAGTCTTCGATGTTGTCGCCGAAGATCCACAGAAAAAGCATGTTCCCAGCCACGTGTAAGAATGAAGCGTGCAGAAACATCGAAGTAAACAACGGCAAAATGGCCGTGGCCACTGGGGCGTAGGAGTGCCCAGTCAGCACGGCCAGCATGTGGTGAGGAACCACGCCAAACTCGACCATGAATGAATTCAGCGCCCGATGGCTCTGCATCCCGACGGAAAGCTCCCACAGAAAGACCACCACGTTCAGCACGATCAGAAAATAGTTGACGAACGGTGTCGAGAAAATGGGCTGATCGTCGCGAAGAGGAATCATGGGGAATTGGTAATTGTGTAATCTGTAATTTGGTAATTTGAGAGGGCGCCATGAACACCGTCCGCAGCCGCCGTCCGCAAATTACCAAATTACAAATTACCAAATTACAAAATTCCATGAACGGTGTCGTAATCATCGATAAACCGCCCGGCCTCACCTCGCACGACGTGGTCAATCGCGTGCGCCGAATTCTCGGTCAGCGCGCGGTCGGTCATCTCGGAACCCTCGACCCCTCGGCCACCGGAGTCCTGCCGATTGTTCTCGGCAACCTCACGCGCCTGGCGCAGTTCTACGCCCATTCCGAGAAGACGTACGAAGGCGTAATTCGCTTCGGCTTCGCCACCGACACCTATGACGCCGATGGCGAGCCCACAACGCCGCCGCAAGACGTGCGCATGAATTGCGATGAAGTACGCGCCCTGGCAGCGCAGTTTCAAGGCACCATCGAGCAGATGCCGCCGCCGTTTTCCGCCAAAAAAATTGCCGGAGTCCCCGCCTACAAACTAGCCCGCAAAAAGCAGGAGGTCGAACTCAAGCCGGTACAAGTAGAAATCAAAGAGTTCGTGATTCTGGACACCACCGCCGACCAAGCCACCTTCCGCGCGCGCGTGGCCTCGGGCACATACATAAGGTCGGTCGCCCACGAAATGGGCCAGAAGCTCGGCTGCGGAGCACATCTGGCCAGCCTACGGCGCACCGCCGTCGCCGAGTTCACAATCGAAGATGCCCACACGCTCGAAGCGTTAGAAGCCGCGATGCAGCAGGGAAGCGCCGAGTCGTTTGTCCTTACAATGCTCGTCCATCCCAGAAAGCTGTTGCCGCAGTTGCCGAGCGTCACCGCCAATGAAGAAAGCGCCGCCCTAATCCGCAGTGGTCGCGCCGTGAATCTGCCGGAAATGTCGCGCGCGCCCCAGGTAAAAGTCTTCTACGGCCAGAGCGACCTGATAGCGATCGCAACCAGAATCGCAGGGACGCTTTTCCACCCGAGAATCGTGTTTTCGGCGTGATGAGTCATATTGTGGAGCGACGGGCGCCTCGCCCGTCCAGCCGGGCGGGGACGCCCGGCTCTCTACCAGCAAAGCTGCGATCGACAGAAGAGCCCCGACCGCACGTCACATACGCAGAGTGCGATGGGCAGTATACTTTGCTCGGAGGACGACCAGTTGAGTCCCTCGCCGGAAGGGGAGTCCGTGACCTTCGCCAACTGCTACGAAGATGACACCCGCGCCCAAGCCTACGCCACGTTGGAGTTCAAGAACACCTACCACCTAGCGTATCGCGACATCCCTGCCATCCTCGGCGAGCATGTCAGCGGCAGCAAAAGTCTGGACTTCGGTTGCGGCACAGGACGCTCCACGCGCTTCCTGCGCCAGCTCGGCTTCGAGGTGACGGGAGTCGATATCGCCGAGGATATGATCCGCAAAGCGCAGCAACTGGACCCCTCCGGCGACTACCGCCTGATTCGCAGCGACGACGTCCCCGGCGACGACCTGAGCGCGTTTCAGTCCGGGACTTATGATCTCATTCTTGCAGCCTTCACCTTCGACAACATCGCGGGCAAGAACAACGACAACAAGGTGCGCATCCTGCGAGACTTGTGCCGCCTCCTAAACCGGGAAGGAAAGCTTGTGCTGATCGTCTCCAGGCCGGAAATTTACACCCACGACTGGGCGTCATTTTCGACGAAAGACTTTCCCGAGAACCAGCTGGCGAAGTCGGGGGACAAAGTGCGCATCATCGTGACCGACCACGCCGATCCGCGCCCGGTCGAGGACATCCTGTGGACCGATGAGTCATACCGCGAAGTCTTCGAAGAAGCCCGCCTGCGGCTGCTAGGGAAATACGAGCCGTTGGCGCGGGGAGACGAGCCGTACAGTTGGGTGACTGAGGTAGAGATTGCGCCTTGGGCCGTGTACGTGCTTGAGAGCGCTTAAGGTGGGCGGCATGCCCGCAATGTCCGATAACAGGTATTATGTAAAGTAACGAGGACGAGCGCCACCTCATCCTCTGAGAGTAAGACGCTTAGGGGAAGCTGAGCAACAACCTCAGGTGGCCCTGAACGGCCTTCAAAGGCCCTAGTGGAAGGATCTCGACGAAACGCGCCTTCCTCGCTTTCCAGTCCACGCTCTTGATCGCATCTGAGAGGATCACTCCCGTGGTCGCGAGACCTGCCGGAACCTGCACCTCGAAGGGATAGCCCTTCACCTGGTTTGTAATGGGGACCACGATAGCGAGGCCAATCTTGTTATAGGCCGCGGGAGACAAAACCAACGCCGGACGCCGGCCTGCTTGCTCGTGTCCCGCTTGGGGATCGAAATTGATTTTGATGATGTGAGCCTTATCGGGAACGTATGCAGGATCTACCATACCTCGTTACCAACCGGCCTGCCCCAATCTTGCTCGCCATGCCGATTTTCGGAAGTGATCCTCTTGACCAGCGCCTCCAGCGTAGGCTGACGGTTCAACGGCTCCAGCCAAATGTAACCATTTTCCACCCGAATTTCGAGCTCCTCTCCCTCCCGGAGGTTGCACTGATCGAGGATGCTCCTAGGAATGCGGACTGCCTGACTGTTGCCCCACTTCACGAGTTGTGCCTTGGCGCCTGCCATACTTTATACTCTAGATTTAGAGTATATACATTGGTATATCCCCGTCAAGGAGCAATTCGCCCTTCGATCTAGCTCCGCGCGTGCAGCAGTCCTACAAGCTCGTCGCGGAATTTCTGCAATGCCAGCAGCCGCTCCGGCGTGGCCTCCACAACCTTGCTCTTCGCCTGAAAGACTTTGCGCCCTTCCCTTTCGGTAAGCACGCCCATCACTTCGCCCATGCGCCAGCCCGGCGTGCCCAGAATTTGCAAGCCGTCCACCCCCGGGACGAGCAGGGCGACGCAGTTCTCGCGCATCACGCCAATGCACTTGGGATAGCGTTCAAAAGTCTGAAGTTCGAATCCCGCAAGATAAAGAAGCTGGAGCTGTTCGGCGGAATCAGGCATGGAGAGAATTGGTAATTTTGTAATTTGGTAATTCGAATATCAAGGCCTAACAGCCCGTGGTGCAAGTACGGTTCGTATCAGAGCATGCCTTCCGGCATGCCTTAAGTACTGCATCAAGTACGGTTCGTATCAGGGCATGCCTTCAGGCATGCCGTAGGTACTCCGTTAGGAGAGCGCCTTTAGGCGCTGCGGCTGGCGATTGGAGTTTCGCCACGGGCTTCTTAGCGCCGTTTCGACTCGTGCTCTCACTGCGCCTCGGCGCGGATGACTTCCAGCGCATTTCCCTCTCCCAGATTCAGAAAGGTGAAAACTCCTTCGTTGGCCTCATAACAAGCAAACATCCCCAGGCCGGTGGGATCGGCGTAGCTGGCGATCTTCCGGCCCGTCTGCGCGTCCGCGACTACCATCGTCTGGCTCTGTTTTTCCCCGTTCCAGAACGAAATCGCCAGCCGATTCCCGGAGACATGAAACCCGCTCGGCACGCCGCTGCGCAGCGGAGCGGCGACTTTGAGCGTCTGCATAATCTTCCCGCTCGGTGCGATCACATAGACGAGTGCTGGCGAAGAACCTCGCATGACGTAGAGGTTGCCATCGCTTCCAACTTCGGCATCCGCCAGATCGAGAATAGGCGTCGGCTTTTCTGCATCGTTCGGAATTTGCTTTTGAGCTGGCGGAGTCTCCTTCTGACTCGCGGTTGCAGCGGGTTTTGAATTCGCTTTCGCGGGGCCCGGGGACTTCTGATACGGTTCCTGAAACGACAGTTGCGCCAGTTCCCTTCCATCGGTGGAAAAAACCGCGGTGAAGTTGGGTCCACCGCGCTCGACGCCCGAGAGCAGAAAGTTTCCATTTGTAAACGCCGCGAAAGTGTACACCTCAAAGTCGGCGTCGAGACGCGTCGGCGATGCAGGCGATCCGTCGGAAGAAAAATGCAGCACGTAGATACGCGGCTTCAACCCGCCACTCTGCGCGATCTGATAAATCCCGCCATCGGACGCTGGCGAGAAAGCGTCGGCGCGGTCGAGCGCCAGCTGAGAAAATGCCGCCAAGTCAAAAAACGCGGTGCGCTTGCCATCTCGATCGACCTTGACGACCGGACCAAGCAGCGGGCGGTCCATCGCGAACTTGCGAATGTAGAGATTGCCATCGGCGTCGCACTTCGAGCCACTCATGAACGCGCCGCCAATCTCCGAGACCACATTCATGGCGGAGGTGGCGTGCAGCGAAATGCTCGATCCCGAAACCGGAGCCGTGGCAGCCGCATCGGGCGAAGCCGAATTGCTCTGCGCAATCGACAACGTGGCAGACAACCCAGCGAAAACGAGGAGCGCGAACCAGCCAGTTGAGAACGAACTCATCCCGTGCCTAGTCTCCGTCAAACCCGATTCGAACGGGAACCTGAGAGCTGAGAGCTGACAGCTGAGAGCTGTCTTCTTACATTTTGTACTTGCCCAAGTCATCATCGCCGAGGTCTTCCAGCCACTTGCGCAGTTCCTCGCTGCTAACTGCCGGGACGGCATTGGCGGCCTGCTTCGAGTTCTTCAGAACTTCGTCCTCCACGAAGATGGGGCAATCCACGCGCAGCGCCAGCGCCAGCGCGTCTGACGGACGGGAGTCGATGCTGACCACCTGGCCTTCCCTTTCCAACCAGATCACGGCGTAGAAGGTATCGTTTTTCAGTTCCGTGACCACCACTTTGTGTACCAGCGCGTCGAGGCCGGTGAGAACGTTTTTGATCAAGTCGTGGGTCATCGGTCGCGGCGTGCTGACTTTTTCGATTTCAAGCGCAATGGCGTTGGCTTCGTAAACACCCACCCAGATCGGAAGCACGATATCGCTGCCAACGTCCTTAAGCAGCACAATCGGCATGTTAGAAACCGGATCCATCATCAGCCCGCGAATTTTCATTTCCACTTCCATAAGACCCTCAAAAAACAGTTGCCAACTGGCTGCCTAAGAACTCAGGCTTCGCAAGAACTCAAGCTTCGTATCAGGGCATCGCTTCAGCGATGCCGTAACTCAGACGCAATCCGACGCCCCTTTAGGGGCCGAGCGTCGCTACCCAGCGGCCATCTCTCCCACCAAGCTGTTCGGGAAGCTCCCAGTAACGCGCACCTGAACGTAGCTCCCACTCGCAAGCTCAACCCCTACGGGAACCGTAAAGTTCATCACCTTAATCTGCGAAGTCCGCCCGATCCACTGTCCGCGCGCCGGGTTCTTCCCTTCCACCATCACCTCGAGCACGTCTCCAACATGCCGCTGATTGCGCCGCGCTCCAATCTGCTTCTGCCTGTCATTCAGCACCGCCAGCCGCCGAGCCTTCTCCCCATCGGAGATCGCATCCTCCAGCCGCAAAGCCGGAGTATTCGGCCGCGGCGAATACTTAAAAGTAAAAACGCTGTCATACCCAACCACGTCCAGCAACGAAAGCGTCTCCTCAAACTCCCGTTCCGTCTCGCCCGGAAATCCAACGATCATATCGCTAGTGATCGATATATCGCGCCGAGCCGCCTGAATCCAGCCAATGCGCTCCAGGTAATCGTCCCGGGTGTAGAGCCGTTGCATGGCATCCAGCACGCGAGTAGATCCGCTCTGCACGGGCAAATGCACATGATCGCAGAGCGCAGGCAAGGAGTCGATAACATCGACGATATCGCGGACAAAATCCCGAGGATGCGAAGTAGTAAACCGCACCCGCCGAATCCCCGCTACCGAAGCAACCGCCGCCAGCAGCTCGGCAAAGCTTTTCTTTCCATCAGGATCGCGATAAGAATTAACGTTTTGCCCGAGCAGTTGAATCTCCGTATAGCCCAGATCCACCAGCTGCCGCGCTTCGTCAAGAACAGAGGATGAAGTCCGGCTGCGCTCCTTGCCGCGAGTATAAGGCACCACGCAGTAGGCGCAGAACTTGTCGCAACCCTCGATAATCGTTATGTAGCCGCGATGCGGATTGGTGCGGGCCGTGTACTCGGTCTCAAAGCACTTGTCGGTCAAGCGATCGTCAAGCCCGGTAACCCGCTGCGAACCAGTCTCCAACTGCACCAGCATCTCGGGAAGATTCCGGTAAGAAGCCGACCCGCACACCAGCGAAACATAAGGAGCGCGCTCAAAAATCTTCTCCCCCTCCTGCTGCGCCACGCACCCCAGGACGCCAAACTGTTTCCCCTGCGTCCGATACTTCTTATAATCCGCCAGCCTGTTAAAGACCTTCTGCTCCGCCTTGTCGCGAATCGAGCAGGTGTTATAAAGCACCAGCCCCGCCTCTTCCACCGTAGGAACCTGCCGATACCCCTGCTGCAAAAGCGTCCCGACCACCTTTTCGGAGTCGTGCGCATTCATCTGGCAGCCAAAAGTTTCAAGGTAAAACGTCTTGTCAGCGGACCCCGACATGGAGTCAGTATAAACCAGCGAAAGCGGCGGGGGGACGCACGGCAGCAACAAAGGGCAGTTCGCCGGTCGCCCAATCGCCTACGATGTTGGGGGCGCCCAGCAGCGGGCTGGGTAACGCTGCTGAACGATGAACTGGGGTGTCAAGCAGGAGGAAAACGGTCATCGACCGATTCTCTTGGCGCACTTTCGGCAACCGCTGGCGGCGAGGATTGAGACCCAAGTCGTTCGCCGATGGTGCGGAATCCCTTCGATTCTCTTGGTGCACGTTTGGAAACCTCTGGCGGCGAGGATTGAGACCTAAGATCGTTCGCCGATGGCGCCGAATCTCGCTGCTCAAAGGCGCTCCTCGCTCGCGCCGGCGCTATCTCGGTCAGTACCCCAAAATCTACGCCCCCAAGCGAAAAATCCGCAGCAGACATTCCGGAGCTCAAGGTTGTGAAGCTCAAGAGAAGCATCAGGTCTTTGTCCCGCCCCCAGACTGCTAACTTGCTGGGGGGACCGGCTGGCGTCCCGTGACCTTTACTGATCCATTCTTCCATTTCGGCTACAAGGTTCGGATCGGCAGATGCCGCCTCAACGAATTCAGGCCAGCGCATGCACAGAGCGACGAACTTGCCCAACTGCGGAATGGTGAGAGGCCTACCCGCGTCGCGCGTCACACGGGAACTTCCAAATAAGCCAGTCTCATTCGCGATGAACGCCTGTAGTCGGAACATGTTGACGAATTGCTTCACGTTGCGTGGATTATGACCAAATACTACATCCGCCATATCGATCATGATGTTCAGCGTGCCAGAATCATCTTTGCCGGTGGCGATCTCGATCGCCTTTACAGACTTCTGACTCTCCGGCACAGAGCTGCTCGGACCCTCGACAACGGGATTTATCATCGCTTTCAGACCGTTCGACCGCGGCGCTGGGAGGATGTACGACAGTTGGATGAACTTCTCGATGAAGAGCCTCCCGTAGTCCATACCCTTCAGGTAGGCTTCTGCGGGCTGAACCTTGTACAGATATGGCAGCAACTTCTCTTGCTTAGCTGCCATCGCGGCCGCCACCTTGTCGCGATCAAGCCCGATAATGAGCGCGATATTTGGCGCAGTGCTAAGCAGCACGAGGAGCAACTGCATCAATTCGGCAGCCTTGGAATACTCGCAGCGGTCGAGGTCATCAATGAAGACGTAAACGCCCTCGTCTCCCGCATAAGCACTGACCAAGCTCTGGAAATCCCTGGTGACTTCGTGGATGAGGGGAAGCTTCCCGCCATATTTTGGCTTGGCAAATAGACGAGCGGCCCTGTCGAGGGACGCCGGGCTCTTGAATAAATCCTTTATCTGGTTGAGGAATAACAGCACAACGGCTATACTGCCGCCGACGCCGCCAACTAGGGCGATGGTTTTGCCCGTAGACTCGTCTATTTTGCCGCCGTTCTTGAGAAAGCCTCTAAGGGCATCGATGCCGCCGTGTAGCATGTACCACGTGATCGCACCGGCGGCGAGAGAACCAAACACGAGCCACACCAGCGCCACGGCGGTGTCGATCCAGCCCCGCCACGAAATGCGCAGCGCCAGTAGCCTATAGCGAGAACGGAGCTTTTCTTTCCAATTTAGCCTCGCGGTTAGCTTCGCGTCGAATTCGTCCATAAACGCTGCCCACAAGCTGTCGTCGGGGTCGTACTGCCAAGCATTGAAGCTGACGATCTTCTTCTTTCCGAGATTTTCCAGGGCTTCCTGCAACTGCAACATGAACGACGACTTGCCTGCCCCCCAGAGGCCTTCGATGGAGAGCGTCAATGGAATCTTCGTAGATGAATCGGTTAGGAACTTTGCAACGGCGTTGACATAAGTCGCAAAACCGAGCTTGTCATCTGCTCGTGTTGCAGCTGGCTGATCCCCAAGTACATGGTCGGCAATAGTCTCCGACGAAGTGCGGCCCTGATTGATCCCACCCGATGTAGGGTCCGCCGACTTTTCTCCATCGAACATCGCTACTTGCCGTTCGCTCTCTGTCATCTCCGGGGCACCGCGACCCCATACTCCCGTGGGAAAGTCATACACCGGGGGCGGGGCCAGATCAAGCGCAATTAGTAGCCGAGTTCAAACTACTGCGGGCGGGGGCGGATGGACCAGCCCTTGCTAGCACAACCACACAGAGGGTGCCCCATCCTCCACGGGCTCTTGCGAAGGGTGGGTGGCAGTACTGATCGCACCATGGGATCCGCCCTTCACGCCGCGCGCCGTATCAAGCTTTGGATTCTCCCGGAAGTTGAGGGAACTGTCGGGTGCCCACGAGCCCACCGAGAACTGGATACTGGGTACTGATTTTTCATCACAATTAACCAGTGAGCGCCATCACAGACGTCCAGCCCGCCCGATGCGACAATACTCATCTGATTGGGGCGGTCCAGAGTGTGACCGTCAAACCAGACGGCCCTCGAAGCTGCCCCAAACCCATTTTCAGTGCTCTTTGACAACCTAAGTCATTGGTTTATAAAGACTTTAGTATAAGTCCTTTAAACTCAAAGACCACTCCGAATTTTTCCCCGTAACTCCATGATTCCAGTAGACAGGGGGGGAGGGGGGTACCGGTACTAACTGGTCAACACCCGGGGTTATAGCCCTACTTCACCCGCGCCAGCGTGAACACTTCCCTGCTTTCTTTGCCGTGATCGAGGAAGACCCATTCTTCGACGTGGTGATCGGCGTCAGGTTGGGTGAAGGTCACATGCTGCATGTGTCCGTCGCCGGGCCCGATGTTAGTGCCGTCAAAGAATTCGAAGCTGACCGATTTCGCGTCGGACGAAATGACCTTCATGCGCGGCTGGTTGCCCGCCCCGCAGTAATGGGTCATCAAAAGGCGGTCGCCATCCATGTGAAACATGGTGATCATGTTTTCCGGACCGCGCCCGAGAATCTCGCTCATAAGCGCGGAGCCGCCGGCGGTCATGCGAAAGGTTACTTGAACAGGCTGGCCCTGGTTGTTTTTCCCGGCCCAATTCCCTTCCAGCCCCTTCAACAGGTCGAATGATTTGTGCGCATCCGCCTGGCCCACAACCAAGCTGGCGGAGAGGACGATGACGAAGGTTGCGACGGCGGCGATATTGCGAACTGAATTACGAACGAGTTTCATAGATTCCTCCGATTACACGTTAAGTCGAGTCAAGGGGAAAATTTGGGTTGCCGCGGCCGAGCTTCTCGCTGATGTGGGCGGCAATCAGTTTGCCGTGGAAACGGCCATTCTCAATGAAGATTTCATTCGTCCGCGAGCCGGCGACAATCACTCCGGCCACATAGATTCCCGGAACGTTCGATTCCAGATTCTCGGGATCGCAGACGGGACGCATCTGTTCGGAGGAAAGTTCGATGCCCACGCTGCGCAGGAAATCGTAGTCGGGATGATACCCCGTGAGCGCGAATACAAAATCGTTCTTCAGGTGAAGCGG
>Ga0316363_10000861_pt1 | contig 32031 bp, 23 predicted proteins | sample Sb_taG_3_FD_200459 | JGI IMG/M metagenome (GOLD analysis project Ga0316363, IMG submission 200459) | Peat soil microbial communities from Weissenstadt, Germany - Sb_50d_a_PC metaG (v2) (version 2) | ecosystem: Environmental > Terrestrial > Soil > Wetlands > Peat | place: Germany: Weissenstadt...
AGTAGTAGCAACCATGCGTTCCTCCGGGAAATAGGTGAAAGTCCGGAAGAATCGTAGGCCTGTACACTTGTCCCAATCAAGGCCCTCTCAATAATTGAGGTGGAGTTTGATGCGTTCGCCCTGGGCGAACCCCAGGCCGGATATTTGGCAATGGAAGAGCGCGGTGGGAGAATGTCGAAATCGACACCGACGCTTTTGAGACGCTGGTAATTGACAGAGGACTTGTCGCCGTGAGAAGACAATGGCTTGCGGAAACGCTGCTCGACCTGATGAGGAAGGCGAACGATTGGACCGATGCACAGCAGGCGAATCTCCCGCCGGAATGTCGGTAGCTCACTGGCTGGCGGCGGGCTGTGAAGATGATGGCTTACTGTCCTTGTACCAGAACGGGGCCCAGTAGACTCAGTCGAGGTTGTCGGTTGGGGCGCGTTCGCCGGCGCCGTTGAGCAACTTTCGCTGCTTCAGGCCTGAGGTGCATCCGCCGCCATCTGCGGGGGACTTGGCAACAATTCGAGGCAGCCTTGGCCCCACAAGGCATGCTCGCCTAAAATGGAGTGGCACCGATGGAACTGGCGTTTTTGGAATTGATACAACGGGTTGCAATGGAATCCAGCGCTTATCCAAGGTGCTTGAAACGCCGCCGAATCAGGTTGAGGGCCTGGTGACGCTCAAGATCGTGCAGGTTCAGGGCCTCGTTCCGGCATTACAAGCGGTCTTAACCGCAGGGGACACAGAGAAGGCAGAAAGGTCCTTTCGCGTTCTCTGCCCCCTGTGCGATGACGATTTTCAGCACCCTGCGGATGCAGTTCAGGTTTGCCATGAGTACGATCCTCTCTCAGCCGGCGCCGGCCAATCCGCTCGACCAAAACGGAGCGGCCAAAGGCGAACAGCGGTTTTTGCTTAGCGATCTGAGCTGGCAAAACTATCTCACCATTGGCAATGCACTGCTGGACCGGCCTGGTCTGCGCTTGACATACGACCGGGGGCGTTTGGAGTTCATGACGACTTCACCCAAGCATGAGATCTACAAAAAGTGGTTGAGCCGGTTCATCGATATTCTGGGCGAGATCTTAAACCTGCCGAAAGTCTCGGCGGGAAATATGACGTTTCAAAAAGAAGAATTGGACCGGGGCCTCGAGGCCGATGATTGCTTCTGGATCGCCCACGAGCCAGAGATGCGCGGCAAGTTGACCTGGGATCCCAAACGAGACCCGCCGCCCGACCTTGCCCTGGAAATCGAGATCACTCGAAGTGTCCTGGATCGCCTCGGCATCTACGCCTCCCTGGAAATTCCCGAGGTCTGGCGCTTTGACGGCTCTGGGCTTGAAGTCCTGCGTCTGCAACCCGATGGCGTCTATCAGACAGTACCGGAAAGTCTGTTCTTGGGGCAACTGCCTATTGGTGAACTAGTTCGATTTCTGAGCCAGGCCGAAACGGCGGACGATTTGACGATTGTTCGCCAATTTCGAGCTTGGGTGCTTCAAGTCGTGGATAAGAAGTGATTTCGACTTGGACCGACAGAAATGTACCCTTTCTTTGCCCAAGTAATTATTCGCCCTTTCACTCATCGCGCTGGCGATCCTGGGCAATGTCTGGCGTGCTGTCCGGGAAATAGCCGCGCTCGCGAACGATGCGCTGCTGGAACTCGCGCACCTCGTCAAGCCAGGCGGGCACATCCACTCTGTCAAGTGGCTGGATACTCAAGCGGACGCGTTGGTTCTCAGCCAAGCCAACTTCGCTGAGGGGTCGGAACACGCCAGACTGGAAGATCGCTTCCACCTGCGTCATGGCAAACTCCTGTATTTTTACGGCGCTTTTCATCATCACTAATACTATAGCTACCTTCTGCCCGCAACGAGAACAAGCTCTGCGGCCGTCGTATCCACCTGCCCTGAGGCCAATGCCTTCTGTGTTTCGAAACGGCGGACGATCTGACGATTATTCGCCAATTTCGAGCTTGGGTGCTTCAAGTCGTAGATAAGAAGTGAGTTCGACTTTGCCCGATAGAAACGTGCACTTTCTTTGCCCAAATTGTTATTCGTCCTTTGGCCGTACAAAGTCCGCCATCCAGAGCTGACTCTCCCCGCCCCTGCTCGACGTCCACATAACCCTCTTGTACTGCTTATCAAACACTGGCAGCACATCCGCGCCCGGAGCATAGGTCAGACGCGTCAGCTTGGGCTTGGCCGGGTTTTGGGAAGGATCGTCTATGTTCATCCACCAGAGATCATAATTCGGCCGGACCGCCGGGTCGCTATGGTCGGCCCCGGTGAAGATGATGTGCTTGCTGTCCTTGTACCAGAACGGGGCCCAGTAAACCCAATCGAGGTTGTCGGTCAGGGCGCGTTCGCCGGTGCCGTCGGCGTTGATGACGTAAAGCTGCAGGTGGTCCTTCTTCTTGCGATCGCTGCGGAAGATCACGCGCTTGCCGTCCGGCGAGAAGAAGGGGCCGCCGTTGTAGCAGCCGGGGGCGTGCGTCAGTTGCCGGATGTTGCTGCCATCGGCGTTCATGATGTGCAGCTCGAGATTGCCATCGCGATTCGAACAGAAGACGATTTGCTTGCCGTCCGGCGAAAAGCTGCCCTCGGCGTCGTAGCCCTTTGTGTTCGTCAACTGCTTCAGGCCGCTGCCGTCCGGGTTCGCTTCGAAAATGTCCATGTAGGGGTCGAAGTCCCACTGGTAACGGCGGTGCCTGCCCAGCCGTTTATCCTCCTCGCGCTGATGGTACTCCTCGGCGTAATGCTTCTGCACATCGGCATCGAGGTGGCTGCTGGCAAAGATGATCTTCTTGCCGTCGGGGGAGAAATAGCTGCAAGTCGTGCGTCCCTGGCCGGGGCTGACGCGGCGATAGCTGCCAGATTTCAAGTCCATCACGAAGATCTGATAGAACGGGTTGCCCGTTCCTCGTTCTTCCGCCTGGAAAATGATTTGCTTCCCGTCGGGGGAGAAGTAGCCTTCGCCGGCCCGGACAAAATCATGGGTAAGCTGGCGAATGTTCCGCAGGTGGACTGCTTCCTGCTTCTGCCAAGTGTCCTGGTCCGCTGCGATTGTCAGACATAAGAGCAAAGTCAGCATATGCGTTCCTTGAGTAGGTTTGAACTTTGTTTCACTATCAACGTGACCGAATCAGCAGTAGAGATTCGAATTTGGGTGCCATGTTTACAGCTCTGCACACATTACACTCAGCGGCAGACCGGTAGCCCCTCTTCCCCGAGTACGGTGGAGAGGGGAGAGTAGCGGAACAGCCTCTGAGTCTTCGAAGACCTGGTGAACTGCCAGGGGTCTCCTCGCGGTCCGTCCGGGGCTTCTCTGCGCTCAGCCCTGGCCACACTGGCCCGCTAATCAATTATCTTATTGAGAGGATACTCGACAATCCCCCGTGCGCCGGCTTGCTTGAGCTGGGGCACGATATGACGGACAACGTTTTCGTCCAGGATCGTGTTGACAGCGACCCACTCGGGGTCGGAGAGAGAGGAAATCGTTGGCGTCTGCAAGGCAGGCAAAATCGTCAAGACGGAGGGAAGGTCGGCCTTGCGCACGTTCATCATCAGCCCCACCTTGCCCTCTGCAGCCATGGCCCCTTGCAGCATGAGGACGAGGTCGTCCATCTTGCGCTTCTTCCAGGGGTCGGCGTAGGCACGTTCGTTGCTGATGAACCTGGTGGTGCTCTGCAGCAACTCGGCAACAATCCGCAGATTGTTGGCGCGCAGGGAGCTGCCCGTTTCCGTGACCTCGACAATCGCATCGGCCAGGCGCGGCGGCTTGACCTCGGTGGCGCCCCAACTGAATTCGACCTGGGCCTGCACGCCGTGCTGGGCAAGCCAGCGGCGCGTGAGGCTGACGACTTCGGTCGCGATCCGTTTGCCGGCCAGGTCTTCTACCTTCTGAACCGGTGAGTCCTCGGGCACAGCCAGGACCCAGCGCACCGGCCGCTTGCTGACCTTGCTGAAAACCAGCTCCGCAAGCTCCACCACGGCGGCGTCGTTCTCGAGGATCCAGTCGTAGCCGGTCAGACCGCAATCCAGGGAGCCGTCCTGCACGTAGCGCGGCATTTCCTGGGCGCGAATGAGCGTGCACTGGATTTCCGGGTCGTCGATGCTCGGGTAATAGCTGCGGCTGGCAAACGTGATCTTGTAGCCGGCTTTGCGAAACAGTTCTCCGGTCGCCTCTTGCAGACTTCCCGCTGGAATTCCAAGTTTCAGAATCTGTCCGTTCATTTCTTGTAGACCTGTTGGGGATCGAAAACCCTCTCGCCGACAACCTGTACGCGCTCGCCGTCGATGCGCCGGAAGAAACAGCTCGCATAGCCCTCGTGGCAAGCAGCCCCGCCGATCTGGTGCACTTTGAGAAGGATCGTGTCGGCATCGCAGTCGAAGTAAACTTCGCGCACCTCCTGGACATGCCCGCTCTCTTCGCCTTTGCGCCACAGGCGGCCCCGGCTCCGGCTATAGTAGCAGGCCCGGCCCGTGCGCAGGGTTTCCTCAAATGCTTCGCGGTTCATCCAGGCAAGCATCAGCACCTGGCCGGTCGAGGCGTCCTGGGCGATAGCTGGGACCAAACCGCCGGCTTTGTCAAAATCAATCATGGTGGGTAGTCCATAGTCCGAAGTCCGTGGTCCTTAGACAGGAACTAAGGACGGCGGATCACGGACTAGTACTGGATCAAGCTGAACACGGAATGGGGCCGGAGTTTTTCGCGACCATTGAGGAACGCCAACTCGACCAGGAATGCACAGCCTGCGACGCGCCCGCCCGCCTTCTCGATGAGCCGGCAGCCTGCCTGCATGGTGCCGCCCGTAGCCAGCAAATCATCGACCAGAAGCACGCGGGCGCCGGGAGAGACGCCGTCGATATGGACTTGCAGCTCGGCGCTGCCATATTCCAGGTCGTATTGCAGAGCGTGGGTGCGATAGGGCAGCTTTCCCGGCTTCCGCAGGGGAATCAGGGGCAATGTCATCAGCAGGGCGAGAGGAGCGGCGAACAAGAAGCCGCGTGCCTCGGCCGCGGCCACGGCATCAATGGGCTGACCCTGGTAGTGATCGCGCATCAGGTGAATGGATTCAAGGAATGCACGTGGCTCTGCAAGGAGCGGCGTAATATCCTTGAAAAGGATTCCCGGCTTGGGAAAATCCGGGATGTCGCGAATATACTTCCCCAGTTCCATGACCGCGTTTCCTACGAGCGTGTAGAAAAAGGGGTCAGACCCCTTCCCTGTTCCTGGAACAGTCTTGCATGAACGCGACAGATCGTTGAAGCATCCTAGGGGGTCAGACCCCTTTTTCTACACGCTCCATGCCGCCCTTGTATTGTGGAGACAGGATACGGATTTTTGAAAGGTCAGGCAACTATGGCATTTACGATCAGGCGGGCGGTTCCGGCTGATGCGCCCACCATTGTCGAGTTCAATCGGCTCATGGCCCAAGAGAGCGAAGGGAAGACGCTTGACGCGAATATCCTCGGCCGCGGCGTGGCCAATGCCCTGGCGGACCCGAACAAGGCGCTCTATTATTTGGCCCTGCAACAGGACGAGATCGTCGGCCAGCTCAGCCTCACGTTCGAGTGGAGCGACTGGCGCAACGGCTGGCTCTGGTGGATCCAAAGCGTCTACGTAAAACCGGAATGGCGCCGGAGCGGCGTCTTTCGCTCGCTTTACGAGTACGTTTACCAGGCCGCGCAGGCAGACCCGGACGTGATCGGCCTGCGTCTCTATGTGGAGAAGGAAAACCTCGGGGCCCAGCAAACGTATTTGAGCGTGGGCATGGATTGGGCGAACTATCTGATCCTCGAACGGTATCCTCTCTAGAACAACTCCAGCACCGGCCGCGCGTCCACAAGCCCCAGCCCAGAGCCGTCCGCGGAGGGTAGCTTCGTGCTTGACTCTATTCCCAGCGCGTGGTAAACCGTAGCGGCAATCTCGGCAGCGTGCACTGGTCGATCGCGCGGTTCCTCGGCGTGCTTGTCGCTGGCGCCAATGATGCGGCCGCCCTGCGTGCCCCCGCCAGCCATGAGAATGCTCCAGACGCCCGGCCAATGGTCGCGGCCGCCACGGCTGTTGAGCTGCGGGGTCCGGCCAAATTCGCCCATGCTGACGACCAGTGTGCTCTCGAGCAGGCCCCACGCCTGCAAGTCCTGGAGCAGCGCCGTGTAGGCTTGGTCGAACATTGGGCAAAGCGTGTCGCGGTAGTCGTTCAGCGTGGTTTTGAGATCGCCGTCATTGGCATGGCAGTCCCACGTGATCTCATTGAAAACCGTATCGAACATGTTCACGGTCACCAACCGGATGCCTTGCTGGACGAGGCGCCTAGCCAATAGGCAGCTTTGGCCAAAGGTGTTCCAACCGTAACGTGCCCGGACCGCGTCGGTTTCCTCATCAATCGTGAACGCCCTCTTGGCGGCAGGACTTACGATGGTGGAGAAAGCTTGTTCCAGGGCGGGGTCGCCGCAACTCGCCGAGGCGCCGGTTTCGATCAGGCATTGAGCCGCGTCCACGGCATCGACCAACCCAGTGGCCTTGTCGAGCCGGGCTGGATCCACGTGGCAAGGGTCGCCGCGCACGGCAAAGCTATACGGCTCGTGGTCCGCGCCGAGCAAGCCTGCGGTCTGGCCATGACTGACGCTGACGCCGGTATTGCCGATGATTCGAGGCAGGACCACCCAGGGTGGCATGGAGCTCGAAGACCGGCCCAGTTTGCCGACAACCGCGCCGCAGTGCGGCCAATCGATGCCGTTGCGCGATAGCCGGCCGGTCTGCAGAAGCTGGTGGCCTGTTTCGTGTATGGGTGCTTCCTGATGGTACACCGAGCGCACAATGGCATAGCGATCGGCCATCTTGGCCATGAGCGGAAAGTGTTCGCAGATCTGCAGGCCGGGAACATTGGTCGGCACGGGCCGAAATGGGCCACGGATGTGCTGGGGCGCGTTGGGCTTGAGGTCCCAGGTGTCGAGCTGCCCGGGGCCACCGACCAGCAGCAACTGGATACAAGCTTTCTCGCTGGAGCTTGGCGCCGCCCTTAGTGCTTGGAGCCTGACCAGGTCGGTGAGTCCCAATCCCAGGGCAAGGCCGCCGACGCGAAGGAATTCCCGACGGGTCACACCGTCGCAAGAATCAACTCCCCGGTTGCATTCCAGGCGGAACATGCCAGATTCCTCCGATAAGGGCAAAGTTTGCGAATCGAGTTCGAAGCATCGAGTCCCAGCTCCATGGCCGGTGCTGTGGCGATCATAGCGCGCGGGGGAAGGCATCAGCAAGGGAAAAGTCGATCCGGCGGTCGGAGCGGTTCGGTCTGTTCCGAACTTGCAGGAAACGGAAAGCTGGGCAAGCAAAGGTCTGCATCCGGCCTGAGGAAGATGGTGGAACTGGATAAAGATCCCGGTACTTTTCTGCCGACATAGTACCTGGCAGGTTGCGGCATCTCCAAAGGGCGCGCAAACTCTACGGCGGCGCGTGCCGCCGTTCTTCTGCCGCGGGTTTCGATTCGATGAATCTTGGATGTCAATCTGGGCCAGGGCTGCCGTCTTTGCGGCGTGACCCGCGTGGGCCCACTTCAAGGAGTACACAACTCATGAGTTCAGGGAGCAAGGTGCTGGTCGTACTGGTGGTCGCTTCGCTGGGCGTGTGGGGTTGCGCCCAAGGACCGGCCAATAGTCCTGCTAGTGCAGAGCGGATCCGCACTCTGGAAACCAAGTTGAACAAGCTGGAAGACGATTTCCGAGCCGCGGTTGCGGTGCGCGATCAACTCCGCAAGCGTGTGAACAACATGGAAGAAGAGCGCGCCCAGCTCAGCCAGCAGGTCGAACAGTTGCAGCTCGCCGTCAAGGATCGCGAGGAACTGAAGAAGCAGTTGATCGTCCGTACCACGGAACGGGACAACGCTCAGACCCAGTTCGAGCAACTTCGCAAGGGGATCAAGAGCCTGCTCGGCCAGGCTGAACCAGTTCATTCGCAGCCCGTCACGTCCGCCAGCGAACTCCGGCCGGGCGGAAAGTCATGAGTTTTTGAGTAGGCAAAACAAAAGAGCAGAGAGGCTGACCTCAGTCGGCTTCTCTGCTCTCCTCTTTTCAGGATCGGCTCCCTGACAGCATGTCGAAAAAGGGGTCAGACCCCCTGTAGAATCGAGGCAGTCTGCCCATTTCTGAGCCATGAGGCTCTGCAGATTTGAAGGGGTCTGACCCCTTTTTCGACACGCTGTCAGGGAGTCGTGGAGATCTCGACCGCGGCATTCCGCTTCAGAACGGCGATGACCCGCTTGTACTCACGCTCGAATACTTCGCCTTGGAGCTTGTTTCGAATGCCGGTTTGCGTCTTTTCGTCCAGCGGTTTCAGGCCGGCGTATTCGCGCTTGACCAGGCGCAGGACATGGAAGCCATACTTCAGCTCTACGACCGGTCCGACCTCGCCGTCATGCAGGTTGAAGAGGATCGTCTCGGCCTCGGTCGGCTTGATTTCGCCCCGATGATGACCATAGCCCTCCCCATTGCGATACGAGCTGTCACCCTGATCGTATTGCTTGACCATGGCATGAAAATCTTCCCCTGCACGAGCTTTGGCGACGAGCTGCTCGGCAAACTGCCGTGATGCATCGCGGTTGGGGAACTTGCTGGAGTCGATGAAGATGTCCTGCCAGGTGACGCCGTCGGGAATGCGGAATTCTTCCGGATGCAGCTGGTAATACTCAGCGATCTGCTCGTGGCCGATGCGCTCGATAGCCGGGAAGACAAGGTTCTTGATGTATTCCGTGGCCATGAACTGGCGCGTGACCTGCCGTTGCATGCCTTCCAGGCTCATACCGGACTGGCGTAGGATTAACTTGAATTCTTCGTCACTCTTGGCCCCACTGTTTTCCTTGTAGCGGCGCACCGCTTTGTCGAATTCCTTGCGGGCTGCGTCTTCCAGTTTCTCCAGGATCTGAGGCTTATCCTTCAGTCGTTCCTTGACGTCTTGCACGATAATTTCACGTTCGATCAACTGTTGAAGCTGCTTGTTGTACTCCTCCATGCGCAGCTTGTTGCGCTCTGCTTCCGGTCGTTGCTGGATCTTCAGAAGGAAGGGATAGATCGCCTCGCGCACTTCGTCATCCAGGATTGGTGCGCCATTGACGGTGGCTCGGATCTTCGCGGCCACCTGGCAATCACTTGGCATGGGCACCTGGTAGGAGACAAGGTCGAGCAACGGTCCCTTGGGAGCAGTCTTGGGCCGTGTGTTTTCAGGTTTCTGAGAGCGGGTAATACCTGCAGGGTCCTGCGCCGGGGTCGTCTGGGCTAGCAAGCTGGGAGACGAGCTGCTGCAGCCAAAGCTGCACAGCACCGCTGCCGTGCAGATCGGGGAAAGCTGGCCCAACGACAGCCAAACCACGCGGCCCACCTTCAAGTGGTTCCGTGGGAAATGGCCAACGCTAATAGAGATGCGCCGCATTTCCTTCTCGCTTTCCCTTGCGTGGGTTCGTGCAGAATTCTACAGGGGGAGGAGACTATATCGACTAGGTTGGAGAACGCAAGAGCGCTTTCAGGCACGCATAGAGCGCCTCCGGGACTGTTTCCGCGGGAGAGAGACGCAGATAGGCGCTCGTATCGTCGACGACGCGGAGCCGTCCCTTGCTGCTCTCCGCCAGGCGGCGCATCTTGCGGGGATTGCGATAACTGATGACCATGTCCATGGGCCCCACGCTCTTGTCGAGCACGTCCTCGAGGTGTAGGCCGCTGATTTGCCAGCTCGCCGCCAGCAGACGCAGCTCCGCCAGACGAAGCAGCCATTCCGTCGATTCGGGGGGCGTGCCAAAACGGTCGCGCAGCTCCTGGCGAAAATCTTCGAGCCGATCCAGGCGGCGGATGCGGGCCAGACGGCGATAGACCTCGATGCGCAGTCGCTGGCCAGGCACGTAATCACGCGGCAGGTAGGCTTGCCAGGGGAGATCAATGCTTGTTTCGAGTGGCGTTCGCAATGGCTGGTTCTTGAACGCGCGCACGGCGTTTTCCAGAAGTTGGCAGTACATCTCGTAGCCGACCGCGGCGATGTGGCCGCTCTGCTGCGTTCCCAGGATGTTGCCCGCGCCGCGAATTTCCAGGTCGCGCATGGCAATCTTGAAACCGGCGCCCAGCTCCGTGAATTCCTCGATGGCCTTGAGACGCCGGGCCGCGGTCGGCGTCACGCCGCGGTCGCTGTCGAGCAGCAGATACGCGTACGCCCGGTACTTGTAGCGGCCCACGCGGCCGCGGAGCTGGTGCAGGTCCGCAAGGCCGTAGTTGTCCGCCTGATCGATGAAGATCGTATTGACGTTGGGGATGTCCAGGCCGCTTTCGATGATCGTGGTCGCGACCAGGATGTCTGCCTCGCGGCGCACGAATTGGAGCATCGCTTGCTCCAGCTCATGCTCCGGCATCTGGCCGTGGGCAACGGCGATGCGGGCTTCCGGGACAATCTGCCGGAGCCGGTCGGCCACCGCGCGGATGCTATGGACGCGGTTATGCACGAAATAAACCTGACCGTCCCGATTGAACTCGCGCAGAATTGCGTGGCGAATCAGTTCCGGATCCGAGCGCACGATGCGGGTCTCGATCGCCAGGCGGTCCGCCGGCGGCGTCTCCAGGTTGCTGATGTCGCGGATACCAAGAAGGGCAAGGTGGAGCGTGCGCGGGATCGGCGTGGCAGTCATGGTGAGCACGTCCACCGTCTCGCGCAGGCGCTTCAGCCGTTCTTTGTGCTCGACGCCGAAGCGCTGTTCTTCGTCGATAACAACCAGACCCAGGTCCTTGAAGCGGACGTCGGCACTCACGAGCCGGTGCGTGCCCACGATGACATCGATGCCGCCCAACGCCAGCCGGGCCAGAATGGCCCGCTGCTCGCCATGGCTGCGAAAGCGGCTGATGCCTTCGACGACAAACGGATACTCGGCCAGTCGCTGGCTGAAGGTGCGGTAATGCTGTTCGGCAAGCACAGTCGTCGGCACGAGCACGGCCACTTGTCTGCCGTTATCGATGGTCTTGAAGGCGGCGCGAATGGCCAGTTCGGTTTTGCCGTAGCCGACGTCGCCGCAGATCAGCCGATCCATCGGCCGCGGCCGCTGCATGTCCTGCTTGATCTCGGCCAACGACGTGAGCTGGTCCGGCGTTTCTTCGTAGGGAAAGGTCGCCTCGAACTCCGCCTGCCATTCGCTATCCGGTGGAAGAGCAATGCCCGCCTTCGATTCGCGAAGGGCCTGCAGGTCGATCATCTCGCTGGCGAGATCGAGCACGGCTGCTTCGACCGTTTCCTTCTTGCGCTGCCAGGCCGTACCGCCGAATTTGGAAAGCTCGGGCTCCGTGCGTGCCCCGCCGACATATTTCTGTACCAGATCGATCTTGGATGCCGGCACATAAACGCGCGTTCCCTCGCGAAACTCCAGGATTAGATGTTCTTCCGTCTGGCCATGCTTCTCCAGAACCTGCATGCCGCGAAAACGCGCGATGCCGTGGCTCACATGGACGACCAGGTCTCCTTCGCTGAGGTCCAGAAAGCTGTCGATGGCGCGCGCTTCAAGGTGGCGCCGCGGCAGGATCTGCCGGACTTCCTCGCGGTGGAACAATTCGTGGTCGCTGAGCACCACGATCCTCGAGTCCACGATGCGGAACCCGGAACGCACGCGGCCGGTGACGAGCCGCAGGCGATCCGATTGGGCCAACTGTCCCGCCGCCAGCACCTCGGTGAGGCGGTTGCACTCCGCGTCGTTGTGACAGGCGACGAGCACGCGGTCTCCAACCGCGGCGGTGTCCAGCTCATCCCGAAGCTTCGTGACGTCGCCGCTGAACCGTTCGACCGATTCCACGCGCAAGTGGCAAGCAGCTTCGACAGTCGGGGCGGGGAAAGCGGACACCCGCACACTTGGATAGCGAACCAACTGCCGGAAAACCCCTGCCACCGAGAAGAGCCCGCGCGCGTCCGCGACCCGCTCGAGGTAATGCTTGCCCTGCTCGTCAAGCTCCTGGGGCTCGATCAGCGCTGTCCACGCGTCAGAGGGCAGGTAGTCGCAGAGATGGCCCGTTTGCGGCAACGGGGCCGCGGAGTCTGCCCCATTGTTCGCAGGCTTGGCGCGATTGGCAGCGGCACCGAGGATCTCGGCACTTTCCAAGTCACCTTGGCTCCGTTGCGTTTGCGGCGCGAAGGTGCGGATGGAGTCGACTTCATCACCGAAGAATTCCAGGCGATAGGGGGCTACGGCGTCGGGAGAAAAGACATCCAGAATGCCGCCTCGGCGCGTGAATTCCCCCGGCTGCTCGACGGTCTCCGTCCGCCGGAACCCGTGATCGACCAACCAGGACGCAAGATCGTCCGGCGCAATCAGGTCAGCTCGGTGCAGGACGCGCCTGAGCTGCGTCAGCATTTCCTTGTCGGGAACAGGTTGAATGAGCGCCTGGATTGTTGTCAGAACGAAGCGGGGCGGCTTACCTTCGTTGAGCAGTCTCAGGACGCGCAGACGCTGGCCGGCGACCTCGTCGAACAACGCGGCATCGCTGGGCAGGGCATCCCAGGCTGGAAAAATGACCGGTCGCGCGCCGGCGAAACCGGCAAGATCTTCGGTCCAGCCATCCAGGTCGTGCGGGTGGGCAATGACCACGAGCAGAGCGGCAGGCGCATGCAGTCCCAGCGCTGCTGTGGCAAGCGCGGCCGAAGAGCCCCAGGCTCCGTCGACGGCGCCGCCATGGCCGTTCTTCAGCGCCGCGACGACGGGGTGAAACCCCTCGGCTGCCTGGATAATGCGGGTCAGGTCTTTCAATTTGTCGAGGACAGGTAACGTCGCCCTCGCTGGCGGCATGGGGAGCATCCTTTTTTGATCATTTTAGCAGCCAGTAGGGTGTGTCAAGCGTACCCGCGCCGACGCATCCTTTCGTGCTTGTCTCCGCGAGCAATCGGCCCCCTGGTCCGATTCCCCTTTTTGTTCCGAATCTTCATTTGACATGCAGCCAGGGGCCTCGTTAGTCTCAGGCTGCGTCGACTCTCGTGACCCAGGGGGACGGCCATGCCTGCATCTCTCGATGGTTGCTTGCTCCATCCCTATTCTTCTTAACTGATTCTGCCGTTCCTGGCTGGACCGCAGTTTTTCAACTGCAACTCGTTGGTTGCAAAACGCAACAGCGCCAATCCAGAGGTGTTTTCCTGGAATACAATCTGCCGAGTTGGTCCGACGAGCGTTTGCTGAAGGCATTTCAGGAAATGGGCGCGGAGGTTCCGTTCAGAATTCTATTCGAGCGCCACAATCATGAGCTGCTGAGATTCTGCGCATTTGACTGTTGGCGATACAGGATTGCGCGTCGCGACATGCACATGATCGAGCAATTTGTCGAGGAATCATGGCTTCGGTTAGAGAAAAGGCACCAAACCCTCGCCGGCTTTGATTTGAAGCGGGGCACCTTTCCGGGGTACATGCGAGCGCTGGTCCGAGATGCAATCGCTCAACATAGACGCTCAGGCCAAAGAAAGCTGCGGGAGACCAGCGAATTCGAGCATGTGAATCAGCCTGTTGACCGGGTCGTGCCGGGCGAACTTTGGCTGGCCGACTTCCACGAATTCGGCGCGACTCTACACGGAGCGGTGAAACGGTACTGGGATGAAGTAGTTCTTCAGAAGGCGACACCGCCGGGAATCAAGGCCCTTTCGCCCGTGAACCAACGTTTCCTGAAGAGCCAGCTTTGGGCCTTGTTCGAAAAGTATGCAGGGGCGTAGTTCTACTGTATCAGGCCGAAGTCGGGCGCAACGTGTTTCTCAGTAAAATCTTGCGGTTTCTGAGTGGCACGGGGCCAAGAGCTTTGTTTGCCAGGCTGACTGACCATAGGAATTCGTTTCGCCTTCGAAAACTGGGAGTTCTTAACGTGGGCTTCGCCCACCGCCCTGCAATGTGCGCAGTTTCCTTGCGCCCGGCAGGAGGGTGATGGGGGAGTTGATCCTCATATTGCAAGCCAGCGATGTTCTTTTCCCTGCCTGCTGGCCCGCTTGATAGAGTGAGGTTTTCCCGGAAAAACCGGGAAATAATCGCCAGTGCGGCATTTGTAGAAGTTCATTCTATGAACAAGAAAGTTCTCCGCAAGTGGCATAGAACTTCAGCGGAAAGACACTATATAGGAAGCCCGGTTCGTGCGTTTTCCTCTGCTCAACAGCACCGTGCAAAGTGATCATCGGTAACTGATGGCGCCAACCAAGTTACGTCGTCCGCCAACTCGATACAGTGGAAGTAGATCACAAGAAAAGTAGAGTATTTCCGAAAAACCAAAAACTGCGTCTCACAAAACTCGGTCCGCGCGCAGTACTACTTATAGTGGGCTTGATTCGCGACAATCACCGCGACATCGGAGAGAGTTGCGGAATGTGCAAAAGCGCCGAAGCTCGGCTATGAAGCTACAAATGCCGATAAGGGGCAACCGCGTGTTGTCCTCTTATCTGGTGCGAGGTCGCTACGGACGTGATGAGCAATTAGGCAGAGTTTACCACTTTTCAAAATGGAGTGCACCATGAAGAGCGTCAAGATCTGTATCACGGCCTTGATTGGGACCATGCTTCTGGCTACTACTGTCTGGGCGGCCACCGGGAATGGGAATGTTAGGTGGTCTCCGGGCTCTCCCAGTGCCGGGGCAGCGGGCAGCGGCACAATCAACGTCGCGGGGACCTTTCAACTCGATCCCGGTTATGTCTACAAGAATGCGGTTGTGGCGTGGTGGCCAGTGGGGGGCGGGACGGTCACATTAACCCCGATCCAAAATCCGAATGGCAATAATATCTCAGGCAGCTTTACTGGCACATCGGGTACCAGGTATAATATCATCCTCCAGGTCGGCGAGAAGGATGTGAACAATAATGTGAAGACCCTTGCATCAGATACAGCGCAATATACCGCCCCATAAGGGGAGAGTTGCGGGAACCATGATTAGAAGCAATCGCTAACTGCTGCCCAACCGAGTCGGCCGGCCAGGCAGCAACTTGCAATTGCGAAATACTCAATGCCTTACAAGCGAATCGAGGAGGAATTCGACTATGGATCGTCGCAATGCCTTTACTTTGATGGAACTTCTGGTGGTGATTGCCATCATGGCCATTCTCCTAGGTCTGCTTTTAGTAGCTATTCATCGTGTCAGGGATGCCTCACTCCGCCTCGAAAGCATGAACAACCTTAAACAGATTTCGCTTGCCACGCACAACTTCGCATCCACCTTTGGCGATAGGCTACCTGCTGCTGACGGAAATCCCGCCAGTGCCAATAAGGGAATCTCCCTCTTCGCGGCCCTTCTCCCATTCATTGAGTTGAACGGGCAGGACGCCGCTCCAGTCGTAAAGACGTATATCAGCCCCGCCGATCCGTCTCTTGCCGGCGCGCCCAAGCAGTATCTTTCCAGCTACGCCGCCAATGCTCAGGTATTTCAGGGCAGTCCATCGCTGGGCACTACGTTTTCAGACGGTACTTCTAGCACCATTGCTTTCGCGGAGCACTATGCCTACTGCGGACAGACTTCCTTCGAATACCTGGTTGCCAGCAGAGCTTCCGAAGGGTTCCTTGACCATCGCGCGACGTTTGCGGATGGCGGCACGGTTTGCGGGAATTTCAACTATGGGGATGACTACCCAGTGACAAATGGTTCGCCCCCGGTGAGTGTGGCAGATACAGTGGCCCTCTTCGGTGTTCACGCCACATTTCAGGTCGCTCCACCCGTGGATAAGTGTGGGGCTGCTATAGCTCAGACACCGCATTACTCGGGCATGCTCGCCGCAATGGGTGATGGCAGTGTCCGCTCGATCGCGCCCCAGATCGACGACACCATCTTTTGGGGAGCGGTGACGCCCAATAAAGGTGAAATCCTCAGCGATTGGTAGGGCGCGGCGGCCCCGTGGTTGACCGGCAGCGAACTCCGTAGCCAGTAGGGTGTGTCAAGCGTGCCCGCGCCGATGCACCGTTTCGAGGTCGCCGGGTTGGCGTGTATTTCAATCATCAGCCAGAGGAGGGTGTCGCCCAATGGCTACTTGTCGGAAGCAGATTCTCTGTCGAACGGTGCGTCGGCGCGAGTACGCTTGACACACCCTAAGGCTGAGTTCATGTCGAGACTAGCGCGGGCATGTTATCGCTACGCTTCGCGGACCCGTCCAGGACGTGCCGGATTCTGCCGACAAGAACGTCGGGCGAATAGGGCTTGGCCACGAAGGCGCGGGCCCCGGCCGCGAGAAGCTGGTCCATGCCGCTATGCAGGGTATGGCCGCTCGAGAAAACAATGTCGACGGCTGGATTGATCTGCTGCAACATTTGCATGACCTCCAGGCCCGTCATGCCGGGCATGGTGAAATCGAGGAGCACGAGATCGATGTCCTTGCCCTGATCCTGGTACAGCGCCAGGGCCTCCTCACCACCCGAAGCAGTCAGCACACGGTAGCCCCAGCGTTCCAAAATCGCGCGCGCGAGCTTGCGGATGAGTTCCTCATCATCGACCACCAGAATGCATTCATGGCCTCCGCGAATCAGGTCCTGCGCGTTGTCGGGGCTCTCGAACCGCGGAGCATCCGCAGCCGGCAGATAGACTTTGAACGAGCTGCCTTCGCCGGGTGCGCTGGCGACGGTGACCCAGCCGCCGTGCGCCTTCACGATGCCAAAGACCATGGCCAGGCCCAAGCCTGTGCCCTTGCCGAACTGCTTGGTCGTGAAGAACGGCTCGAAAATACGCGCCTGCACGTCGGCAGACATGCCCGTCCCCGTATCCGCAACGGTCAACACGACATATCTTCCCGGCCTCCATTCCATATTCCCTGCGCAATCGCGCTGATCGAGGGTCTGGTTCACCGTCGTCAGGGTCAGGATTCCGCCGTGCGGCATAGCGTCGCGGGCGTTGACTGCCAAGTTCATGACGAGCTGATGGATCTGCGTCTGATCTACCTGGACCGGCCAAAGTTTCGGTTCGGCGTACGTTTCAATGGCGATGGTGGTGGAGAGAACGCGGCGCAGCAGGCGCGTCGATTCGGCGAGGAGAGGATTCAAATCGAGCACGCGGAATTCTCCTATCCGCCGCTGTGCAAACGTGAGCAACCCCTGGGTCATGTCGGCACAGCGTTGCCCGGCGCGCTCGGCATCGGCCAGCTCGCACTGCCAGGAGGTGCCGGCCGGCCAATTCGCCAGCGCCAGCCGCAAGTTTCCCAGCACGATGGTCAATTGATTGTTGAAATCGTGGGCGATGCCTCCCACCAGGGTGCCCAGCGTTTCCATCTTTTGCGCGTGCCGAAGCTGCTCCTCCAACTTCCTTTGTTCCGTGATGTCCAGGCCCGCACCGACCACATAAGAGAGGAGACCGCTGTCATCCTGGGCAACCGTGAAACGCCAGGCGATCAAACGTTCCTCGTGGCCGCAGGGCGCCAGCGGACTCTCGAATCCGAGAGGGATACGTTCGCTCTTCACGCGCGCATAGCTTTCGCGGACGAGGTCTCGGGCGCGCTCCGGAACCAGGAAATCCCAGAACACCCGGCCGCGCACGTCATCCTCGCTGTATCCCGAAACAGTCGTGCATTTGCCGTTGAAACGAACAATCTGGCCCGAGGAGTCCAGGACCACGATCAAGGCCTCGGCGGTCTCGAGCACCTGCGCGATGAAGTCGCGCTCGAGCCGGAGCGTTTCCTCGGCATGGCGTAGTGCCTCCTCGGCGCGCTTGCGTTTGCCGATATCACGGGAAGTCCCATGCACCAGGCTTCGCCCGTGGACGTAGATCGAGGCGCTGCTCATCTCGACTTCCACGATGGTGCCGTCCCTACGTCGGAGACACGTCTCGAAGCGATCGCGGCCCTGGGCGCGGACCTTGGCCAGGTGTTTCTCAAAGGCTTGACGGTCCACGGCGATGTCCGCCCAGGTCAGACGCGGGATCTCCGCCGGGGTGTAACCGAGCATTCGGCAAAATGCCGGATTGCCATCGCAGAGTTCGCCCGTCTCGGTGCCGCTATGAATGCCGTCGAAGGCGCCCTGGAAGCGCAGCCGATACCGCTCCTCCGAAGCCGCCAGGGCCTCTTCCGCCTGGCGCTTCTCGGTGATGTCCAGGATCACAGCGACAAGATGGCTCAGGCGATTCGTGGAATCGCGCAGCGGCACGCGCAGAACGCGCGCCCACACCGTTCGGCCGTCCTTGTGCAAATACCGATTCTCGCGCTCATACAGACGCGAGGGAACGTGCAATCCCAGCTCGGTCCGGCAGACCCTGTCCGAAATGTCGTCCGGATGCGCCAGATCAATGAGCCGGCGTCCCACCAACTCATCCGCGTCGTAGCCGAGCATTTGCACCAGCGCCGGATTGACTTTTTGAAAATGGCCTTCCGCACTGAGCAGAGCCATGCCCACGCCGCTATGTTCGAATACCAGGCGAAAATGATCTTGCGATTCCGCAAGGCGGCTCAACGCATCATGCAGATCGCCTTGTTCCTCGCCAAGGAACAGCACAATCATCGCGAGAGCAGTCAAGAGCTGCAAGAAGACGACGAGAACCGGAAGAATGACAGCCGAGCCCTTGGCGCCGGCCTCTGAATCAAGCATGGCGGAAAAGACCGCCTGATAGAGCTGCTCGAGCGCGAGAAAAGATAGGAGCAGGGCGAGTAACCACGGTTGGCCGCGACTCGACCATCGTTGCATCGCGGCAAATAACAATGCGCTGCCGGCATAGACGGCAAAGAACAAGAAGACCGTAACCGTCTTACACATGGCCGCGCTTGCCCACTGGTCGACGAGCAATGCCCCAGAGACTGCGACGAGAAGATAGGCCGCGTTGCCGCGCAGGACGGTCTTAATTGCGAACGGCACGGGAAAATCCCGCCGCTCCCCGCCATTAGACTCCGCCCTGTGTGCTCGATCGCGGGCGAGAGCAAGCACGCCGATCAGCCACCAGGCTGCGTGCCACGCAGCGCACACGAGCGCGCAGCCATGCACGTAAGACTTCAGATTGGCAGGCCAGAACTCGAAAGGCTGCCGTGGCGCCGATAGATCGCTGAGGATCTGCCAAAGAAGAAACGAGCACCACGCCAGTGTCCAGTAGCATAGATGAGCCTGCCGCCGATAGGCACACAGAATGGCGCAAACCAGGAGGAGAAACAGGCCGCCGAAAGCCTGGGGAAACAGCGAGGTAAAAAAGAGTGCCATGGTGCTGATGACCGTCTCTTGAGTTCGTTCCTCTTGGCCGAGCGGGCGCCGTCAGCGGGCAGCCGGCTTAGGCATTTCCTCCGGGGAGACCGCACTCCAGACTTTGGCTGTCCCATCGTCGGAGGAGCTGACCAGGTTCTGACCGTCCGGGCTGAAGACAACCCCCGTGACCATTTCCCGATGTCCCTTGAGCGTGAGCGCTTCCACGCCGGTCAGTGCGTCCCAGATCTTTACCGTCTGATCGTTCGATCCGCTGGCCAACCTGCGGCCGTCAGGACTGAACGCCACCGTAGCCACCATTTGATTGTGGCCGCGCAAAATAAGCGCGGTGTCGCCGGAGGTCGCATCCCAAATTCTCACGGTTCGATCCTGCCCCGCCCCCGCGATGAGCTCTCCGTCGGGACTGTAGGTTATGCACAGGAGTCTATCGGTGTTGTTATTCACCGACAGGATCTGCCTTCCGGTGGCCAGCTCCCATTCCGTCAGGGTGCCACTGGTGAAGGACGCGGCGAGACGCTTGCCGTCGGGCGCGTAGGCGATGCTGGTGACGCCGGTGCCGTCGCCGGAAAACTGCTGACAGGGCAACGTCGATTTGCCTTGTTGGCCAGAGCTGATGTCCCAAATCTTCACCTTGCTGTCCTTTGCGCCGCTGGCAAGATGGCGGCCGAGGGGGCTGAACGCCAGACCGTAGACACAGGATCCGTGGTCCGGCAGAGACAGTTTTTCCCGCCCCGTCGCTGGGTCCCAGATCTTGACCGTGCCGTCGCACGATGCGCTGGCCAGCAGTGTGCCGTCCGGGCTGTACTCGACGCGGTTGACGCCTGCCGCGTGCCCAGTGAGAGTGCGGATCTCTTTCCCGGCTTTCCAATCCCAAAGCTTGATGGTATTGTCATCCGAGCCTGTCGCAAGAAACGTTGCGCTGGGACTGAAGGCCACGCAATTCACATCGCGTGCATGCCCGGCGAGGGTTCGCGTTTCCGGGCTGCTGCTCGTGCTCCAGACTCGCAACGTGTGATCGTCGGACGCCGTGACGATCCTGTCGCCGTCGGGCAGAAAAGACACCGCGGCCACCTGGCTCATGTGTCCTCGCAACGTCAGAAGCTCCATGCCGCGGGTTGCGTCCCAAATCTTGATCGTCCTGTCCTCGGAGGCGCTCGCGATGCGCTTGCCGTCGGGACTGTAGGCGAGGCCGAAGACGCTGTCGCCATGACCGGACATCGTGAACCGCGAACTCTTTGGTATCCTGCCGTTTTTGGCTGCAAGATCCCAAACCTTGATGGTCCGGTCCTGAGACGAGGTCGCCAGAAAGTTTCCACCGGGGCTGAACGTCACGCAGTTGATCGGTCCTGTGTGCTCCTTGAGGGTCACGATTTCGCGAGCTTGGACCGTGTCCCAAAGTTTGATTTCACCCGGTTGGTACGTTTCGGACGATTCCCCGTCTCCACTGGCCAGGAGGTTGTCATCAGGGCTGAAGGCGACGCTTTTGACGGGTTTCTTGTGGCCGCTGAGCACACTCGACGGGGCCAGTTCTTTGCTGGTGGCAACCGCTCCAAGCTCCCAGATCCTGATGGTCGTGTCCCCGGAAGCGCTGGCGAGCCGTTTCCCGTCATGGCTAAAAGCGACGCTGTAGACCGGCCCGGTATGACCGCGCAGCGTCGAGATCGGCGGCGGGCTTCTCCTGCGCTCGCTAGGTGGAATGCTCCAGAGGTTGACGGTCCCGTCGAAAGATGCACTCGCCAGGAGGTTTCCGCTCGGATCGAAAGCCACAGCATGGACCGGTCCTGTGTGGCCGCGCAAGACATGCTCGCAACGGCCTGTGGCAAGGTTCCAGATACGGACGGTCTTGTCCTGCGATGCGCTGGCGACGCGCTGGCCGTCGGGACTTACCGCCAACCCGTCGATGGCGTCGTGGTGCTCCTCGAGAACAAGGATGCTGGACTGTAGGAGTCCCCAGAGATAACGCCATTCGAACCCCAGAATATCATCCTGGCGCTCGCGTTCTTCAAGGAGCAATTCCCGCATGCGCCTGACATGGGCTTCCTGCCAGGCGCGATCGGCCATGTTGATGCGTGAAAAATAGAGGTAGCGTTGAGCGCGGGCCTCGTTTATCTCGGCGCGGTTCCGCTGCTCCTCCGCTTCGTGCCTGCGTTTTTCGGCCTCGGTATGCGAGCGGTTCGCCTCCGCGGCAAACTGCTCCATGCGATCGGCACGCCGTGCTTCGAGTTCCTGCCGCTGCCGGGCGGTCACCAACAACGCCCCGGCGATGGTCGCCGTAACAACCACGATTGCCAGCGCCGTGAACAGGCCGAGCCAGGTCCTGTGCCGGCGCGTCCACCGGCCCAGACGTTCGATCCTTGGCTCCGAATACGCGGTCACCGTTTCGTCGGCGAGCCAGTGTTCCAGGTCATCCGCCAGCGCCCGGGCAGAGGCGTACCTATTCTCCGGCTTGCGAGCCATCGCCTTCAAACAGATCGCTTCGAGGACCGGTGAAACGCCCACATTGAGATTACGGGGGCGGGGGAAATCACCGGCCTGCACGAAATGGGGGATCAGATCGGCATCCACCTCGCCAAAGGCGAGCTTGCCCGTGAGCAGGTAGTACAGAGTGGCTCCGAGACTGTAGACATCGCTCGCCGGCGTCAGTCGATCAAAGAGCCCTGCCGCCTGTTCGGGGCTCATGAATTGCGGCGTGCCCAGTGTGCGACCCACCTGCGTCAAAGAGGATGAGTGCTGCACCCCGGACTGGCAGCTTGGTTCACATTCCTCGTCGACCGTCTCCGGCTGGGTAATAACCTTGGCCAATCCCCAGTCGACCACCAGGGTTTCGCCGTAGCTTCCCAGCATGATGTTCTCAGGCTTCAAGTCCCGGTGTAACACTCCCTGGCTATGGGCATAGGCCACCGCGTTGCAAACGGCGATAAGCCTGCCCAGCAGTTGACGCAGTTCCATCGTGCGTGGAAGCGAATCACGATCGGAAGAGTTGTCTTTGTGGAATCGGTCGATGGCGTCCTTGAGGCTCTCGCCTCGAATCAGACGCATGGCATAGAAGAGCCGGCCGTCCGCGTGTTCGCCCAAGCCGTACACTGGCACAATACCCGGATGTTCAAGCAGCCCCGTAATTTTCGCTTCTTGCAGGAACCGTGCCCGGCTTTCGGCATGATCGGAATAGCGTTCCTTGATTTTCTTGATGGCCACCTGGCGCTGGAGTTCCTCATCCCTGGCGACATAGACTTCGCCGAGTCCGCCGCTCGCGTAGGCTCGGATGATGGTGAATCGCAGGCTCGATGACGCAGGGATGTCCTCAACCCTGTTTTGAGGCTCCTCCGCAGCGTTGGTAGAGGACTCCGTCAAGAGAGATTCCGTCATGAGACTGTCTTCGTGGAAAACTTGTCTGTACAATTCTTCATCGGAGAGGCACAGCGTCACTGTATTCTAGGTCTTAAAGAGTTCCGAGGTCGTGCAAAGTACCTAACCCGCCTGTCCGGGAAGCGCACTCACCACGGAGCATTCAGATCATGGCCAACACCCGGCTAATCTTTCGCCGTTGCATGGGTATCGACAGCAAGGCGTTCATGCGAATTGCACAGATATAATGGGTTCAACGGGTGGGTGATAAGATTGGGCATCACGTTTGTTTGCAAGGCCGGTGATCGCAGGAATGGCACCCGCAGCGTAGAATTCCCCTGAAAAACCGTTAAGCAATCGCTCTCGGAAACAATTTAGAGGCATATGCAGTTCCTCGATCGCACCCTTTCTACCGCAGCGGAAAACCTTGCCCTGGACGAAACACTGCTGCTGTCGGCAGAGTCGGCGGGAGGCCCTGAAGTCTTGCGCCTCTGGGAATGGCCGGCTTCTGCCGTGGTACTGGGCTCGGGCAGCCGGCTGCTGGAGGACGTCGATGAACCCACCTGTCGACTGGACCAGGTGCCCATTCTGCGGCGCGCGAGTGGCGGCGGCGCCGTGCTCCTGGGTAACGGCTGCCTCTGCTTCTCCCTCGTTCTTGCTTACGAGCGCTCTCTTGCCCTGAGCAGCATACGCTCCTCGTATGAATTTGTGCTCGAGCGCATGCGGCGTGCGCTTCTTGATCTCGTCCCCAATTGCGAGCTGGCGGGCACGAGCGACTTGGCCGTTGGCGGGCGAAAATTCTCCGGTAATTCGCAGCAGAGGAAGCAGAAGTACCTGCTGCACCACGGCACTCTCCTGTACAAGTTCGATCTTTCACAGGTGAGCCGTTACCTCCACATACCAGCTCGCCAGCCTGCATACCGCGAAAACCGTGAGCATGCAAGCTTCTTGACGAATCTGCCGATGGATGGCCGCGATCTGAAAGACAGGTTGCGAAGAGCATGGGATGTGGATGCAACGATTTCCGCATTGCCGCTGGATCTGGTCCGAGACTTAGTCGTGAAGAAGTATGGCAAGGAGGAATGGACGCGCCGACGGTGAGCGGACCGGACGTCGTAGCTCAAGCTGCCAGCTTGAGCCACTGCTGAATCGAGGTTTCTCCGCCTAGGAAATCGAGAAGGTGGTGATGGCCACGAAGTCGCACTAAATCAGCGTGCTCGATCTCGCAGTAATTTCGTATTGGGTGCTTTCGGGCCCAAGGTACCTCGGGAAACTGCCAAATGACAAGGCCCGAAAGCATGGAGCTGTCGGCGAAGGGCTCTCTTGCGTTGGGGCAGGACGTGCTTTCGTGGCCCCGACTGGTAGGCATGCGTGGACTCGGTCAGGCCTTGGCCACGAAAGCATGGCGCCCCAGCGCTCGTAAACCTCCGGTCCGCATCCTGCCGCCTCGGCTTTGGAGCGGCCTTCACTTTCTATCCCACCTTTACCAACTCCACCCCGTCCCGTCACAATGGGCGCATGTCTCTCGCAGCTACGTTAGGTCCTAAGGGTGCCGTTGCAAAGAACCTGGGCAATTACGAATTTCGGCCGCAGCAGTTGGAGATGGCCGAGGCGGTTGCCAGCGCTATCGCCACCAAACGCCATTTACTGGTCGAGGCCGGCACCGGGGTGGGTAAAAGTTTCGCCTACCTCGTTCCGGCAGTGCTGGCGGCAGTAGCGAATCCCAAGTCGCCGGTTGTGGTATCCACGCACACCATCAGCTTGCAGGAACAGCTGGTCCAGAAGGATATTCCATTCTTGCAGAAGGTAATGCCGCAGCCCTTTAGCGCCGTGCTGGTGAAAGGGCGTTCGAACTACATCAGTCTGCGGCGCCTACGCGGGGCACGGCAGAAAATGGGGACTCTGCTGGCCGACGCCAGCCAGGAACAGCAGCTGGAGACAATCAATCACTGGGCACGCGCTACCGCGGATGGCAGCAGAAGCAGTCTTCATTTCCAACCCGCGCCGATTGTATGGGATCTCGTAGAGAGCGATAGCGGTAATTGTCTTGGCAGGAAGTGCGCAGATTTTGCCGATTGCTTTTACTTCAAGGCAAGACGGCAAATTCATGGGGCCAACATTCTTGTCGTCAATCACGCGCTCTTCTTTAGTGACCTGGCGCTGCGTCGAGAGGGCGCGAGTCTGCTTCCCGAATACTCCGTGGCCATCCTCGACGAGGCGCATACGCTCGAGGACGTGGCAGCCGAGCATCTCGGTCTGAAGATTACACGCGGAGCCGTGGATTATCTGCTCAACAAGCTTTTCAATCCACGCACTGGCCGCGGCCTGGTCGCAACATTTGGCAGCGGCGGGGCCATTCAGCAGGTCGATGCAGCGCGATTTGCGGCGGCGGATTTCTTTCAAACCATCCTCGAATGGCATGCGTTTCAAACCCCCGGCACCGGCCGTGCGCGCACGGCTCACATCGTTGCTAATCCCGTTTCGGAAGAGTTCATCAAGCTGGCCACGCGCCTGGAGGATATCGCCAAGAACCGGCAGGCCGAGGAAGAGAAGATCGAGTTCATCTCGGCGGCAGGACGCTGCGTCGACCTCGCCGGTCGATTGAAACAATGGCTCGGACAGGAACTTCCCGAGCAGGTTTACTGGGTGGACGTTACCGGCGGCGGGAATCGCTCTGGGCGCATCACGCTCGCCAGCGCGCCGATTGAGGTAGGCCCTGCCCTGCAAGAACAACTCTTCAGTAGAGTGCCCACGGTAATCTTGACCAGCGCGACTCTCAGTGCCGGGGGCCGGGACGGCTTCAACCATTTGTGTCGCCGCGTCGGGCTGGCCGAGGCCCGCGCCCTGCAATTGGGAAGCCCGTTCGATTACCGCAAACAGGTGGAATTGCACCTCTTTCGCCAGATGCCTGACCCATCGACCATGCCGGATGCGTTCGAGGAAGCCGTACTGGCGAAGATCCAGGAATATGTGCTCCGTACGCGCGGGCGGGCATTCGCGCTGTTCACGAGCTATCAAATCATGCAGCGGGCGGCGCAGCGGCTCCGCGACTGGTGCGCGGATGAGGGGCTCCATCTCATCTGCCAGGGGGACGGCAGGCCGCGCACGCTGATGCTGGATGAATTCCGCAAGACCAAGCACGCCGTGCTCTTTGGCGTCGATAGTTTCTGGCAAGGGGTCGACGTTCAAGGAGAGGCGTTATCGAATGTTATCGTGACCAAGCTGCCGTTCGCCGTTCCGGATCGGCCGATCATCGAGGCGCGCCTGGAGGCGATTCGACAAGCGGGCGGCGTTCCCTTCATGGATTACCAGGTGCCGCAAGCGGTCATCAAGCTCAAGCAAGGTTTTGGCAGACTGATTCGCACGCGAGCCGACAGCGGATTGGTGGTTATTCTCGATCCGCGAGTGTTGACGAAAAGGTACGGAAAAGTTTTCTTGGAGGCGCTGCCGGCATGCCGATTATTCGTTGATGGGGTACCTGTGTCGGGAACGGCCGGGGAGGCGGAGTAGGCTTGACCGGGGTTGCTAGGAGCGGCCTGGAGCGATCGAAAATGGCGGGCATGTCCAGCAGCCGGAGCAGCGGCGGATCGCGCCGCTCGAATTGCACGACGCTGCCCACCAGGCACGCCCAGACGCCCGCGGCCGATGAAACCGCCAGGGCGTAAGGCACGCCGATTTTCACTTCTGCCGCACTGTAGCGCGGAGCACGCGGCTTATCGATCTGATCGATTGGTACAAACTCGAAGTAGACGCCGTGATCGGGCAGTAGGCGCAGGCTTCCATGGCGAGGGTCCTCCAGGCCAATCGCTCCCTCGGGCCGGAGGAACATTTCCAGCGCAAGGACGGCCTTGTTGCCGATTTCGCTGATCAACCGGCCCTGGCCAGGACCGCCGGCGTAAAGCACAGCCGCCAGGTTTGGCCAAACGTCCAGAAGCCGTTCTCGGCCGGTCACGCGGCGGGCATGGTGGAAGAAGCGTGTCAGCCGATCGATCGTGCCGGCGACACATGTCACGGGCATCGCAATGCTTCTTTCCGCTAGCTCCGCAAGGTAGCGGTCGTGGTCGGATTCCTCGGTGCCGCTCATCAGGCCTTGCGGCGCGATCGCGTACGGTTGAACGACCGCCGGCAGTTGCCGTACAGCAATGGCCTCCATGCCTTCCGCCTGTCCCGGCACACCCAGCGGCGTGAGCATGGAGCCCGATCCCAGGAAGAAGAGCCGGCCGCTGCATAGTCGCGCCAGCGGCCGGGCATGCATTACAAACGCCAATGCCGTCATCGCCGCAGTCTGCTGGGCAACCCAAAGGGCCGGCGAGACTGGGATGTAGGGAAACGGTCCACTTTGCCGTGCCGAGGAGATCGCCAGATAGGGAATTGGCCCGGGCCAGGTCGCACCCGCCAGGTTGGGAAAGGCCGGCTGCCAGTATTCACGCCACAGTTGACCGGGGGTGCGCAGCGGAACCAGACGTCGAAAATCACCCGCGTTGCGGATGCGACGAAAATCGTGATCCCGGCCAAATCGTGTCGTATGCGCCTTGTGCACGAGGCCCAGAAGCGTCCGGTTCTGGCTCCGCGCGAGATCCTGCTGGTCGAGCTGGACCAAGCGCTGCCGCGACTTCGTGCGAAACAATGCATCAGCAACGCACCGGGCCAGCCGCGTGTCGGCAAACCACTGGAGCGCGGATCGGACGATTTCTTTCATCACTCCCGCCCGAGGAAAACAAAAAGGGCAGGCCTGAGGGCCCTGCCCCTTTTACGCCTCTCAAGCTACCACGTTAGCCCCCTCGATGCAAGGGGCCGGCCCCTTGGTCATTTTGAGACTATCAAACAGAAAAATCCCCTCGCGCGCATAAAAATGCCCTGCGAAAAACCTCGCAAAACACAGGCTTTTTTGCACGTTCTGGAATTTTGAGAATTGGAGCCCCCAGAACTGTCGTTGGCCGGGTCAGCAAAAAGTGCCAAAAACACGGGCTTTTCTATTTTGGGACATTTTGAGACTCCATAAGAAAGGACACGCTTGCTGACCGCCAAGATACTGATCATATGTACCCATACTCGCTTGGGGGAGCGCTATCATCCGCGATCCGATTTTTCTTGCGGAACCTTAGCAGGCCGTGTCCAATGGTGGGGATTGGGGAGGAGACCGTTTTGGGAGAAACCTTCGTTTCATCAGAAAAGGTAAGGCCATGGCATTCGATGCCGCATGCCCGTTTTGCCGTGTCCGAGTGCAAGGCGTGCCGCACGACCTGGCGGGAGCCAGCGCCGAGTGTCCGCAGTGCGGCAGCCTTTTCACCCTGTCGGCCCTGCCAACCCCTCCCAGCGTGACCGCCCCCTCCCTCATGCGCCTCGCAAAGAAGCGCGAGGCTGCCGAGCAGAAGGCGCCCGCGCGCGCCCCAATGAAGAGATTAAAGTCACGCATCAATCCTTTCTCCGCGGAGCGTGCCGGCTCCGGCGAGGCGCGGCGGACCGTCACCATCAACAGGGCGCGCAAGCCGTTGCTCCCAATCAAACGGCTCTTCAAGACGCGCCCGCCGCGGCCGCGTGGCAAGCCGAACAGTTTTGGCATCGCGTCATTGTTCGCTGTCGCTGTCGCCATCTATTCGCTCTCCATCCCCAGCCTCGGCTTCTTGGGCGCTCCCGCGGCCGGCATCGGGCTCGTCTTCGGGCTGGTCGGCCTGGCGGTCTCGCATCTCAAGTCGCAGCGCTTCAGTGCTTCCGTCGCTGGCTCGGTCGTGAGCCTCGCCCTCCTCCTGATCTTCGCCTGGCAGTCTCTCCGGCCGGCCTCGGCTGCTCACGAGGCGTTCGATCCAGCCGACCCGCTCAAGCCCTCGCTGGTCCTTGCCGGCAACCAGGTACAGCAGCACCGCTTGCCTCTCCGGGACGATGATTGGACTGACATGAGCCGCGGCGCCTTCCAGAAGGACGACCTGCGCGTGCGCGTACTTTCCGCCAGTGTCGGCCAGGTGTCGGTAAACGGTCGAGACCCGAAAGGTGTCGGTTCCCAGAAGAGCCTGCTCATCAAACTGAAAATCAGCAACGTGGGGGCCGCGCGCAAGATTGACTACTCCCACTGGAGCGGCAGCGGCGGCAACCTTGGACAGAAGCTGCCGGCACTGACCGACAACCAGGGCAAGGCTTATGTCCTCCTTCCCGCAACTGAACCGGAGCCCGTGAAGCCTGCCCACCTTGCTCCAGGAAAACACGTCGAAGATGTTATCCGCTTCCAGGTGCCGCCGGCGGATATCGAATACTTGCATCTGGAGTTGCCGGGCGCCACTGTTGGCGATTCCGGTTACTACCGGCTGCTTATTCCACGGCGAATGATCAATTAGAGGGACGAGGGGCGAGAGACGAGGGGCGAGTGATGAGGGGAAGGAATGGTGCACTGCGTCGCGATGAGTTGCCAAGGGTGGCGGCTTGATTCTTAACTCTTGGAGTAGTTCGAACAGGAGACTTCCCATGTCGCTCGATCAGCGGGCGCCTGCGCGCCGAGCATTCACCCTCGTGGAATTGTTGGTGGTGATTGCCATCATCAGCCTGATGGTCGGCTTGCTCCTGCCGGCCGTGCAAAAGGTCCGGGAGGCGGCCAACCGGATCAGTTGTGCCAACAATCTTAAGCAGCTCGCCCTGGGCTTGCACAACTACGAGTACACGAACGGCCGCCTTCCTCCCAGCCGCATCGCCGAGAAATACGCCACCTGGGCCGTTTTGCTGTTGCCGTACATCGAGCAAGGCAACAGCTACCAGCAATGGCGGCTCGATCTGAATTATTACGCCCAAACCGACCTGGCCCGCCAGAGTGCCGTGCCCATCTATTTCTGTCCCAGCCGGCGCACCTTGAGCTCGGACCCGATCTTGAGCATCTCCGGCGACTCGCCCAGCGACGGCGTGCCCGACAGCAACCAGTATCCGGGCGCCCTGGCCGACTATGCCTGCAATGCCGGCACGACCGGCATGGATTGCTCCTGAATGGGCACCCCCGACGGAGCCTTCCAGTTAGGAAGCATCGGACCGGTTAGTTTCAAAGACATCACCGACGGCCTGAGCAACACGCTTTTGATTGGCGAAAAGCACGTGCCCTTGGGCAAGTTTGGCGTGGGCTGGTGGGATAACTCGACTTACAACGGCGACTACTACCATTCCTGCACGCGGACAGCCGGCCCCGACTATCCGCTGGCGGCGACGATCACCGACCCTGGCTGGAAATTCGGCAGCTACCATCCCGGCATCTGCCAGTTCGCCTTCTGCGACGGCCGGGTAGTGCCGCTACCCGTGTCGACCGACCCCACGACGCTGGGCCTGCTGGCCAAGCGCAACGACGGCCAGGTGATTCCGGATTATTGAAATCCCGCGCTCAGCGCAGGTCTCCTGACCTCGCCGCAACCAGTGATTTTTCGATGCCACGCCCTCGCGGCGTGGTGCCTCACGTTGGTTTCTACCACCAGCGTGCACCTTTTGGAGATGCCCCGCTAGCTCTACCTTCCATTCTCCAACCGTTGCACTTGCTCCTTGAGCCGCTTGACCTCGGTTTTCAAGGAGAGCACCTCATCCCGAAGTTCCTGGAGTCCTTCCGCCAAGTCGTTGTCCTGTCGCCGACCTGCTCTCTGCACCACTTGAGGTCGATTCTCGAATAGGCGGTTCAGGTCCCGTGGTTCGCCATTGCTGCAAGTAACGGCCTTGCGGAATTCTTTCTTGTCGAAGTTGCGGGGCATGGCATGAACCGAACCGTCGGCCATGGCCACGTGGAACACGTTCGTGAATGCGCCTCCGAGTTCGGGAAGCGGCTCATCGGCGTCGTAAACAAGGTCTTGCGGCTTCGTCCAGGGGACCGGCGCGGCGGCCTCGGCGATCATGATGGTGTTCGACGTCCCGTCGGCGATTTCAACAATGCGGCGCTGATGATGTTTTTCGAAAGTCGCTCCCGGGCCGACGAACACCTGGTAATAGGTCACGCTGTCCTTTTTCGCGCCGGGAAGGGCATAGACGTCGGGCATTCCATCAAGGAGCGCCCGGTTATGGGGACTATCCCACGATTGATCCCTCCGGAACTGCTTGTATAAGTCGTTCTGTTCGAGGTAGGGCAACAATTCGATTCGCCAGCTCAAAAGCGCTTTGCCGTCCGATCCGTAAATCGCCGGTGCGGGAAAGCGGCCGTTGACATCGTGATAGTTATGCAAGGCCAGCAGGAGTTGTTTCAGATTGTTACAGCTGGTCATTCGCAGTGCGTCTTCTTTGTCTACGGGCCTGCGTGATCCGCGCGGCGCCGGCTCCTGGGGGTCTTGTGCTGAATCAGGGCCGGCTGCAGGCGCGAGTGTAGCCGTTTCTCCGGGCTCGGCAGGGCCAGGCCCTGAGAAGGCACTGGCTGCCACCCCCAGGCCTCCCGCGCCAAGGATTACTACGGCCATACCAATCAGGGTGAGTCTCACTTTGGTCCACAACATCGTTCGCATTGCTCCTTGTGCCAAGGTAATCACGCGGGCGGAAACCAATCCAGATGCCGGGTTCAACCCTGTCTTGGCCAGCGCCGCCTCGCAGGTTTTTCTCGACAAATCTCGAGACGCGGAGGTGGTCCACGCTGCGCCTGCTTCCGAAAACAGCAGGGTTGGCGCTTCCACACCGCGCTGAGCGAGTCGGCGCCGCAACCGATGGCGGGCACGAGCCAGGCGAGACACCACGGTGCCCTTGGGACAACCCATCTCCGCGGCGGCCGCTTCGTTTGTCTTTCCCTCGAAATAGCAAAGCAGCACGGCCGATCGGTACTTCTCCGGCAGGCGTTGAATCTCCTCGTCAACCAGGGCTTGCAGATCGTAGTTTGCGTCCCCAGCCGGGATTGTCGAGGGAAGCCTGAAGCGAAGTGCCTGAGCGCGCGCGCTCCGGAGGACCGACTCTCGACGCGCAGCCAGGGCGATGCGATAGGCCGCCTTGTACAGCCAACTACCTAAAGCCTGGCGGCTGCTAATGGAAGCTGCCCGCCGGGCGAGGGTGAGAAAGGTTGCCTGGAAGGCGTCTTCCGCGTCTTGTTCCTGACGCAAGATGCGCCGGCATAGACCAAGCACCATGGCCGAATGCCGCCAGAGCAGCACCTCGAACGCGGCCTCATCCTGTTGGGTGACAAAACGCTCCAGCAGCTGGGCATCGGTCAGCCCGGCTCTGCGGAGGGAGTGTAACCACGCATGTATGGGAGTTTCGGCCATGATACTTCTATAGAGGGGAGACGACGACACTTGCTTCCCTGTTTTTAGCAGGATTAGTGCGAACGATGCGGTTTTCTTCTTATTATTACTACTTCAACCGAGAACGTTTTGGAGATGCCCCGGCCTCGTGCCGGTGAGTCTCACGGTGGTTTCTACCACTGGGGAGCACATTCTGGAGATGCCACGCCCTTGCGGCGTGGTCCCTCACCTTGGTTTCTACGACACCGGCGCGCACGTTATGAAGATGCCCCGGCCTTCTTAAGTTACCCGGCATAATTTTCGACGACGGCGTTCAGCCTCGGCGCCGTCGAGCATGGATTGCAGCTTCGTCCAGCCGCGCCACAGAACCAGCCAGCCGGGATTGCCGTCGCTCTTGCGGTTCAT
>Ga0316363_10000863_pt1 | contig 31996 bp, 26 predicted proteins | sample Sb_taG_3_FD_200459 | JGI IMG/M metagenome (GOLD analysis project Ga0316363, IMG submission 200459) | Peat soil microbial communities from Weissenstadt, Germany - Sb_50d_a_PC metaG (v2) (version 2) | ecosystem: Environmental > Terrestrial > Soil > Wetlands > Peat | place: Germany: Weissenstadt...
TGATGTCCGGAATCGCGACCACCACTCGCAAATTTGTGGATGCGGTGGAGGGCACGCGCGTGCGGATTCTCGATACTCGCAAGACGGCTCCGGGGCTGCGCGTGATTGACAAGTACGCCGTGCGCCGCGGTGGGGGACAGAATCACCGGCTGGATCTTTCCGACGGGGTGCTGATCAAGAGCAATCACATTGCGCTGGCCGGGGGCGCGATACCGGCGCTGGAGCGCGCAATCCACAACCGGCGTGGCCGGCAGCTGATCGAGATTGAAGTGCGGTCGCTGGAAGAACTGGAGCAGGCGCTGGAGCACGGGGCGGAGGCGATCCTGCTCGACAATGTGAGCGTTGAGAATGTGCGCAAGGCGGTCGAGATATGTTCGCGCCAGTCGCGGCGGATTCCGCTGGAGTGCGCGGGCGGAATCAATCTGGAGAACGTGCGGTCGTACGCGGAGACGGGCGTGGATTTCATCTCGGTGGGGGCGCTGACGCAGTCAGCGACAGCGGTGGATATGAGTTTGCGGGTGGGCCCAGCGTAAGAGCCAGTCGTTGGTCGTCAGTCGTTGGTCTTTAGTCGCTGGTCGTTCGCGGGCCAGGCACGCCATCGTTGCTTCTTCATTTTCCCGGATTCGATTTGCGAACGACCGACGACTAACGACCAACGACTGTTTATAATTCCCTCCATCGTGGCTTCCATGAAAACTCGCAGCTTACCGTCGGTACACAAAGCGACCGATGTTCGTCTGGGCCGCATCGTGCGCCTGCTTATGAGCAACGCTACCGTTGTCGTCAGCGGCACCAAGATCGCGGCGGAGATCGGGACGAGCCGGTCGGAAGTTTGGCGGCTGATTCAGCAACTGCGTGCGTTGGGTGTGGATGTTGCTGGACATTCGGCGACGGGCTATCGACTGCGCGTGGTTCCAGACTTGCTGCTGCCGGAGATGTTGGGGGCGCCATTAAAGGGCACGATCTTCGGCGGTGCCAAGCAGTTCCATCACTATTACAAAATCGGCTCGACCAATTCCGAGGCAATGCGAGCCGCGGCGGAGGGCGCGCCCGAGGGCAGCGTATTTCTCGCCGAAGAACAGCTGGCCGGGCGTGGGCGTGGCACGCACTCCTGGCATTCGGTGCGGTCGGCGGGGATCTACTGCTCGGTGATCCTGCGTCCGGCGCTGCCGCCTTCGGATGCGCTAATTTTTTCGCTGGCTGCGGGGCTGGCGGTTCGCGCGGCAGTGGCGGAGATTGCGCCGCAGCTTCTGGTGGATCTGAAATGGCCGAACGACCTGCTGCTCGGCGGCAAAAAGTTCTGCGGCATTCTCACGGAGATGAGTGCCGAGGCCACGCGAGTGCGCCATCTGGTGGTGGGGGTGGGAATCAACGTGAACCAGGTGAAGTTTCCGGCTGAGCTACGCGAAATGGCGACTTCGTTGCGGATCGAGACCGGCACCGAATGGTCACGCATGGAGCTCTGCGCCGCTTTGCTAAAATCGCTCGACCGGGAGTATCGGAGCCTGTTTGAGGATGAGGGAGCGCGAGATGCGATCCTGCGCCGGTTCGAGGAAAGTTCTTCGTCGACGCGCGGCAGGAAAGTGAGCATCGAGGACAACGGCGGCCTGACTGGTGTTACCGAGGGATTGGATGAGCGTGGTTTCTTGCGGGTGAGAACGGCGGAAGGGTTGCGGACGGTGGTGAGTGGAACGGTGAGAATCATTGGTAATTTGTAATTTGTAATTGGTAATTTAAGAGCGGCGACTTTTTCCAATTACAAATTACCAATTACCAATTCTTGACGCCTATGCTTCTGGTCATTGACGTTGGAAATACGAATACGGTGCTGGGCGTTTTTGCTCGGGTGGCGCACCGTCCGGGCGACGATGTGACCACGGAAGCGGCGCGTTACGAGCGGCTGGTTGCAAACTGGCGCGTCGGTTCGCATCTGACTCGCACCGTCGACGAGTATGGAGTGATCTTCCGCAACCTGTTCTCGATGGACAACCTGGAAGTTTCGGCCGTGCGTGGGATCGTGATTTCATCGGTGGTGCCGCCGCTCGATTCGGTGTTGCGGCAGGTGTGCGAGCGCTATTTCAACACCAAGCCGCTGTTCATCGAGCCGGGCGTGAAGACGGGCATGCAGGTGCTGTATGACAATCCCGTAGAAGTGGGCGCGGACCGGATCGTGAACGCGGTAGCGGCGTTTGAGAAATATGGCGGGCCCTGCGTGATTGTGGACTTTGGCACGGCGACAACCTTCGACTGCATTTCGAAGAAGGGCGAGTACATAGGCGGCGTGATTTGTCCGGGCATTGGGATTTCCGCGGACGCGCTGTTTCAGCGTACGTCGCGGCTGCCGCGGGTGGAGATTCGCAAGCCGGCGCGGGTGATTGGATCGAACACGGTGGGCAGCTTGCAGTCGGGGCTTTACTACGGGTATCTCGGCCTGGTCGATGGCATTCTCGAGCGGCTGGTGGATGAACTGGGTGCGGAGACTCACGTGATTGCGACGGGCGGACTGGGATCGCTGATTGGCACCGCTTCACGCTTCATTAAAGATGTGGACGAGTTTCTGACCCTCGAGGGGCTGCGCATCATATGGGATCGCAACCAGTCCTTCCGCCGCGAAGCCACGCCAAAAGCAACGAAGACGTCGGCCAAGCCCCTGGATGCCGATGCGAAACCTTGGCCCCCGCCGAAATCTTCCAAATCGCGCTGAGCCGCTTGACCCTCGGGGGCTTAAGCCCGCATTTTTGGCGGGTATTGACGGCACGGCTGAAGCCGTGCCCTACCCAAAACGGATTTCTGAAACCAGTTCTAGAGACTGTTCTTGCTTGTCGTGGAAAATTACTTCAATTACTTCACGGAAATCGAAGAGCACTATCTGCGGCGGCGGGGGACGCACCTGCTGCTTTCGACGCTCGATTGGGCTTTGATTGAGACCTGGAAAAGTGCGGGCGTGCCCTTGGAGGCTGTGCTCCGCGGAGTCGATGACGCATTTGACAAGTACGATCAGCGTCCGTCGAAATCGAAGAAGGTGAATAGCCTGGCATACTGCTCGCAGGCCGTGCTGGCTGCGGCGGAAGATATGAAGGAAGCGGCGGTGGGTGCGACGGGCGAAGAGAAAGCTCGGCGAGAGCCCGGGTTTGAGGCGGCGCAGATTGCAGCGTTCTTGCGGGAGAACGCCGAGAAGCTCGAAAAGGCGAAGCTGCCGGAGCGCGCGGGATTCGCGACTGGAGCGCTGGCACGGGAAGAAGCAGGTTCGTTACGTGAGATGGCGGAGGCCATCGAGCGTAATGGCAACAACAAGCTTCCGCGGCTGGAAGACTTAGAGCGGCGGCTGACGGTGCTGGAGGAAAAGCTGTTCGCGCTGTTGATGGCGGCGATTCCGGATGAAGATCTGGTAAATGTTCGCGCGGAAGCGGATCGGGATATTGCTCCCTACCGTCGGAAGATGACGGCGTCACAGATCGAACAGCTACACAAGCAATATGTGCATAAGCGGCTGCTGGAGCGGTGCGGAGTGCCGCGGTTGAGTTTGTTCTATATGCACTAGCGTAGGGACAGCCGCCCTCGGCTGTCCAGACGGGGCGAAGCCCCGCGGTGCTCTTGAGTGCAAGGTTGGACAAACGAAACATCAGGCGAACTGCGCTCGCCCTGGACAGCCGAGGGCGGCTGTCCCTACGCTAAAACAGCATGCTTCTTTCCATCGAAAAACTAATTTACGGCGGTGACGGGTTGGCCCGCACGCCGGTCGGCGCGGACGGGCGGAATATGGCGGTGTTTGTGCCGTTTGTGTTGCCAGGGGAGCGGGTTGAGGCCGAGATCCGGCAAGAGAAGCCTGGGTTCGCGCGCGGCTCGGTGGCGCAGCTAATCGAAGCGTCGCCTGATCGCGTCGAGGCGCGGTGTCCGTACTTCCGACAATGCGGCGGATGCCACTACCAGCACATTCCCTACGAGCGGCAACTGGAGTTCAAGGCTGGAATTCTGCGCGAGACGCTGCAGCGGATTGCAAAGATAAAGATCGAGCTGGAATCCGAGATTCGCCTGCATGCTTCTCCTCCCTGGAACTATCGCAACCGGACGCGGCTGCAGGTGCAGACTGCGCCCGAGTTTCCACCCCAGACCGGCAAAACCGGCCGTTCTGGGGACCCCGGATTTGCGCTGGGGTATTTCCGGTTCGGCTCGCGCGAATTTCTTCCGGTGCGCGAATGTCCGATCAGCTCGCCGCTGCTCAATCAAGTGATGGCGCGGCTGCTCGAGCTGCGCGGATTGAATTGCCCGGCGGCAGTTGAAGAGATTGAGCTGTTCGCGGACGCGGCGGATGAGCGTTTGCTGGCCTGGGCATTCTGTGGGCGTGAGGCGGACCAGAGAGATCTATTGCGCTGGGCGGAGGCGCTCGAGCGCGAGTTGCCGGAAATCACCGGCGTGACGTTTTTCTCTTCGCGGAGACGATCCTCGGGACGCGGATCTTCGGAGCGACGACTGGAAGATGAGGCGCCGATCGACCTGAAATCGCTGGCGGAATCGGGCGCCAAGGCAATTCGCTATCGAACGAAGAACCACGAGTATCAGGTCAGCGCGGGAGCCTTCTTCCAGGTAAACCGTTATCTGGTGGACGAACTGGTTTCGGTCGTGACCGGCAATGCGCGCGGGGACGTCGCACTCGACCTGTATGCCGGAGGGGGGTTCTTTTCAGCGGCTTTGGCGCGGAGTTTTCATCACATTTTTGGTGTAGAGCCGTCACTGACATCGCACGCCGACTTTGTGCAGAATGTGCCTGCGAACGTGAAAGCGGTCGGCGCGCGAACCGAGGACTACCTGCGAAGCCGGCCGGTGCGAAAAAGACCTGACTTGGTCGTCCTGGACCCTCCCCGCACCGGTGCCGGCAAGTCGGTGATTCGTTCTCTGGTGGAACTCGGAGCGCCCCGTGTCCGATATGTTTCGTGCGAGCCGGCGACGCTGGCGAGGGATATCGCTGCCCTCTTGGCCGCCGGCTACCACATCGAGGAAGCACACTTATTCGATCTCTTCCCTGAGACGTTTCACATCGAATCGGTGATGCTGCTGGCACGCTGACCGCTTTCACGTCGCCCAGTTCCTCCTGGAAGACGGGTGGGTGGAGAGGGCCCTGGCGCAGGCAACACACGCGCCGGGGCCCCGCTCGTCCTCCCGTTTGCGCAGGGTTGAGCCGCACGTTCTCGGGCACGAAGCAATAACGAACCAAAACGGGGCCGATTCTCCCTGGGACCAACAGAAGAGGCTGCGGGAAAGTCAAACGCACCGCGAAAAGGGAAGGGCACGACTTCCAGTCGTGCCGCAAGCAGCGCAAAACCGCCGCGGCTTCAGCCGCCGAGGTGAGCTTTTGAAACCGATGCGCAAAATCTCACCGCCGGGAACTTATTTCGTAACCTCGATCACCTGGCAACGAAGAAGTCTGTTCGTAGCCGAACCGATGGCACGCCTTTTCCTGCAAACTCTCTACTCGTATCGCCGCCAAGGAAAATTTCAGCTTCACGCCTTTGTGCTCATGCCCGAGCATTTTCATTTGCTGCTGACACCAACGGAGATCGCGCTGGAACGTGTCATGCAATTCGTCAAAGGTGGGTACTCTCATGCCGTGAAAGAACGACTGGGAAACGGGATTGAGATCTGGGAACGAGGGTTTACGGACCATCGGATACGGGATGCGGAGGACTTTGAACATCATCAGATCTACATTCATCAGAATCCAGTCGAAAGGAAATTGGTTGCGCAGCCGTCGGAGTTTCGTTATTGCTCGGCGTTTCCGGGATTCAAGCTGGATACTTGGCCCTCAGCGGCTGAAGCCGGACTTCTTTCTTCGGCGTGATGGCACGACTGAAGTCATGCCCTTCCCTTTTTAGGTGGCGACTTCGACTCTTCTGCGCCGGGGTAGAAGCGTCCACCCTACATCGAGCTAGAGAATGATGCGCAACCACAAGCCACCACGGCAGCCGTTGTTCTGGGCGGCGGTGGCATTTTCACTCGGTCTATGGACGGGCGTGCGTGCCTGGCGGCCGCCGTCGTGGTGGGTGATCGCGGTAGTGGCCTTCGTTTTCGCGGCGTCATGGTTTCTTCCGAAGCGAGCCTGGCTGGCCAAGGCGCTATCTTTGGGCGCGTGGTTTCTTCTGGGCGCTTTTCTGATTCAGGTTCGCGGTCAGCGGCCGGACGACTCTCGGCAGGATGACGCTAGGATTCTTACCCTGGCGGATGGCCGTGCAGTCACACTCACGGCGCGTGTGATGCGGGAGGGATATGCACGGGCCGCGGGGCCACGGTCGATTCGTGAATCCATTGATGTGGAGACGGAGGAGATCGCGAGCCAGGGCGAAAGCTGGCCGGTGCGGGCTGGGGTGCGGCTTACGATTTACGAGAAAGTAGAAAATCCCGAGGCGGTGGAGCGCCGGGAAGATCGGGCCATTGGATCATCGGGTCATCGGGTGATCTTTGATGACCCGACGGCCCGATCACTCGATGACCCGATCCTTCCCCTCTCTCCACTTGCCCTCACCTACGGCACGCGCGTTCAGATTCGCGCGAAGCTGCATCCGGCGCGCAATTACCGCAATCCCGGAGCCTTCGATTATGAAGGCTATCTGCGCGACAACGGCATCAGCGTGCTGGGGTCGGCGGAGGCAAAAGACATTGAGCGGCTTCCAGGGTTTTCTGGCAGCCGGATTGAACTCTGGCGGACGCGCGTCCATGCGAGCATCGTGGCCAAAATTCACCAACTGTGGCCCGCGTCGCAAGCCTCGCTCATGGATGCCATGGTCCTCGGCGAAGAATCATTCCTGCGCAATGCGACGCGCACCGAGTACCAGCGCTCGGGCACCTATCACGTGCTGGTTGTTTCCGGAATGAACCTGAGCATACTGGCGTTTGCCATTTTCTGGACGCTGCGTCAGTTTCGCGTCGATCCGGCGGTCGCGGCCATCACGACGGTCGTGGTCTCGTTCGCATACGCATTCGTAGTGGGAGTCGGGCCGCCGGTGTGGCGCGCCGCGCTGATGCTGGCGACATACTTGGGCGCGCGTCTGCTGTATCGCGAACGCAACATGATGAACGGCATTGGCGCGGCGGCACTGGGAGTTCTGATCGCCGATCCGCACGCCCTGTTTGGCGCCAGCTTTCAGTTGACGTTTCTCGCGGTCTTCATCATCGCGGGCATCGGCTCGCCGATTCTGGAGCGGACAACGTTGCCCTACGCGCGGGGTTTACGGCTGTTGCAGGCTGCAAGCTACGATCTGCACGTCGCTCCCGAGGTGGCGCAGTTCCGGCTCGATCTGCGGATGATCGGAGTGCGGCTGGCGAGATTTGTCGGCAACCGCCTTGGCCTCGCACTGCCCGCGATCTTCATGCGTGTGGCAATTGGTCTGGGCGAATTGACCTTCATCTCGGCACTGATGCAGGCGGGACTGGCGCTGCTCATGGCCTACCACTTCCATCGCGCGACCACCATGGGGATGCCGGCCAACCTGGCGGTGATTCCGCTCACCCAGGTGCTGATGCCCGCCGCCGCCGCCGCCGTCGGCTTGGGATACATCTCGAGCACGCTGGCCAAGCCCGCGGTTTGGATTTCAGGCCTCGCCCTCCAGGGAATCGCGGGAACGGTGCACTGGCTGGGCGGCGCCCAAGTCATCGGAACATCGATCGCCGACCTGCGGGTGGCCATGCCCTCGCTCACCATGATATTGGCTTCGATCGCCGCGCTGGCGCTCGCCATGCTGGCGGCGCAGATCCGTCGCACGCGCCTGGCCGCTTTCGCTTCCGTGGTGTTGCTTTTCGGAGTTGCGGTCTGGATTGCGTTTGTCCCCTCTCGTCCTCACCTTCGCGCCGGCGTGATGGAGATGACTGCCATTGACGTCGGACAAGGCGATTCCATTCTGCTGGTCACGCCCGAGGGCCGCGCCCTGCTCATTGATGCCGGAGGCCTGCCGCAGTGGATGCATTCGGACTTTGATCTCGGCGAACAGGTAGTCTCTTCTTATCTTTGGAATCGAGGCATAGACCATCTCGACGTGGTCGTGATCACGCATCCTCATGCCGATCACCTCGGCGGGATGCCCGCGGTAATTGCAACCTTCCACCCGCGAGAACTCTGGCTGAGTATCGACAAGCCCGTGGGAGAATTGCTGCTGATCGTTGCACAAGCCCAAAGAGCGGGAATGGAAGTCTCAGTAAAGAAAGAAGGCGATGCATTCGATTACGGCGGCGCGCATTTTCACATGCTCGCTCCCGGACGCGACGAAATCACCGGGTCGATGCGGCCGAACGACGATTGCCTGGTGTTTACGGCCACTTTTGGCGGGACGACCGCTTTGCTCGAGGGAGACGCGGAACGTCCGGCGGAACGGCGCGTCGTGGAAGAGCATCCGGAGGCGATGCTGCTGAAGGTCGCGCATCACGGAAGCGCAAGCGGAACTTCTGCCGATCTGCTCTCAACCGTTCATCCGCGCTATGCGGTCATTTCCGTCGGCGCGCGGAATGTGTACGGACATCCCCGGCGCGAAGTGCTAGAGCGGCTGCAGCACGCCGGTGTAAAAACCTACCGCACCGACGCGCAGGGCGCGGTCAGTTTTTACCTGGACGGCAAGTCCGTGACTCCGGAGGTCGCGCTCATCCACTGATACCCTCACCCAGTGATATCGGCGGTCTCGTCGTCGAGGGGCGGCAATTTACGGTACGCCTCGATAATCTTCTCGGCTTCGGGCGCGTCTTCTTCGCGCACAAGAATGACCGTTCCACCGACGCCGGGAAACGCATCCTGGACCGCGTCAATGGATTTCAGGTCCGAGTCGATGCCGGCAGATTCAAGCAAGCCCTGCACGACGATGGCTTCGTTTTCCTGCTCCGTGTCAAAAATCTTGACAAGTTTCTCGTTGGGCTCCGGTTGCGGCACGGGGTTAGTCGGCTCTGGCATGCGTCCTCCGTAAGACTGGCTGTTAACAGATTACGGCAGTCACTATACCCCTGTCTTGCGGGTCACAAAAGTGTACCGCCAAGGGCAGTTTGATTCGCGGGCGGAAGCTGGCACAATGACGACTGGGCGCAACGCGGGGGACGCGGTCAACATCCAATAAGCACGGGGGCAGCATGGAAGTTCAACGGGCCGAACCGCCAAGCGGAGAACACAATGAGCGCATGGAAGAGGCCCGAAGACTGCGGCGCCTGCAGGTGATGATGAGCATGGTGATGTCGGTGATCAGCCAGGATCCCGATCTGACGCTGGAAGAGGCGGCAGAGATGGCCGCGAATGCCCGCCGTGCCGCCCTGAGCCTGTTTCCCACTAAAGAGCTTGCCTACGATCTTCTCTACCGGCCGCGGCTGCAGCGGCTGATGAATGAACGCTTCCGGCTGCAGTAAAAACTAGCTAAAAGCTATCTCATAAATCGTTTTGGGTAGGGCACGGCTTCAGCCGTGCCGCTAGGAGCCAATAAAGAAGCGGGCTTTAGCCCCTGAGGGATCCGGCGGTTTACTCCTTCGGTTCATTATGCGATGGCTTCTGGAAACTATCGAAGCACAGTCGCCTTCTTACCAGTTTGGTCCAAACCTCCGTTTCCATGATTGACAGTTGCTTGCGGCGGCGTAAGCTTTACCAAGTTCAAAAGCAGAAGTCCCGAGGTCCTCTCTCATGCGGAAATTCGTGTATAGCAGGCCGTTCAGCGCCGCGTTTGTAGGCTTGTTTTTCTGTGCCGTGGCGCTCGCGCAAGATCCCACCAAGGTCGAACCAACGCATTACAAGCTGGCTTTTGAGAATGAGTATGTGCAGGTGGTAAACGTCCACTATGGGCCGCATGAGAAGTCGGGTCTGCACGCGCATATGGGAGGCGTGGTCGTCGTTCTCACTACCGGGCATCTCCGGTTCACGGATGAAAACGGCAAGACACAAGAGGTGTTTGCCAAACCGGGCGAGCCCCGGTGGTTCCCGCCCTTCAAGCACAAAGTGGAAAACCTCGGGGAAACTGCCTACAGCGCCATCTATATCGGGATCAAAAACAAGCATCTAGCCAGCGAGGCCAGCATGAAAGCCGGACCATCGGAAATGGATGAGCAGACGAAGAAGCTCGTGGCGGAGGCCCTTCTGGCCGCGGCGAAGTGAGGATGGCGGAGCCCACTCATCGCAAAGAACGCGATGAGCGGAGCACCAAAGATTGCCGGGACCACCCGCCACCAAGGACACCGAACTGTTTCCCCTGCGCCCGAAACTATAGCTGAGCTAGTACATCACTGGCAGCTCCCCGCGTTCGCGAAGAGCGAAGTAGCAGTTTGCGGCTCCTTCTGGTTTCGTGTTATTTGGAACGCGCTTTTTCCGGAGGTCTGGCAGATCGTCAGGGAACCCCATGAATTCCTGATATAGGTCTGGATCGGACGTCCTGAGCATTTCGAGGTTTTGCATCCAGCGACGGCGATAGCCCACGTTCTTGTCACTATCCAATCCCAAAATTCGTTTGAGCTTCTTGCCATTATCGTTCAGAGCCTGGACGTGCCCGTCAGACAGAATGCGCAGACAATCGCCAAACGCCACTTCGCACGGATTCGGAACACCAAGGACTGCGTTCTTCGCCTCATTGCAGGTTGCACACACATAGAGCAGGTTTACGTACTCGCATTTTCCGCCCTCATCTTCGGCAACTGGAATGGAATGGTCGATGTGAAAGGTCGCACCTCGTCCATACCACCGCTCCCGATGAAGACAGTACACACACCTGAACGTAAACTCATCGCGGAGCCAATCGCGATAGCTGTCGTAATCTTGGTAGCCCACTGGGCCATGCCGTCTCGTGTGCAGCTCGGTTGGATACTCAAATCCCATCATCTGGGGATGTCTTTGCCTTTCGTAACGCTGGAAAACAGCTTGTCCTCGAGTTCGTCAAGCACATGGGTAGGGCGTGGGGCCACCTTGTCTATGTGATAGTCGGCATAAGCCTGCAACGCGTCGAGACGGGCCTGTTCCCCAGTGTTCAGGTTGCCTTTAATGTCCCTGTCGATCAGCTTGCCGCGTTCACGGTTTGTGGCCGGCCAATCTTCTTCGAACTGAAGGAAATCGGAAAAACTTAACCGACCCGCGAGTTCTTTTGGCAAATATGCGGCCTGTACGAACGGCACGCCAACCCGCTTGCAGTCGGTGAATAGCCCAAGCAAACTTTGCTCTAGATCGAGTGGTAGTGAATACAGTTTTAGAACTTCGCTGTCCACCCGCAGCAAAAGCCCCTGAAGCGTTGCCCGGTCCGTTTCGGACGAGGCAGATTCAAGATACGCGGTTGCCGCACGTTCTACGCCTTCGAACAAGCTCTTCTTCGGGACCGGTATCTTCCGCATGTCACCGACGATGTTGTGGCGTCTGCCTAGGTGCGAAAATGCGTATGCGTTCGCGATCGGTGAGTTCAGCAGCGCCCAAAGCGTCTGGAGCGAATATGAGGACTTTGTAGGACGGACCGTAATAAAATTGCTCGTGACCGGGTGCCCCTGTTTGTCAATGAGTGCTTTCAATCGCCAAGGGCCGCGACTTGCGGGGGCATAGTTGAGGAGCACTTGCGGGGTGCCGACCGTCGCCCCACTTACCGCCCGGCGAATCACGAACGGGTCCAAGTTCATCCAGTAGAGCTTAGGCAACTCCTGCAAGTAAAGGCCGCTGTCGAAGAACACAAAACCACGATGACTCCCTGAGAAATGTTCGTCTGAATATGTCGTGCTTCCAGATGGTAGGTCCTTCCCACGATATTCGAGCCCTCGCCCGACGTCAGCAACATCGACGAGTGTGGGATTGCCAGCACATGCACTCCAGACCTCCTCCAGATCGGGGAGTCGTAAGGAATATGATTGGTCCATTGAGAATCGTGATTGGAAAATAGCCCGTGTAGTCGAGGCGGTGTAGTCTGACCGGAAGGACTGAACTTCACGTTCGCGAACACGGCGATAGCGGACCTGGTTTTGGCCGCTTGCTTTCCTGCGACGTCCAACGAGAACCGCCGACTCGGCGCCAGAGAACGCAAACACTTTGTCGGGGAAAAGGCAGATTTCCCTTAGCTCATACTCGCGGATGAGAAACTCGCGCAGATCACGGGCGTTGTCGCTGTGCAGAAGAGTTTGAGGTAGAACAACGCCGAAGACTCCACCCTCCGGCAAATGTGGCAGCGCCCGCCACAGCATCTCGGCGGATTTGTTGAGGAAGCGAACCTCCGACCCTTGCTTCCGATAAGACTGTCGTTCGGCTGGCGTGAAGTTGTCAAAAGGGGGATTCGCTAGCAGGATGGTATTTTTCTTTGCCTGCTCACCCAGCCGGTTATCGAGAAACATGTCCTGCTCCTGCGGCTTTACATCCCAGCCGTCGGGATTCGGAATGTCGGTGAGCGTTAGCGACAAGCGGGCCAACTCAAGGGCAAATGAATCAATGTCTGTGCCGTGCAAGCGGCTTCGCAGGTATGGCCCGCGCTTGCTTGGCATCACCTTTTCAGCCGGCAACAACTCCGTCAGCAAACGCATCGCGGACACGAGAAATGCCGCGTGCCCGCAAGCTGGCTCATACACGCTCCGTTCGTTGACTGGAATCTCCTCTACCCAGTCGGCAAGGTTGCCCACGACATAGTCAACAAGATACGATGGCGTGCTGTGCGTTCCGAGGTCTGACCGTGTCTCCTTTGAAATCAGGGCGTTTTCGTACACATAGGCGAGGGCTTCCGTCGTTGTCAAGATCAAACTGCTGAATTGGCTGATTGTACGGGCCGATTCGCGCAGTGCTTCAAGCTTCCTCTTTGACCCGACTTCAAGCGGCTGCGCGCCGTAATGATTCGCTACGCGACGGAAGACCTCTTCCACATCGCGCAGATCCAGGTTCTCAAAGCTTTCGACATGCTTGTCATGCAGAATCTTTCCCGAAACAAGCCAGAAGACCGTTTGTAGCAACCAGTGGCCCTGTTCGCTAGTAACCTCTTCCCAACCCAGCGAACGCTTTAGCTCGGACACATTCTGCTCAATCAGTCTCCCAAGGGACTTGCCGACTTCTTCTTCGACAAGGGGCATCAGCCCTAGGTCGACGAAGCCGAGCTGGTACGCCGTTTGAAAACGCCCCCAAGTCTTTGCCCGGTAAACTGCATCGGGCTTGAACTCGTCCTGATGGCTTTGGAAGAATTGCGCGACGTTGTTTGCCGGGATGCTCTCCAGGTATTCCGCTGTCGTGGCCCGCTGCTTCCACCATTGGAGGGTATCCTGAAAACAGACAAAGACAAGCGGCGCCCCAAGAGGCCTGCAAGCCTCAACGGCCAATCGAAGATCAGTTGTTGCTGAAAGCACAGCCACGCACGCCGAACGAGAGTCTGTCGGGGGCTGGGCGAACCCGACAAGCGGTACCGTCCGATCAACTCCAAAGCTGAAATCGCTTCGGAGCATGTCTGCTCGGTACCCGCACGCAAGGAGGGGATATTTGATGGAATCCGGTTTCAGCGAAACGGCAACGATTGTGAGTTCCTCCTTACCTTTTCATTCCGACCGATCCCCCTTTTGGAGTGACACCCTCGGCCCAAGGCCCCGGAAGATTCGGCCAACCAACGCGTGATTATCGCATTCTTAGCCTTAGCACCGGACCGCATTCTCGTTGCACCCTGGGTACCCCCGGCAGACTCGTGACAAACGCCCCAGCACCGCCCTGGGACGCAGAAGTCTCATGCCCGTGCAACCGTAGGCGAATATTTAGCGAAAGTCAAGCTTGTCGACCAAAGCTGAGGTTTCTCAGACGGACCGTCGCGCTAAGCACAAAAGCCAAAATGGTCCCCTCCCACCCGTGTAGAATTCGTTGCCCGCCCAGCTGACCTTTTTTCATCACAACCAACCGGTGAGCGCCATCACAGACTCCCAACCCGCCCGATGCGACAATACTCTTCTGATTGGGGCAGTTAGAGGTGGGCCCGTCAACCAAGACGGCCCTCGAAGCTGCCCCAAACCCATTTTCAGCGCTCTTTGACAACTTAAGTCCTTATTCCTTAATACTTTGAAGTTAAGTCCTTATTCTTGAATACTTTAACGCAAATCGGGGGGGGGGGACAGTACCAAATGGTTACTACCCTAAGAACAACTATAAAAATCAGCTTAGTCCACCTCGAAAACAGCATCTACTTCTCGATCCTCTGCAGGCGAAACAGCAGCGTGCCCCATCCCAGCTTGGCGCGCATTTGCACCGGCGTGTGACTTGGATCCTCCGAGTACCATACCCACACCTTGCCCTTGGACTGCAGCGGGCCAGAGGTAGCTTCGGCCGTCACCAGCACGGCCGAGAACGTTCCGGCCGGCACTTTGATCTGCTCGCGCTTGTCCACGGTGGCGTGGACGATCGTCGTCTTCCCGTCACTGATCGGGAACTCGTAGCTGGCGCCGAGTTGTAGCGGCAGCGACTGCAGGTAGTAGAAACCGGTGATGACGTCGGTGGCGCAGCCGGCAAGGTCGTTTTCGACGTGCTTGGTCTCGCCCGTCTTCAAATTCTTTTCGTCGAGCGTGCTTTTTTTGCTCGCGTAATCGAAGTGGATCGAAGTTTCGCGTTTGTGCGAGCCTTCCTCGCTGTGTTTGAAGATCGAGAGCGAGCAGAACGTCCGCGGGTCGAAGCGCGATTCGAAGCGGTCGTGCACAGGAAAGATGACGTTGACGGCTCCTGAAGATTCGGCGGACGCGATGACTTTACGTTCGTTGCCCGCAGCCTCCATTCTCACGATACCGGTTCCCGCGGTGATCAAATGCCACTCTGCCGAATAGACGTAGCTCCGGCCATCGGGGAAAGGATAGTTGGGACGTGGAGGCGTGATCTGCACGGGAGCGGGGCCGATGGTTGCTGTGGGCGGGGCTTGCTGTGCCGACAACATGGCCGCGATCAGGACAACCAGGCAGCAGAGCAGCCCACCAATCACCAGCAGGCTGCGGATGCTTTGAAGGGGCGCGGATTCAGCCGCGCCCCAACCCAAACCAAGATAGACAGGCTTTAGCCCCTGAGGTAAACGGCTCATGCTCCACGGCAGACTACCACACCAGCTTAACGACAAGGACGGCCAGCACGACCACGCAGCCAATGATTGCCTCGTACTCGTGGTGCTTCCAGTAGCGTGCGGAAGAGTACGCACTCTGCTGGTTGCCGTAGGGCGAAAGCCGCGGCAACATGCGCGGCACGTGGCGCGCATAGTCGTCGTAGTCGGGGAACGTGTGACGCAGGTAACGCTCTTCGCCGGCGATGACCGGGATATAAATTACAGTGAACATCAGGAGCATGATCGCGACGATCCACCAACTGCGCGCCGCGATGGCGAAGCCGGCGGCAAGCATCAGCGAGCCCAGGTACAGAGGGTTGCGAGTGTAGGCGTACGGACCGCTGGTGGTGAGCTGCTTGTCTTTTTGCACGTGGCCGGAAGCCAGTCCGCGCAAGAGTAGACCGGGAAGCAGCACCAGTGCGCCGGCGATGAGCGAACTTCTTGTTGGCCGCGCCAGCCAGACGTAGACCACCGCAAAAATAAATCCCAGGGGCACGCGGATGCGACGGGCCACCCGCGACCAGGTGTCGCCGGTGGTTTGCGAGGGCTGCGATCCGGATTGTGAAACTTCACTCACTTGGTTGCGCAATATGAGGTTCTGCAATATGACTCTGCAACAGCTTCCGAGTTGCCGCAACGACTTCGCCGACCGTGATTTCGAGCAAGCCTTGCTCCGGTTCGCGAAGCCGGGTGTGATCGGTCATACTGCTCGCGCTTCGCAGCACAATCGATCGCGTCCCGAATGGGCCGTTGCGCGCCGGATTTGTCGGACCAAAAATTGCCACCACCGGAATCTTCAAAGCGGCCGCCAGGTGCATCGGCCCGGTATCGCCGCCGATCAGCAGACGAGCGCGGCGCGTGAGCGCGATCAACTCAGAAACCGAGCAGGAGATTGTTCGCGCCGCTCCTTCGCTAGCGGCTTCCACTGACTCGGCCAGTTCTTCTTCTCCGGGCCCGTAGTTTACGAGCGAACATAATCCATCTTTTGCGAGTTCCTTCGCAACCTGTCCATAACGCTCGGCCGGCCATCTCTTCGCCCCCCAGCCCGCGCCGGGATTGAGAATGGCGACGTCCTTTACATCCGCCGTGAGGCCAGCAATTTTGTTCTGCGCATCCGGGTCCACGGGAAACTCTACCTGAGCTTCCGCCATCGGCGTTGGGGTGATCGCAGTTGGAACGACCGCTCCGGCCAGCGCCAGCGCCTGTTCCACCACATGCGTGCCGTTCGTCTTCAGAAGTACCTTTCGTGTGTAAAACATGCTGGCAGCATTCTCACGCGGTTTCGCGCTCCCATACACAATAGGCGCGCCCGACCAGCGGGCCAGCAATGCCGAACGGACCGCGCCCTGAAAATCAATCACCGCGTCGTATTGAATTCCGCGTAACTGACTCAAGCCCACGGCCATCTGCTGCCAGGTGTTGAACGAGAACGGCGCGTGGCGCCATTCCGCCGTGTTGACGGCATGGACGCGGTCGACCAGCGGGCGCTGCGGAGAACGCCGTCCCGAACGCGGATAGCGCAGCGTGCATAGCAGTTCCGCCCAGCGCTCTTCGATGAGCCATCCCAAGGTGGCGTGAGGAAAAACCTGGCGCAGCGCGGCTGCGGCAGGCAGAGTGTGAATGATGTCTCCCATGGCACTGAGGCGCACGACGAGCAGGCTATCGAATCGCGGAGTGCCGGCGGTGAGAGAAAAGGAGTCGGTCATCCGCATCGCCATTCGCACCGCCTCACGATTTGCGCGGCCCCAGCCGCGAGCGCGAGCGAATGATCTCAGTGGCCGAGTGATTCTTCGGATCACCCACGATCACGACTCGGCCTCCACCGGCTTCGACCTCGTCGCGCTCGGGAACGCTCCCCGCCGTGTAGTCGGTGCCCTTGGCATGAAAGTCGGGACGGATTTCGCGAATGATGGCGCGCGCATCCTTTTCTGAAAAGACCACGACGGCGTCCACATCCGCCAGTGCCGCCAGAATTTCCGCGCGTTCTTCGGCCGGCATCATTGGCCGCCCTTCGCCCTTCAAGGCGCGCACGGAAGCATCGGCGTTCACCGCGACAATCAGTTTGCCGCCGAGTTCCCGCGCGGCATGCAGGTAGCGGACATGGCCGACGTGCAGCAGATCGAAACACCCGTTGGCCAGCGTGATGCGATCGCCGGCGCGCCGCCAATCCGCCACACGTTGCCGAAGTTCGTCGCGCGAAACTATCTTCTGATGAAGTGATGTGCTCAATGATCTCGATTTATCAGGCTGCCGAAAAACCATGTGTTGTATCAGAGCATCGCTTTAGCGATGCCGAAAGTCCCTCGGGATCCGCTGCCCCTTTAGGGGCTGGGCATCGAAGCCGATCTTCCCCAGCCTGCTAACAGCCCGTGGTGGATCTCCAATCTCCGGTCTCATCGCCTGAAGGCGCGTTCATAATGCAGCACTTACGGCACGCCTGAAGGCGTGCCCTAATACGAACCGTATTTGCGCCACTTGCTACTAATGTTCTCGAGCAACCGGCGGCGTCTTTTCGAGCGCCTCCAGTAATTCCTGCTGGCTGACGGTGGCAGTGCCGCGCTTCATGACCACAATGCCGCCCGCGTAGTTCGCCAGGTGGGCGGCCTCTTCGGCAGTTGCGCCCGCAGCCAGAGCAGCGGTAAAAGTCGCGATGACGGTATCGCCGGCGCCGGTGACGTCGGTGACTTCATCGCTGCCGTAGATCGGAATATCCACCGGCTTGTGGCGGCGCGGGAAAACCACCATGCCATCCTTGCCGCGCGTGATCAGCAGCGATTCCAAATTCATCTCGCCTGCGATCTGGTCTCCGGCGGCCAGAAGGCGCTCCCAGTCGTTGCCGATGCGGATGCCGAGAACTTCTTCCACCTCAGACTCATTCGGCGTTGCGGCCGTGACGCCGGAAAATTCGAGCATGCGGTGGCGCGAGTCGAGCGTCACGGGAACCTTGCCGAGCCCGCGCTTTTCCCGAATCACCTTCAGCAGGGATGGCGTTGCCGCGCCGTATCCATAGTCGGAAACCAACAGCGCATCGGAGGCCCGTGCGTATTCGCGGGCGGCAAGTACGAACTCGCGGCGCAAATGCGAACTGGGGCCTTCGGTGGGTTCACGGTCAAGGCGCACGACCTGTTGTCCGGCGGTGTGCGCGAATCCGGCCAGGATGCGCGTTTTGGTCACGGTGGTGTAGCTCTTGTCTTTCAAAACACCGCTGACCGGGATGCGTTTGTGGCGGAAAGCGCGCAGCAGCAGCTTTCCCGGCTCGTCGTCGCCCACGACCCCGACCGGCAAGACATTTACGCCGAGGTCGGCGAGGTTATAGATGGCATTGGCCCCGCCGCCAGGAACCACCTTGCGATCGCGGTGCTTCAAAATCAGTACAGGCGCTTCGCGCGAGACGCGAGAAATCTCGCCGAACACAAACTCGTCGGCGACCAGATCTGCGAGAGCGGTTACCGTGAGCTTGGGAAAAGATTCGACGATCTTCCGCAGGCGGCCGTTTTCCTTAATATGTTTTGTCATCAATATGCTGGGTCATACTATGCTGGTTCATCGGGCACAACTCAAGATTTTCTCATGAGCGGGGCTTCCCTTCCGTGATTCTCGCTAGAATGGCGTCCACAACGTCATTGGGATGGTCGATCGCAAGGCTGAGCGCGGCGACCGCGAAGGGCTTGAGATCTGCCTGCAACGACCCTAGATTGACCTCATCTTTTTCAGTGGTCAGGAAGCCGCCTGCGCCGAGTTTGCCACGCATGGCAAAGAGGCGCTCGATGTCCCTTCTGTCATAGGGGTGGTGGTCGCGGAACTCGACTTCTGCCGCAGGCGTGATTCCGCCGGCGCGTACCTGGGCGAAGAACTGCTGCGGCCTCGCGATACCGCAGAACACAATCGGCGCGAGGAGCGCGGCGGGCATGACGATTTCCCGATTCATTTGCCAGATAAGTTTTCCTTGCAGAGCGGAACTTTTGATCACCATCTCCTGTGCGGGCAAATCCCTCGGTAGCACGATCGCATCGGCGCGTCGCAACGACGACAGCGGCTCGCGCAGCCGCCCCGAGGGCAGCAGCCTGTCGTCGAAGTCGCGCTCTGTCATCAGCACAATATCGAAGTCACGAACCAGAGAACGGTGCTGAAAGCCGTCGTCGAGAATGTGCAGTTGCGGCTGGAATTTTCGCTCGGCGACTCGCCCCGCCTCATAGCGGCTTTCGCCGACAATCACCGGAACGCCCAGCCGCCGGGCGATCAGCAGCGGCTCATCGCCGAAGTCGGCGGCGTTGCCATCGGTCTCGACTATTAGAACGCCGCGAGTCTTGCGGCCGTATCCGCGTGTGAGCACGTCGAAACGAATGCCGCGAGCCTTCAGCAGTTCCCCGAGCGCAATCACGAACGGGGTCTTGCCGGAACCGCCCAGCGACAAATTCCCGACGCTGACCACAGGCCGCTCCAGCCGCCGCGAAGACAGCACGCCGCGATCGAACAGCGTGTTTCGCAGAGCGGTAGCGGCGCCGTAAAATCCGGTGAGCGGATTCATGCGGAGCCCTCGCTCGAGGCCTGCCCGTTCTTCGATTGAGCTCCAGATGACGAAACGCTCATCAGTTGGAGTAGCGCTGAGACCGTCCTGGCCGTGGCGCCGCGCTGCGATTCGAGCGCCGCCAGCGCGTTCCGGCCGAGCGTGGTTCGCTCGTCGCCGTTTTCGATCAGCTCCATGAAGACCAGCGGCATCTCCGCCAGTTCAACTATGCGGACCGCATTGCGGCTGGCAAAGAAATTGACCACGTCGCGAAAATTTTCGTAGTGGTTGCCGGTGACGATGGGAACGCCGTAGAGCGCGGGCTCAAGAATGTTGTGTCCGCCGCGCGGCACCAGGCTGCCACCGACGAACGCGACCGTGGCCAGCGAATAGAGCGCAGCCAACTCCCCGATGCTATCGACCAGAAACACGCCGCCAACGAGCGCTTCGCCGCTCCACAGAGAACGCCGCCACATGCGGAAGCCAAGTTTCTCGACGAGCTCTGCGACCTCCGGAAAACGTTCCGGGTGCCGCGGCGCGAGGATCATCACCGCCTTTGGATGATTGGCCAGGATGTTGCGAAACGCCGACAGCAGCGAGCCTTCTTCGCCTTCGAGCGTGCTGCCACACACCAGAATCGGCCCCGCTCCGGAGCGGCTGAAACCCTCACGAAGATTCGCAACGATCGCTGGCGATGGCGATGGCACCACATCGAATTTCAGGTTGCCGGCCACTCTGACTCTCGCTTCGGGCGCGCCAATTAGAATGAGCCGTTGCCGGTCTTCTTCTGTCTGGGCCAAGAAATGATCGACGCTCTTCAACGTCTTCTCCAGCAATCTCGGAAACCAGAAGCGGAGCCGCTTATAGCCTGGAAGCGAGCGGTCGGAAATGCGGCAGTTGACGACGGCGATGCGTGTCCCGCTGCGCTTGGCCAGCCGAAGAAAATTCGGCCAGAATTCAGTTTCGGCGACGACCACGAGTTCGGGACGCAAAGCGTCGAGGTAGGGCCGGATCGCGAAGGCGAAGTCCAGGGGGAAGTAGAACACGTTTTTCGCGCCGAACCGGCGCGCAGCGAGCTTCTGTCCGGTGCTCGTAGTCGTCGAAATCAATACGCGATGGGACGGGAATTTCTGTCGCAGCGCCTCGACGACTGCGCTCGAAGCCACAACCTCGCCCACCGAAACCGCGTGAACCCAGATCGTGGGCTTCTCGCTACGACCTGCGAGAGCGGGCGGAACCGCGCCGAACCTCTGGCGCAAGCCCGCCCGATACTTGCCGTGGCGCATCATCTGCAGCAGCCAGTAGGGCAGCGTCAGCACCAAAAAGAAAGCGAGCAGCGCACTGTAGAGCGCATACATGAAGAGAAGCCCATTCTAAATGCGGAGCTGCAATCTGATCTGCGGGCCGGATCGGGCGGCACGGTTCGCGCTGACGGCATCCTATAATCCACGTATGCATAATGCAGGTTTGCAAAAATCCGTTCGCACGCTGATGCTGCCGGCCCCGCGTTTTGCGGCAGTCTGTGCTTTTGTGCTGCTCTGCTGCCTGGTCGCGATTGCGGCAAGAGAGTTTGTCATGCCCGCGGCGCACCCCGCTCGCACCTACCCGGCACACGACGACCACCCCACGGAAAAAGTTGTGGTCGCAGTCGATCCGTATGACGTCGAAGACAAAGCTTCGATCTTCAGCGTCAACTACCGCACCTACGGTTACATGCCGGTTTTCTTCGTAGTCACGAATGAGGGCGATCAGCCCGTCTCTCTAGTCGGCATGAAGGCCCAGTTGAATACCAAAGATCGCAGCAAGCTGTTCCCCTCGACCACGGATGATGTGGTGCGCAGGCTCTCGCATCCTTCGCGGAATGACAGGCCGAATACGTTGCCGATTCCGCTGCCAAAGAAAGAGGTCAAAGGAGGCGTGAGCCGCAAGGTGTGGGACGAAATCGAGCAGGCTCAGTTCGGCGCCAGGGCTGTCGAACCGCACTCCACTGCGCGCGGCTTTCTGTTTTTCGATATCGCCGACATCTCGAATCCGCTGGCCGGAGCCAACTTCTACCTGATGGGAGTGCACGACGCGAAGGGAAATGAGCTGATGTATTTCGAAATCCCGCTGGAAAAGTACTTGAGCGCACCCGAAGCGAAGCGGCCGTAACTGCCCGTTTGCGCCAGCTATAATTTCCGATATGGCGACCACTCCAGCCGTTACTGAGGACATCCGCGCCAAATACGAGCCGGTCATCGGACTCGAAGTCCACGTCCAGCTGCTGACCGCGTCGAAAATCTTTTGCTCATGTTCCACTCGTTTTGGCGATCCGCCGAACACAGACGTGTGCCCGGTGTGTCTGGGACTTCCGGGAGCCTTGCCGGTGCTGAACCGGAAGGCCGTGGAATTCGCGGCTCTGGCGGCGATGGCTTTGGAGTGCCGCATCAACGAAGTTTCCATCTTTGCGCGGAAAAACTATTTTTATCCTGACCTGCCGAAGGGCTACCAGATCTCGCAGTATGACAAGCCCTTGGCTGAGTTCGGATTCATCGAGCTCGATTTGAACGGCAGCAAGAAGAAAATCGGCATTACCCGCCTGCACCTGGAAGAAGACGCGGGCAAGAGTCTGCACGAGGGCTTCCCCGCCGCCGCCGCGAAGACTGCCATCGATCTGAACCGGACCGGCGTGCCCCTGGCCGAGATCGTCAGCGAACCGGACATGCGGTCGCCCGAGGAAGCTTACGAGTACCTCACTCGGCTCAAAGAAATCATCCTTTACACCGGCGTCAGCGACTGCAACATGGAAGAAGGTTCGCTCCGCTGCGACGCGAACATTAGCGTGCGGCCTCGCGGACAAAAAGAATTCGGCACAAAAACCGAGGTCAAGAACGTCAACTCGTTCCGCTTCATCAAGCAGGCGCTGGAGTACGAGATCGAGCGGCACATCGGCGTCATCGAGGGCGGTGGCAAGATCACGCAGGAAACGCGCCTCTACAACGCGCACGAAGGCAAGACTTACGGCATGCGCTCGAAAGAGCAGGCGCACGACTACCGGTATTTTCCCGAGCCGGATTTGCTTCCCCTGGTAGTGGATGAAAAATGGCAGGCCACCATACGTGCCAGCCTGCCCGAGCTTCCGGAAGCGCGCCGCCAGCGCTTGATGAAGGAGTACGGCATCACCGCAGGCGACGCGCACACGCTGACGCTGACGCGTGCGATGGCCGATCAGTTCGAGTCGGCGGCCCGCACATCAAAAAATGCGAAGCGCGTCGCCAACCTGGTGCAGAGCGAATTACTCGGACGCCTGAAAGCGCAGGGCCTCGAACTCGAGCAGTCGCCAATTTCGATGGCTGGGGTTACGGCCTCGGCCGATCTGGTCGAGTCGGGCGCGATCTCAGGCAAGATGCTGAAAGATCTTTACGACCTCTGCTTCGAACGCAACCAGGACTTCCCCGCCGTTTACGAAGCCGAGGGGCGCCCCGAGCAGTCGCGCGACACGTCGGCCCTGGAGAAACTCGCCGACGAGTTAATCGCAGCCAATCCCAAGCAGGTGGAGCAATATCGCGCGGGCAAGAAAACCATGATCGGATTCTTTGTGGGCCAGGTGATGAAGGCCTCGAAGGGTCAAGCCAATCCGCAGTTGGTGAACGAAGTTTTGACGAAGAAGCTGGAAGGCTAAATTTGAATTCCTGTAGAGACGCGGCCTTACTTCGCGGCTCCCAAATTCTTCAGCACTTCGTCGGCGTAGTAATTCGTGACTTTGGCGTCGTCGCGGAGGCTCTCGTAGTACGCGGCTTTCAACAACTGCTCACGGCGGTCACGCAATTGCTGGCGGATGGCCTGCTGCACCCGCGGATCATTCAAGTCCCTCTGCCCCGCCGGCTCCTTCGAAATCAGTTTCACGATCATGTAAGCGTAGGGCTGATGATTGGTCGGATTGATCATGGGAATCACGGGTGTGTATTGCCCCGGTTTGAGCTTCATCACCGCTTCGCGGGTCGCCGGATCGGCGTTCTTTAGCGCGGATTCGGGAGCCATTCCCAAATCGCCGCCGTTGTTGCTGGTCTCCGGGTCTTCGGAATAATTCATGGCCATCGTAGCGAAGTCGTCCCCACTATCAAGACGGTTGGCGATCATCTGGATTTTCTTGGCCGCCTCGGCGTCGTTCTGCGCCTTGCTGTTCTGCAAGTTGTGTACCTGGGCGCCGACCACCCCAGAAACCAAGATTTTGGCCAAATGGTACTGCGCTTCGATCAGGTTGAACTCGGCCTTGTGATCGTTGTAGTAGCCGGAAACGTCCTGGTCGGTGATGTTGATGCGCGAGGTAATTTCCTTGTTCAACACCTTGTCACGGGTGAGCGAGCGCCGCAGGTCGCGCTTGAAGTCATCGAGCGATATCTTTTTGTCCTGTAAGCGCTTGTTAAATTCTTCGGCGGTGTAGGGCGACTTGATTTCGTTCAGCTTGCGGTCCACTTCTTCGTCCGTCGCCAGCAGCCCGAGCTTCTCCGCGCGCTGCATCAGGATTTCCGTCTCGATCAGCTCATTCAGAATGCTCAGCCGAAGGCTCACCGCCTGCTCGCCCGTCGGCTGCTGATCGGAGCCCGCCGTCTGGTTGGCGTAATACTTGTCGACTTCGCTGCGATAAATCTTCCGCCCATTGACCGAAGCCATCACATCGCCGCCGCTGCTGTTGCGATTACAAGCCGCTAGCCCAATCAACAGAAACGCGCCGACCATGACCCGGGCCGCCCGCCCAAAGAAGCTACGATTTTTCAAGTTATTCCCTCCGTCACCACGGCGAGTCAATCCCACGACATGCACAGAAAGCAGGCGATCTAAAGAGGAATTTGTGATTGGCAATTTGTAATTGGTGATTTTGATCCTGGATTCGCCCGGTTTTCAATCGCCAATTACAAATCACAAATTCAATATTAGATTTTAACGATCTAAACGCCGATCCAAAAGTGATGACAGCTTACTTCGATGGCGCAGCCGGTGGAGTCTTTGCTTCCGCTGCGGCAGGCTTGTGCTCTGGAGGCGCAACGCCGGCATCCTTCAACGCCTGGTCGAGCGCGAGTCGTACATCGTCCGCAGGCACGGCTCCATCGAGTTTCTGTCCATTCACAAACATCGTCGGAGTTGCGTCCACTCCGACTTTGTCTCCCTCCTGCATCGAGGCGCGCACGGCCTTTTCATCCTGGGCCTTGACGCACGCCTGCAACTTCACAACGTCGAGATTATGCTTCTGAGCCTGCAGAGTGGCCAGCTTATCGAGTTCTGCATTCTGGCCGTCGCGGCCTTTTTCGCCGCCGATCGCGCGCTGATTGCCGTGCAGGTAATCGGCATAGTCCCAGTAGGCGTCGCTGTTTTGCGCGCCCAGGCAATTGGCGTTCACCGCCGCGTGCACCGCCCAGGGGTGAATTTCTTCGAGCGGGTAATCCTTGTAGATGAAGAGCACGCGATCGCCGTATTCCTTGAAAAGCTCGGGGAAAAGCGTCTCGTGCATGCGCGAACAAAACGGACACTCGAAATCGTCATAGTTCACGACCGTCACTTTGGCGTCTTTGTTGCCGCGTGTCGGACGCCCGCTGACGTCAATCTTCTTCATGATCTCAGCGTACGGATCACTGGTCAGATCGAACTTGGTTATGCGCACCAGCGTCTTGTGGTCGTGGGAGAGCAGGAACTCGAACTCCTGTTTCTTATTGGGACTGACAAACGTAACCGTCAACGCGTCATAGTTCGTAAACTCACTCGACCGGAGCGGCCCCACAATCACTTTTACGTCGGGTGGGAGGGAATAATGCGCCCGCACCTGCCGCTCCACCACGCGCACGATGTCCGAAGGAGGGGACTGGGCCGAGCAGCCCAGACAGATCAGCAAAAGAACCAGAAACGCGCGCCGCACAATCATCAATCGAAACCACCTGAACCTGAGGAAGACGCTTGATTATCTCATGACGGCGAGACTCACGTAGGGAGAGCGATCCACCACGCGGCACCTCTGCCGAAGATTCCTACACCTGTAGAGACAGCGCTTGCCCCGTCTGCGGAGACGCGGCAAGCCGCGTCTCTCCGGGAATCCGATGCCTCTTTCAAACGCGTCCGCGCAGCAACTCTTCAGCACTCAGCAGTTGATTCATCGACCCGGAGCGGAATCCCTCCAGGTCGAGGGTGACGAATTTGAATCCCAGTCCTTTGAACACGGCGGTGAACTTGCTGGCCATCTCGGCGGTCAAAGCGCGAGGAAGTTCATCGCGCGCAATCTCAATACGCACGATTTCCCCGTGATGGCGCACGCGGAATTGCCGGAACCCCAGAGCCCGCAGTGCGTCTTCGCCCCGCTCGATAACACTCAGCGCTTCGGGGGTAACCGCGCGTCCATATTCCATGCGCGAGGAAAGACAGGCGGAGGCCGGCTTGTCCCACACCCGCAAGTCGGCCTGCCGCGCCAGTTCCCGGATTTCAGCTTTGTTCAGACCGGCTTCGAGCAGCGGGGCCAGAACATGATGCCGGTGCGCGGCCTGCTGTCCGGGGCGAAAATCGCCCTCGTCGTCGGCGTTGACTCCATAGGCGATGGCGTCGAATCCGCGGGCTTCGCGGTAGCGCTCGAGGACGGTGAACAATTCGTCCTTGCAATGGAAACAGCGCATGGCATCGTTGCGAGTGTACGCGGGATTTCCCAGTTCCTGCGTTTCCACAACCTCGACCGGAATTTCGCGCTCGCGCGCAAAGGCGAGCGCGTCTTCGAGATGAGTGCGCGCCAGACTGGCGGAATCGGCAATCACGGCACGCATTTGGCCGCCAAGCACCCGGTGTGCGGTCCAGGCTAGAAAAGCGGAGTCCACGCCACCCGAGTAGGCGACGATCAAGCGAGCGCGGCTTGCGAGGATCTGGCGCAAGCGCTCAGCTTTCTGATCGAGCATGGCCGCAGTGTTCATGATCTCCATTCCAAGAAAAAAAGTTCTCAGCTCTCAGTTCTCAGAAACATTCCGCGCCGCTCACTGAGAACCGGGAACTGAGAACTTAAATATGGTATGACTTGCATTCTATTGGAATGCCGAGCGCCTTGCATGCGCCAATCAGTACAGTCGCTCCTGACGCCTGAGGTTGCCGAACGCTCCCACGTTCGCCAGCGTAAACGAGAAACGATATTGATTCTCGTTGCGCACCGATCCCAGCGCAAAGCGCCGGTATTCCAGGCTCAGGCCGCAACAGTCCCAGGTGTAACTGGTCTGGGCCGTCGCATACTGCAGCGATCCATTGTCCGCGTCAAAGCCGAAGCTGCTGGCGGCGCTCAAGCCGCGCTTGTTGAGTTGCCCGTAGCCAAACAACACGCGAAACTGGTGGAACTCGCTCGCGCTGGTCGGCGTCGTTCCCGCTGTCGTTCCCGGTGTAGTGTCGATCACGCGCAGGAAGGCATCGCCTCCCCCTATGGTAAATGAGCCGTAGTGGTAGTTAACCAGGGCCATGCTGGAATTGATGCGGCCGGCCTTGAGGTCGTAGTCCAAGTCCCACTCGGTGTTGGTACGCGGGCTGGTTTCGACACGCAAGCGGGAAATGAGTGGAGCAAATCGCCGCTCTTCATCCAGAAACGCGATGCCCGTGAAATCCGCGGTCGTCGTGAATACGTTCCGCTGCCCGGCCGCCAGCGCATTCCCAAACGTGGGATCGAAAAAATACTTCTGTCCGATTTCCCAACTCAAGATCTCGCGCGGGCCCGACGCACAAGGTTGAGTGTCTGGGGTCGGAGGCAGTTCCCATGGAACCGCGCCGACTTGCGGGACACCGCCGATGGTGAGCGTGCTCATGGTCGGCACGTCGCAATCCTTAATGTTGGGCTCCAGGTGCTTGGCGTAAAGACGATTCACCAGCGCGTACTCGACTTCATTGGTGTTGGTCAGCACATCAGTGGCATCGAAGCGCAGAATGTTGGCGAAGTTATTTACGCCGGTGACGTAGTCGTACCGCATGCGCGGCTCAATCACGTGCTTCCATTTGCGTCCAAGCCAGGGACGATCGAAGACTCGCGACAATGCCGGCGGGCGCACCTCGACCGAAGCTTCCAGCGACTTGCGATTAAGAATGTCCTCGGTCGCGGTTGTGGAATTTGCCGGGTTGCCCTGCTCCGTGTAGAACGTATCCCGCAACGTAAGCGCGGGACGGAACGACCATCCCCGCCATTGCACCGGCATCGCCAGGGAAGGCGCCAGATCAAACCTGCCCATCAAAGGAGCGGTGCGGAACCCAATCTGGCGCCGCTGCAAACCCTCGGCCGCGCTCTCGAATGACCAGTACAGCGGCGTATTTCCCAACTGCCGTTCCTCACCTGAGAGGAAGAGACTTGGCGTATGCAAAATCCGGACCAACTCCCTCTGCGTAAGCGTGCTGCAGGCAGTCGGGTCCGTTACCGGATTGCAAACTTCGAAGTTCTGGTAGCGCTCCGCCAGGGCATTGAAGTGAAATCCGTTGGTGGTATTGGAGAGAAAAATCTGCGACCTCACTTCCGAGTCGATCGCCTGGGTGTATACGTCAGTGAAGGCGATGCGGAAAACGAACGAACTCAAATAATCTACATTCGCGACGCCGCGGAAGTTCCCGAAGGTATGCGCGGCAAGAAAGTGCGCGTCTTCGCCGCCTTGATCCTGCCGTGGATTGCCGATGCCGCGATCCACCACTCCCACATAGTTGAAGTACAGGTAGGAGGTGTCGCTCGGACGAGCGCGGAATTCTCCACGTTGCGACCAACCGCGTTTCGAGTAGTATTCGGCGCCCAGAGTGGCGTCCATGCTGCGATTGAAGACCCAGTACACGGATTCGCCGGCAATCATTCCTTTGGTGGACGAGTTGCCGAAACTCGGGATCAACAGCCCGCTCTGGCGCTGTTGTTTCTGAACCGGGTGCGTCACAAATGGAAAATAAAACACCGGTATGCCCATCAGCTGGAAGTCGCTGTTGTAGATTTTTGCGGTGCTGTCCACATCCACCGAAATGCGCTTCGCGTTGAATAGCCACTTCGGATGCGGCAACTCGCAGGTGGTGACCGTTCCCTCTCGCACCAGATAGTGGTCGGGTCCGTGTTTCTCGACAATTTTTCCGGTAAAGGCAAACGGGTTGGAGGTGGTAAGCACGTAGCGAGACTTCTGCATCCGAAATCCCACCGTTCCGATCACGCTATAGAACGTTCCGGTCTCCGTGCGGATATTGTACGTGCCGTGACTGGCCTCGACGTGCTCGTCGTAAGGGCCGCCGTCCAGCACAACGTGGCCCTCCAGTTCGTTATCTCCCGTGTCCGCGTGGTAGGTGACTTGGTCCGCGTGCAGGATGTACGTGCGATAGCGAATTTCGACGCCGCCCCGCAGGTGGTAAATGGACCTATCCTTCTCCTGCCGCACCGCCCGGATCGTAACCTCTTCTTCCGTCTGGCCAGCCGGCCCTGTTGCTGGAGCCGGGGCCGCAGAAGGAGCCATCGCAGGAGCAGAGACCGTCGCGGCGGCGGGGGGCAGCGTCTGGCTGGTTACTATCCCGGGAGCGAGAAGCAGATGACAGACCCAGGCGGCCGTGATAAAGATTCGAGAGCGGGTGATCATCGCAAGCGCGCGTGCGCTCCGCCAGCCGGTCTGCCAACGGGAACGAATTGACCTTAGCACGCGAGCGGCAGGCGAAGCAAAGCTGCGCATTCTTGTGGTCTCCCGCATTCGTGCCTGGCCTGGCTCGGGCTGCTGGCATTCTTCGACGACCTGACTTACGACCACCGGATGGATGAAGGCCGGACTGATGACGAACGGATTGACGAACTGTCCGACCGGCGGCGATCCCGCCGTTCAGAACCCTTTCTGCGAAAGCGATGCCGCTGCCGCGGCTGAAACTGCGGCCGCGGAACCGGCCATTGATCCGAACGCTGATTCCTGGCGCGTCGAGGTGGCCGCCCGCCTCGAACGCTATCGCACGCGGCGCAAGCCGCGGACTCCGCGCTATCCCTCACTGCTCCTGCCTTTTGATGCGCCCGAGAGCTGGTCCCGTCCTGCGCCGCCAACTGGATCGGCCGCAGTCGCGACGGCGCCAGCGCGAGCCGAGCAAGACTTCGCGTTCCAGACAAATGCCGCACCTAGCCAAGCATCGCAGCAATCCCAGGAGCAAGGCCCGTACCCATATCCGGAGCAAGCCCCGGAGCCATCCGCCAAGGTCATCGAGTTCCCGCGTTCCGCCGCAATTCCGGTTTTTATTGCCCGCGAACTGGCCGATCCCATCTTCGATCGTCCGCGCATCGTGGAAGCCCCGGAGATCCTGCCACCGCCTCCCGCATTGGGTGGAATGCTGATCGAACCCGCCCCCCAAGAGCTGGCCGACAGGCGAGCCGGCGCCGACTTCCCCCTGCCATCCGGATCCCCATCCGCATCCATTGTCCGGCGCGCGCTGGCTGCGCTCGTGGATAGCGTTGTCTTGGCAACAGCTCTGGCCGCCTTTGTCGCAATTTTTCTGCGCCTGAATTCCGTTCGCGGACCGCTCCCCATGCTCGCCGGTGCGCTCGGCGTGGTCGCGGTCCTGCTCTGGGCGGGCTACGAATTCTTGTTTGTGGTGTACACCGGCTCAACTCCCGGCCTGCGCGCCGCCCGGCTGCGGCTGGCAAGATTTGACGGCTCTCCGCTCAATCGTCGCTCGCGCCGCTGGCGCGTGCTGGCTTCGTTTCTCTCAGCATTTTCTGCTGGACTCGGCTATCTCTGGTGCGTTCTTGACCAGGACGGATTGTGCTGGCACGACCGGATCACGCGCACCCACGTCCAATCGGCAGCGCCAGCAGAATAGAACGGGTTCAGCGTTTCTGTCCCGGCTCGTGTGGGGACGGGCGAAGCCCGGCAGCGGCGTGTGCTCACAGAAACTCTGGATTCGCGATAGAACACACCGCATTTTTCTTGCCGCCGCTGGTCAGACCAGATTCTCCAGCGCCGCTCGCAACTCACGAAAACGGAACGTGTACCCGCTGGCCCCCAGTTTTCCAGGCTCAACCCGCTGGCTGGCGAGCAACAATTCCTCCGCAGCCATCTTGCCAAAAGCCAGTCGAAGCGCAAACTCCGGCGCCGGAAGGAATGCAGGGCGTCCCAGAACCGACGCCAACACCTTTGTAAACTCCGCATTGCGCAACGGATTCGGCGCCACCAGGTTCACCGACCCAGAGAGCGACTCTGTGCGGATCGCGTGATGAATTCCCTCCACGATGTCGTCCACATGAATCCAGCTCCACCACTGCTGCCCCGATCCAATCCGGCCGCCCAGCCCCAGTTTGAACGGCTTCAGCATATTCGCGAGTGCTCCGCCCTTCGCGCTCAGCACCAGCCCAATCCGAAGGTTCACTGTGCGGATGCCTGCCTCGGCTGCAACCCGGCTGGCGCCCTCCCACTCGCGGCAAACCTCGGGCAGAAATCCCTGCCCAGCCGGGCTCTCTTCGCGCAGATGTTCGTCGCCCCGATTCCCGTAGAACCCGACCGCCGATGCACACACCAACACGCGCGGCTTGGCCTCGGCCTGCGCCAAAGCAGCGGCCAGGTGCCGGGTTCCCTGCACCCGACTCTCGCGGATCGCCTTCTTCTTTGCCTCGGTCCAGCGTCCCACCACGCTCTCCCCGGCCAAGTGGACCACCGCATCGAACCCCGACACCGTCGCCGGCGACAGCGGGGCCAGAGGATCCCACGAAACCTGCGCCGCATTCTGAGCGCGTCCCCGCACCAGGCGCACAATCTCAGTTCCCCCGGTTTCAAAAGAAGACAGAAGCGCCGTCCCAATCGGCCCCGAAACTCCAGTAACCAATATCCGTTCCAAACCAAAGCCTCCCTAAAGAATTGCACGTGTGGACGCGGGTGACCCCGCCCACGTAACTCTTGCCAAACAAATTAGTGCCGGGCGAAAGTAACGCCGTCCCCCGTACTTTACCAGTTCCAGAGATTTTCTCCGCGAACTCTGCGTCCTCTGCGGTAAATGATCTCCCAGGCGCGTAAACTAAACTAAAAGGCGCGCCCGGCGGCATCCCCCTCCCCGCTTCCGCTGGGTTAAAATCCATCATGGCGACGTTGCGTGAACAGATCAAGACCAACGTGCTCACGGTGACCCGCTTCCGCGAGCTGATGCGGAAGCTGCGCGAGAACCGTCCCAACGACGACCTCAATCTGGTTAAGAAAGCCTACGAATTCTCCCAGAAGCACCACGCCGGACAATCCCGCGCTTCCGGCGAGCCCTACCTCGTGCATCCGCTCGAAGTCGGCAACGTTCTCGCCGACATGAAAATGGATGCCATTTCCATCGCCGCCGGCCTCCTCCACGACTCCGTCGAAGACACCTCGGTCACCGCCGTAGAAATCCGCCAGGAATTCGGCGAACAGGTTGCCCACATCGTCGAGGGGGTCACCAAGATCAGCAAAATCGATTTCTCTTCCCGAGAAGAAGCGCAAGCCGAGAACCTCCGCAAAATGATGCTCGCCATGGTCGACGACATCCGCGTCGT